>OAWI01000005.1_pt1 | contig 302468 bp, 281 predicted proteins | sample 1476631 | NCBI WGS metagenome assembly OAWI01 (sample SAMEA2580171, study PRJEB22360) | human gut metagenome | biome: human gut; feature: human-associated habitat; material: faeces | place: Denmark | collected 2008/2010
TGATCATGTATAAGCAATAAAAAACAGCTTCAGGTAATGAGGAATATCTCAATTTTTAAACATAAAATGCGAATTATTTAGTACAAAAAAGCAGCGTTACGTGATCTTTCCCTGACAGCAAACTGAATACAGAAACATATTGGTTGGAAATGCTATTTGACAGCAGATCCCGGTGGGCCTGCCACCATCTCTTCACAAGCTTATGCTTATTACATGCAAAACGTCCCGTTTTGCATCTTTGTGCCTACGGCACACCATGCTCTTTCCCTGACAATTGCCGCAGCACGCTGACCATTATCGGCACTCAGATGTAGCAGTCCTTTTTTTCCCGGACCATCGGTGCGGGACATCACAGACGCCAGATATGCCAGCATCAGTGGGCCGGAGGCAGCCCCAACCTCACCGGTACAGGAAGTGAGCATCAGATGAGGGTAATCCGCCACTTTATGTTCCAGAGAACGCAGGACAGCCAGGACGCGGGCTTTCATGCTTTTGCCCTGAAAGGCATGGTCATTCCGCATTGCATTTTTAAAGTTTTTTATCCATTATTTATTCTGATTAATAATCAAAATTGAAATCCTGTCTTTGAAATGTAATGGCAGTGCAACAATCACTATTCAGAACAGAAATCACCTTTCTCTGCCTGAACACAATTAATCAATATATCCCAGTGACCGTTCTCTAAGCGAGCTACACCATAATACCCAGCCAGAACCAGGGTTTTTTCTGTACAACTGATATAACCAGTGCACATTTTTACCTCGCTGGGTAAATCTGGCTGAACAACATCATCCCCGATTATTTGCCACACACCATAATCAGACGTTGCCCAGACACAATTTTCATACCATACCATTTGCCTGAACGGTAAGGTTAACTCCCCCCGATGAATCATCTTCCATTGATCTTTTCGACCTTTAAATACAGTACCGCTTTGCGCACCGATATAAACATAGCCATCCTGACCACAACAGATAGATTCAATGAGCATGTTGCTGGGAAAATGAATTTGCCTCCATTCATCACCATCGAAATTCCAGACATCTCCTTTACCGCCTGCGGCATAGATATCATTTTCAGAGAAGCCATCCACACAACTAAAACCAGCAGCATCCAGGAATAGCATCTGTTCACGGATTGTTTTAATTTCATCTTGCGCAGGGAGATGGATACCTTTATTTAGTTTCTCCCAATTATTTCTATCTATCCTGCGAACAACACTACGTGCGGATCCTACAACATACAATCGACCACCAATAGTCCGGGTATTGCTAATGGCAAATTCATATGGGATCGGTTCTTCAAGCCCTTCAAAACCACTACCTATAGCAAAAACCTCATTTTCCATTGTAACGCCCACGTACTGACTGAATGGAATACTGGTTGTAGCCGAAAATATCTTGTCCATTCCTTCATAACCGCTGTATCCCCATTGCTCTCCTAATGGTTCATCAAAAAAAAAGGAAACAAAATTTTTTCTTGCCAGATGTTCTTCCATTACAGGGTCTATATCATCTCGCTTTTCTCGTGTAGTTATATAAATATAACCAGTGTCTCTTACTGCAACACCATTAATATAAAACCCTTTGAATATTTCATTGTACTCATCTTGAGTAATAATCATGTTTTTAATCTCATATTATTTTCATTTGTTTTTACTGGAGTAAGAGTATGGACGGGATTGTTTTCCACCCATGCCCTTTCTGGAATCCCGGTGTCGCCGGAACATTCCCTTCACTGGTAGAGAAATACGAGCGATCTTTCTGTGCCACCATCGACTTACAGATAAATACGGTAGCTGTTCCGTTCTGCAAATCCCGGGCATACGCCGTGTTGGAATAAGGCACAACGACCGGGCCTGTGGGCGGAGGAGGAGGGGACCAGCAGGGATCGGGAAATGCGCCAGCAGATTTCCCGTCAGACGCTCTGGAGCAGGCTTCCCGCCCGTTGATATAAACGTTAGTTTCCATAATGTGCTATCCGTGTACCCACTTTCCTTTAAATTAACTGCTGGCCCGGGAGGCTATTCAAACGCCATTGAATCAAAGAGGACATTCCAGGCATTACCATCATAAATAGCAGCTCCTCTGGAGCCACAAACCATCATCACTGTCCCATCGGGGGAAACATCAATTCTTTTACTTAAAACGGCCACTTCAGGAGGGACGGGTTTATGTTTTGCATGCATGGCAAGCACCAGTTTGTCATCTTCCAGCACCCAGATGCCATAATCACTGGCACACCAGAGACGTCCATCAAACCATCCCATGTCGAGGAAAGGCATGGTCATTCCACCATGCGTAATTTGTGTCCATTGCTCATTGCGACCCTTCCATATAGCACCGTCAAAATCAGCAATATAAACAAATCCGTCACCGGCACAGCAAACTGTGTACAGAAGTTTATTTGTCGGAAAAGGGAGTTTTTTCCATTGCTCACCATTAAAGTGATAAACGGTTCCCGTTCCACCCACTGCATACATATCTGACTCGGAAAAACCAGATAAATCCTGAAATAAGCTTCTGGACATCGACTCAGCCTTCCGTTCCAGGAATCCATCGGGAACAGGAATAGTTTGTGAAGCATCCAGCCAAACCTGATGATTAATTCGTTTATATATTCTTAACCCTCCCCCAATTGCATAGACACTTGTTCCTACTCTGACTACCTTAATTATAGCTGTTCTCATGTCTGAGGATTTAGAAATAGGAATATCCAGATTATTTTCTCGTCCCTTGTATTCTCTGGTTTTGTAGCTTATGACTTCACAGTCGATATCAACTATAACTAATTCAGTTTGGGAAGGTGACCATCCAGCCGATATCGTTGGATAGCTCAAATTACCGAAAGACATCCCAAACACCCTGTTTTCAGGAGGGTTGTCAATAACTATTGATACCAGCTTGTGTTTAGGCATGTAATAGTCGTTGCCATATTCGATATGATTTTCATCAATTTTTTCAATTAATAATAAGCCAACGCGGCCATGTTCAAAGCCATATGTACAATCATATACTTCAAAATTTTTAAAGGTTTTATCCCAACGTTCTTGACTAATAATCATTTCATTTCCTTAGTTATCACAATTATCATCATAGCTATCTATAAACGTTAGTTTCCATAATATGCTATCCGTGTGCCCACTTTCCTTTAAATTAACTGCTGGCCCGGGAGGCTATTCAAACGCCATTGAATCAAAGAGGACATTCCAGGCATTACCATCATAAATAGCAGCTCCTCTGGAGCCACAAACCATCATCACTGTCCCATCGGGGGAAACATCAATTCTTTTACTTAAAACGGCCACTTCAGGAGGGACGGGTTTATGTTTTGCATGCATGGCAAGCACCAGTTTGTCATCTTCCAGCACCCAGATGCCATAATCACTGGCACACCAGAGACGTCCATCAAACCATCCCATGTCGAGGAAAGGCATGGTCATTCCACCATGCGTAATTTGTGTCCATTGCTCATTGCGACCCTTCCATATAGCACCGTCAAAATCAGCAATATAAACAAATCCGTCACCGGCACAGCAAACTGTGTACAGAAGTTTATTTGTCGGAAAAGGGAGTTGTTTCCATTGCTCACCATTAAAGTGATAAACCGTTCCCGTTCCGCCCACTGCATACATATCCGATTCGGAAAAACCAGATAAATCTCGGAATCGACTTCTGGTTATTGCTTCTACCTTCCTATCTAACAATCCATCGGGGACAGGCAGGTATGTAGAATGTTCCCGCCAAATTTGGTGATCAACACGTTTGTATATTCTGAAACCACTACCGATAGCGTAAACACTGTTTTCAATTCGTACTACTTTTATTATAACGGAAAACATATCGATAGAACCTGGTATGAGTATATTTATACTTTCTTCTACTCCTTTGTATACATCTTCTTTATAACTCATAACATCACGGTCCTGACTGACCATAACATATTCGGTCTGAGATGGGGGCCAACCAGAAGATATAGTCATCAGAGATATCCCTGTTGCGCGACGACCATATATGCGATATTTTTTGGAGAGGGTAAACGTAATGGAAATTAATCTCTTTTCAGGTGGGTAAAAAGGGTTTTCATATTCGGCATGCTCCTCATCTACCACTTCAATCAATGAAAGACCTACTTTTCCATGCTCGTAACCATAGGTGCAGTCATATATATAAAAGCCTTTGAGATATTTCTGATACGATTCTATATCTATGATCATTTATCACCTCAAATATCTTCATCGTTTATAACACCCCCATCACCTGCATTGATTTTTGCAGAGTTAAATCACCACAGGTATAAGCGTCTTGGTAAGCTTTATCCAGTTGCGCTTTCAAACAAGATTTATCACAACCGTACATTAATGCAACCTCATCAATTACCATACATCTGGCATCTTTATAACTCATTTCTTTTCCAAAATGCTTTTCTTCTATTAGAGTGCCTGTAGCTGAGTGTAATGCACCATGTGAACCAGTACGATTGTCTTTTCCTTCCAGACAAATTGTAGGCGCTTTGCCTTCGGTATATTCCCCCCCCAGCACTTTCTTGTTGGATATTTGCTACGGGGCATTCTTTATATTAATTTTTCTTCCTTATGGAGTATCTCTGTTTGACACTTTAAAGTCTCTATGAGAATTATAAGATTTTTTTTAAAATAATACGTTTTCAGATTTAGCAACAGGATTTTCACTCATACGATTAATATACGATATTTTAATCTCAAAAATATATTTGGCTGGTGAAGCTATCTGGGGTGTATATTCACACCACATATATTATCAAAAGGCAGTTACGCTACCGCCATACCCTGATAAAACTCACCATCTGCACGAAACGGATTTTACGCTTTTTCTTCCGGCGAAATATCAAATTCTCAATTCAAATAATATCTATTGCGTTATATGACCTATCACTCCCTCTCCGGCAGCACAATCACAAACCTTGTTCCTCGCGCATCTGACGTTACCGCAACTGTGCCTTTATGCGCGACAACAATCGATTTCACTATCGCCAGCCCAATGCCGCTACCTTCGCCTTTTCGCTGGCGGGAAGGATCAACGCGGTAGAAACGGTCAAACAATCGCGGTAAGTGTTCGGGCGCAATGGGCGTACCGGGGTTTTCGACGGTAACTTGCACCTGATGATCGACCGCCTGGCAGCGTACTACAATAGCCTCTCCGGGTGGCGTATAACGCAGGGCATTAGAAAGCAGGTTGTTTAACGCCCGACGCAGCATCAGCGGATCGCCCGCAACCTGACACTCGTCACCAACAAACCGCAACTCCACGCCGCGATCTTCCGCTAACGCCTCGAAAAAATCGAACACTTTGCCGACTTCATCCGCCAGGTTGAGCATTTTCTTTTCGGGGATTAACTGGTTGTTATCGGCCTGGGCGAGAAACAACATATCGCTGACCATTTTCGCCATTCGCGTCAGCTCTTCGAGATTAGAGTAGAGCACATCTTCCAGCTCCTTCTGGCTGCGTGACTGGCTGAGGGCGATTTCGGTTTGCGTTATGAGATTCGTAATTGGTGTACGAATTTCGTGAGCGATATCCGCTGAGAAATTGGACTGGCGAGTAAAGACATCCTCAATACGCTCGATCATATGGTTGAACGACAGTACCAGCTGTTCCAGCTCAATCGGCACGGTCTGCGGGTCAAGGCGAACGTCGAGATCTTTCGAGGTGATATTCTGGATTTGACGGCTGACGCTGCGGATCGGCGCGTGACCTTTATGTACCGCCAATAGCACGATAAAGACGATCAGGATGCTGATGATCGATGCGGTCATAATAAGTTTATTCATCAAATCATTTATGTAATGAAGATGAAAATCGATCGAAAGCGCGATGTAGAGCGTATAAATCGGTTTGCCGTCCACCAACGGGCCAACCGGCAAGTTAATCATCCGCCAGTTGCTGTGTTCCATATGCCCGTGACCGTGGCCCGGCATCATCATTGTCGGGCCGGAAAGGAGATACACCTCGCCGCCCCGCGCGTCTTTATCGGGTATGGCATCACGTGCAAACTCGCGGATATCGGGCGCACCGGGGGAGTGATATACCGTTTTACCGTGGCTATCTGCCAGGGAGATCAACACATTGGAATAACCACTGACAATATCTTCCAGCGTCATTAAGCGTCGGGCTTGCGTTTCGTCAGGGTGATTAAGTACCCGTTCAAGTGTGGCGCTAATTTCTTTTAAATCATTAATATCCTGCTCGGCAAAATGCACTTTTACCGAGTGGATCATTATCCATGCAAAGGCGAAAAACGCCGCGATGGTGGCGAGGCTGATAAAAAAGGTCAGGCGGGTTGCCAGCGAAAACGGGCGCTGAAATGGCTTACTGACCATCCGGCACCTCAAGCATGTAACCCACGCCGCGCACGGTTTGAATCAGCTTCGGCTCAAAGTCGTTGTCGATTTTGCCACGCAGCCGCTTCACCGCCACATCAATGGCGTTAGTGTCGCTGTCGAAATTCATGTCCCACACCTGCGAGGCGATAAGCGAGCGGGGCAGCACTTCGCCCTGATGGCGAAGGAAAAACTCCAGCAGAGTAAACTCTTTACTGGTCAGAGTGATGCGCGTACCGCTGCGGGTGACTTTGCGGCTGACGAGATCGACCATCAAATCGGCAACCTGAAACTGACTTTCGATAATCACCGCCGCCCCGCGCCGCAGTAATGTGCGCACCCGCGCCAGCAGTTCAGCAAAAGCGAATGGCTTCACCAGGTAGTCATCTGCCCCCAACTCCAGCCCCTTGACGCGATGTTCAATGGTGCCAAGCGCGGTAAGCAACAGAATCGGCATCCCTTTATTGGCGGAACGCAACATACGCACGATATCCCAGCCGTTCACGTCTGGCAGCATAATATCGAGGATTATCAGGTCATAATCACCGGTCATCGCCAGATGGTAGCCATTCAGCCCGTTGTCGGCCAAATCGACCACAAAACCGGCTTCGGTTAACCCTTTGGTCAAGTATTCTCCGGTTTTCTTTTCATCTTCGACAATCAACAGTTTCATATTTCCTCCGCATGTTGCCCGGGCAATTCTAGAGTAGCGGGATCAGATGGCAATCGCTTATTGGCAAAATGACAATTTTGTCATTTTCCTGTCACCGGAAAATCAGAGCCTGGCGGGTAAAGTTGGCGACATAAAATCACCAGAAATTATGTGCCTATGTCTCCTTGTAAACTTCTGCCATTTTGTGTGGCCCTTGCGCTAACCGGTTGTTCACTGGCACCGGATTATCAGCGCCCGGCAATGCCCGTGCCGCAGCAGTTCTCACTCAACCAGAACGGCCTGGTTAACGCAGCAGATAACTACCAGAACGCGGGCTGGCGCACCTTTTTTGTTGATAATCAGGTGAAGACGCTGATTAGCGAGGCGCTGGTGAATAACCGGGATTTGCGCATGGCGACGCTGAAAGTGCAGGAAGCGCGGGCGCAATATCGTCTGACCGATGCCGACCGCTACCCACAGCTCAATGGCGAGGGCAGCGGCAGCTGGAGCGGCAATCTTAAAGGCGATTCAGCCACGACGCGGGAGTTCTCGACTGGCCTTAACGCCAGCTTTGATCTCGATTTTTTCGGTCGCTTAAAGAACATGAGCGAAGCCGAGCGACAAAATTATTTAGCCACTGAGGAAGCCCAGCGCGCGGTGCATATTCTGCTGGTTTCTAATGTCGCGCAAAGCTATTTCAATCAGCAGCTGGCGTATGCGCAATTGCAAATCGCCGAAGAAACGCTGCGTAATTATCAGCAGTCATATGCGTTTGTCGAAAAACAACTGTTGACCGGTAGCAGCAATGTTCTGGCGCTGGAACAGGCTCGCGGGGTGATTGAAAGTACCCGCAGCGACATCGCTAAACGTCAGGGGGAACTGGCGCAGGCGAATAATGCATTGCAACTGTTATTGGGAAGCTACGGCAAGCTGCCGCAAGCGCAGACAGTAAACAGCCACAGCCTGCAAAGCGTTAAATTACCGGCGGGCTTGTCGTCGCAAATTTTATTGCAGCGCCCGGATATTATGGAAGCTGAACACGCGTTAATGGCGGCTAATGCCAATATTGGTGCTGCACGTGCAGCATTTTTCCCGTCTATCAGCCTGACCAGCGGAATATCGACCACCAGCAGCGATCTGTCGTCATTATTTAACGCCAGCAGCGGGATGTGGAATTTTATTCCCAAAATTGAGATCCCCATTTTTAATGCCGGACGCAACCAGGCCAATCTGGATATCGCCGAAATTCGCCAGCAGCAGTCGGTGGTGAATTATGAACAGAAAATCCAGAACGCCTTTAAAGAAGTGGCAGATGCGCTGGCATTACGTCAAAGCCTGAACGATCAAATTAGCGCCCAGCAGCGTTATCTGGCGTCGCTGCAAATTACTTTGCAACGGGCGCGGGCATTATATCAGCACGGCGCGGTAAGTTATCTGGAAGTGCTGGATGCTGAGCGTTCTTTATTTGCAACCCGACAAACTTTACTTGACCTGAATTATGCCCGTCAGGTTAATGAAATTTCTTTATATACCGCCTTAGGCGGCGGTTGGCAGCAATAATTTTTAACTCCAGGAGAGAATAAATGAAAAAAGCACTGCAAGTCGCAATGTTCAGTCTGTTTACCGTTATTGGCTTTAATGCCCAGGCTAACGAACATCATCATGAAACCATGAGCGAGGCACAACCACAGGTCATTAGCGCCACCGGTGTGGTAAAAACCATTGATCTGGAAAGCAAAAAAATCACCATCCACCACGATCCAATTACCGCGGTGAACTGGCCGGAGATGACCATGCGCTTTACCATCACCCCGCAGACGAAAATGAGTGAAATTAAAACCGGCGACAAAGTGGCGTTTAATTTTGTCCAGCAGGGCAACCTTTCTTTATTACAGGATATTAAAGTCAGCCAGTAACCCAGGTTTAATGAGATGAAAAAAATCGCGCTTATTATCGGCAGCATGATCGCGGGCGGTATTATTTCTGCGGCAGGTTTTACCTGGTTTGCAAAGGCGGAACCGCCCGCAGAAAAAACGTCGACCGCAGAACGTAAAATTTTATTCTGGTACGACCCGATGTATCCCAATACGCGGTTCGATAAACCAGGTAAATCGCCGTTTATGGATATGGATCTGGTGCCGAAATATGCCGATGAAGAGAGTTCTGCGTCTGGTGTGCGCATTGACCCGACTCAGACGCAGAATCTGGGGGTGAAAACGGCTACCGTCACGCGCGGGCCGCTGACTTTTGCCCAGAGTTTCCCGGCGAATGTCAGTTACAACGAGTATCAGTATGCCATTGTGCAGGCTCGCGCTGCCGGGTTTATCGACAAGGTGTATCCGCTTACCGTGGGCGATAAAGTGCAAAAGGGCACACCGCTTCTCGACCTGACCATTCCCGACTGGGTGGAAGCGCAGAGTGAGTATTTACTGCTGCGCGAAACCGGCGGTACGGCGACCCAGACTGAAGGCATTCTTGAGCGGCTGCGACTGGCGGGAATGCCGGAGGCGGATATTCGCCGCCTGATCGCCACGCAAAAAATCCAGACTCGCTTTACGCTCAAAGCGCCCATTGATGGCGTGATCACCGCGTTTGATCTGCGCGCGGGAATGAATATCGCCAAAGATAATGTGGTAGCGAAAATTCAGGGTATGGACCCGGTGTGGATCACTGCCGCGATCCCGGAGTCCATCGCCTGGCTGGTGAAAGATGCCTCGCAGTTTACGCTCACCGTTCCGGCGCGACCTGATAAAACACTCACCATTCGCAAATGGACCCTGCTACCCGGCGTGGATGCCGCGACCCGCACGCTGCAGCTGCGTCTGGAAGTCGACAACGCCGACGAGGCGCTAAAACCGGGAATGAACGCCTGGTTGCAACTCAACACCGCCAGCGAACCGATGCTGCTCATTCCGTCACAGGCGCTGATTGATACCGGCAACGAACAGCGGGTGATTACCGTTGATGCCGACGGACGCTTTGTACCGAAACGCGTTGCCGTTTTCCAGGCATCGCAAGGCGTCACCGCGTTACGCTCTGGTCTGGCGGAAGGTGAAAAGGTGGTTTCCAGCGGCCTGTTCCTGATTGATTCCGAAGCCAATATTTCTGGCGCACTGGAGCGGATGCGCTCTGAAAGTGCTACCCATGCGCATTGAGGGAATAGCCAATGATTGAATGGATTATTCGTCGCTCGGTGGCGAACCGTTTTCTGGTGCTGATGGGCGCGTTGTGTCTGAGTATCTGGGGCACCTGGACCATCATTAACACGCCAGTGGATGCACTGCCGGATCTCTCTGATGTACAGGTGATTATTAAAACCAGCTATCCCGGTCAGGCACCGCAAATCGTTGAAAATCAGGTGACTTATCCGCTAACCACCACTATGTTGTCGGTGCCTGGCGCGAAGACTGTGCGCGGTTTCTCGCAGTTTGGCGACTCTTATGTGTATGTCATTTTCGAAGATGGCACCGATCCATACTGGGCGCGCTCGCGGGTGCTGGAGTACCTCAACCAGGTACAGGGTAAGCTGCCTGCGGGAGTCAGCGCCGAGCTGGGGCCAGATGCCACGGGTGTTGGCTGGATCTATGAATATGCACTGGTGGATCGCAGCGGTAAGCACGATCTTGCCGATTTACGCTCATTGCAGGACTGGTTTCTCAAATATGAGCTGAAAACCATTCCTGACGTTGCGGAAGTGGCGTCGGTAGGCGGTGTGGTGAAAGAGTATCAGGTGGTTATCGATCCTCAGCGCCTGGCGCAATATGGCATCAGTCTCGCCGAAGTAAAAAGCGCGCTGGATGCTTCAAACCAGGAAGCGGGCGGTTCGTCGATCGAACTGGCGGAAGCGGAATATATGGTGCGCGCCAGCGGCTATCTGCAAACGCTCGACGACTTTAATCACATCGTTTTAAAAGCCAGTGAAAATGGCGTGCCCGTTTATCTGCGCGATGTTGCGAAGGTCCAGATTGGCCCGGAGATGCGCCGGGGCATTGCCGAACTGAGCGGCGAAGGCGAAGTGGCGGGCGGGGTGGTGATCCTGCGCTCCGGCAAAAACGCCCGAGAAGTGATCGCCGCCGTGAAAGACAAACTGGAAACGCTGAAAAGTAGTCTGCCGGAAGGCGTGGAGATAGTTACAACATACGATCGCAGCCAGCTCATTGACCGCGCCATCGACAACCTCAGCGGCAAGTTGCTGGAAGAGTTTATTGTGGTGGCGGTAGTCTGTGCGCTGTTTCTCTGGCATGTGCGCTCGGCGCTGGTGGCGATTATTTCGTTGCCGCTGGGGTTGTGTATTGCTTTTATTGTCATGCACTTTCAGGGACTGAACGCCAATATTATGTCGCTGGGCGGCATTGCGATTGCCGTCGGGGCGATGGTCGATGCCGCTATCGTCATGATCGAGAATGCGCATAAACGGCTGGAAGAGTGGCAGCACCAGCATCCTGACGCCACGCTGGATAATAAAACGCGCTGGCAGGTGATCACCGATGCGTCTGTTGAAGTGGGTCCGGCGTTGTTTATCAGTCTGCTGATTATCACGTTGTCGTTTATCCCGATCTTCACCCTGGAAGGGCAGGAAGGGCGTCTGTTTGGCCCGCTGGCGTTCACCAAAACGTATGCGATGGCGGGTGCGGCGCTGCTGGCGATCATAGTGATCCCTATCCTGATGGGTTACTGGATCCGTGGCAAAATTCCGCCAGAAAGCAGTAACCCGCTCAATCGCTTTTTGATTCGTGCTTATCATCCGCTGTTGCTGAAAGTACTGCACTGGCCAAAAACCACGCTGCTGGTGGCAGCGCTTTCGGTGCTGACGGTTCTCTGGCCGCTCAATAAAGTTGGCGGGGAATTTTTACCGCAGATCAATGAAGGCGACTTGTTGTATATGCCATCGACGCTGCCGGGGATTTCCGCAGCAGAGGCGGCGAGTATGCTGCAAAAAACCGACAAGCTGATTATGAGCGTACCTGAAGTGGCGCGGGTATTTGGCAAAACCGGGAAAGCGGAAACCGCCACCGATTCTGCTCCGCTGGAGATGGTAGAAACGACCATCCAGCTTAAGCCACAAGATCAGTGGCGGCCAGGCATGACGATGGACAAAATCATTGAAGAACTGGATAACACCGTGCGTCTGCCGGGGCTGGCGAATCTGTGGGTGCCGCCAATTCGTAACCGTATCGATATGCTCTCAACCGGCATTAAAAGCCCTATCGGCATTAAAGTTTCCGGCACTGTGCTGGCGGATATCGACGCGATGGCGGAGCAAATTGAAGAAGTGGCGCGAACGGTGCCAGGCGTAGCTTCTGCGCTTGCCGAGCGTCTGGAAGGTGGGCGCTATATTAACGTTGAGATTAACCGTGAAAAAGCCGCGCGTTACGGTATGACGGTGGCGGATGTGCAATTGTTTGTGACATCTGCGGTGGGCGGGGCGATGGTTGGCGAAACGGTGGAAGGGATTGCCCGTTATCCAATTAATCTGCGTTATCCGCAAAGCTGGCGCGATAGTCCGCAGGCGCTGCGCCAGTTGCCGATTCTGACGCCGATGAAGCAGCAAATCACCCTGGCAGACGTGGCTGACGTTAAAGTCTCTACCGGACCGTCGATGCTGAAAACCGAGAATGCGCGCCCGACGAGCTGGATTTATATCGATGCCCGCGATCGTGACATGGTGTCGGTGGTTCACGATCTGCAAAAAGCGATAGCTGAAAAAGTGCAGTTAAAACCGGGCACCAGCGTGGCATTCTCCGGGCAGTTCGAGCTACTGGAGCGCGCCAACCATAAGCTGAAACTGATGGTGCCGATGACGTTGATGATCATCTTCGTGCTGTTGTATCTGGCGTTCCGTCGGGTGGGCGAAGCGTTGCTGATTATCAGCAGCGTACCGTTTGCGCTGGTGGGCGGCATCTGGTTGCTGTGGTGGATGGGCTTTCATCTTTCCGTGGCGACGGGCACCGGTTTTATTGCCCTTGCCGGGGTTGCCGCCGAATTTGGCGTGGTGATGCTGATGTATTTACGTCATGCCATAGAGGCCGAGCCGTCGTTGAATAATCCGCAAACATTCAGCGAGCAGAAGCTGGATGAGGCGTTGTATCACGGCGCTGTCCTGCGCGTGCGCCCGAAAGCGATGACGGTGGCGGTGATTATCGCTGGTCTGCTGCCGATTCTGTGGGGAACGGGAGCAGGTTCAGAGGTGATGAGCCGGATTGCCGCGCCGATGATTGGCGGCATGATCACCGCGCCTTTGCTATCGCTGTTTATTATCCCGGCGGCGTATAAGCTGATGTGGCTGCACCGACATCGGGTACGGAAATAAAAGCAGGATACCCGGTTTAACCGTGTGGATTGTGTCTTGCGACGATGGGCACTAAATGTTAAAAGGTGCCCCTCAACAAAAAAGACACACAGGGGAAAGGCGTGAAAAACGCGTCAACCGTATCGGAAGATACTGCGTCGAATCAAGAGCCGACGCTTCATCGCGGATTACATAACCGTCATATTCAACTGATTGCGCTGGGTGGCGCAATTGGTACTGGTCTGTTTCTAGGCATTGGCCCGGCGATTCAGATGGCGGGTCCGGCTGTATTGCTGGGCTACGGCGTCGCCGGGATCATCGCTTTCCTGATTATGCGCCAGCTTGGCGAAATGGTGGTTGAGGAGCCGGTATCCGGTTCATTTGCCCACTTTGCCTATAAATACTGGGGACCGTTTGCGGGCTTCCTCTCTGGCTGGAACTACTGGGTAATGTTCGTGCTGGTGGGAATGGCAGAGCTGACCGCTGCGGGCATCTATATGCAGTACTGGTTCCCGGATGTTCCAACGTGGATTTGGGCTGCCGCCTTCTTTATTATCATCAACGCCGTTAACCTGGTGAACGTGCGCTTATATGGCGAAACCGAGTTCTGGTTTGCGCTGATTAAAGTGCTGGCAATCATCGGTATGATCGGCTTTGGCCTGTGGCTGCTGTTTTCTGGTCACGGCGGCGAGAAAGCCAGTATCGACAACCTCTGGCGCTACGGTGGTTTCTTTGCCACCGGCTGGAATGGGCTGATTTTGTCGCTGGCGGTGATTATGTTCTCCTTCGGCGGTCTGGAGCTGATTGGGATTACTGCCGCTGAAGCGCGCGATCCGGAAAAAAGCATTCCGAAAGCGGTAAATCAGGTAGTGTATCGCATCCTGCTGTTTTATATCGGTTCACTGGTAGTTTTACTGGCACTCTATCCGTGGGTGGAAGTGAAATCCAACAGTAGCCCGTTTGTGATGATTTTCCATAATCTCGACAGCAACGTGGTAGCTTCTGCGCTGAACTTCGTCATTCTGGTAGCATCGCTGTCAGTGTATAACAGCGGGGTTTACTCTAACAGCCGCATGCTGTTTGGCCTTTCTGTGCAGGGTAATGCGCCGAAGTTTTTGACTCGCGTCAGCCGTCGCGGCGTGCCGATTAACTCGCTGATGCTTTCCGGAGCGATCACTTCGCTGGTGGTGTTAATCAACTATCTGCTGCCGCAAAAAGCGTTTGGTCTGCTGATGGCGCTGGTGGTAGCAACGCTGCTGTTGAACTGGATTATGATCTGCCTGGCGCATCTGCGTTTTCGCGCGGCGATGCGACGTCAGGGACGTGAAACACAGTTTAAGGCGCTGCTTTATCCGTTCGGCAACTATCTTTGTATTGCCTTCCTCGGCATGATTTTGCTGCTGATGTGCACGATGGATGATATGCGCTTGTCAGCGATCCTGCTGCCGGTGTGGATTGTATTCCTGTTTGTGGCATTTAAAACGCTGCGTCGGAAATAAGGCATTCACGCTACATCCGACAAAACGATGTCCGCTCTCATCCATTCGATGAGAGCGGTTTTTTTAATTACTGCTTAAATGCACCCGCCAGAGAGCGAATATCATTGCCGGTTGGCGACTGATGAAGTCGCAGACCAAACTCTTCGACAATCGCAAATATGTGATCGAATATATCAGCCTGAATGCTTTCATATTCCAGCCACACCACGGTGTTGGTAAACGCATAGATCTCGAGCGGTAAACCGTTATCACCAGGAGCCAGTTGGCGCACCATTAAGGTCATATCTTTGCGAATCCGCGGATGATTCCGCAGATATTCGTTCAGATAGGCACGAAAGGTTCCAATATTGGTCATTCGGCGCAGGTTTAATACCGACTCCGTAGAACCTTGCTGGCGATTCCACTCATTAATTTCCTGATGGCGGCTGGTTAAATAAGGCTTTAACAAATGCGCTTTATTCAGACGTTGCATTTCGTCTTCATCAAGAAAACGAATACTGGTGACATCAATACTGATACTGCGCTTAATACGTCGCCCGCCAGATGCTGACATCCCGCTCCAGTTTTTAAAGGAGTCAGAAACCAGAGACCAGGTGGGAATAGTGGTAATGGTATTGTCCCAGTTACGTACTTTGACGGTGGTTAACCCAATATCGATCACCGCGCCATCCGCGCCGTATTTCGGCATCTCCAGCCAGTCGCCCAGTTTCAGCATATCGTTCGCGGAAAGCTGAATACCTGCCACCAGACCAAGAATCGGATCTTTAAATACCAACATTAGCACGGCAGCCATTGCACCAAGACCGCTGATCAGAATCGCTGGCGACTGACCAATCAGCAGCGAGATCATCAAAATGCCGACCAGAATCGCGCCGATCAGTTTAATCCCCTGAAATATCCCTTTCAGCGGTAACTGAGATGCCGCCGGGAATTTCTGCGCCAGATTCAAAATAACATCCAGCAACGAGAAGACTGAAAGCAGCGCATACATCATGATCCACAACTGCGCGCAGGTAGTCAGAATATCTGCCGCTTCGGTGCCTTTTTGCAGCCAGAATACCGCCTGAATATTGACGATAATCCCCTGCAGGGTAAAAGCTAAACGGTGGAAGAGTTTATTCTGGGTAATGATTTGCAACCAAAGCCGTGAACTGGCAATGGCGCGTTTTTCGAAGGTCCGCAGTACCACCCAATGCAAAATAATATGCACCACGACGGCGGTCAGAAAAATAATACCGAAAATCATCACCATTGAGGTGGTGTGATCGATCTCAATACCCGCTAAATCTTCAACCTGGGATATTAAATCCTGCATAACGTCTCCTTTATACAACAGCAGCCTATGATGACGGCTGAAACAGGGTTATGCAAATCAGGAGAATCTGAGGGGAAATAGCCGGGCAGATGCCCGGCAAGAGAGAATTACACTTCGGTTAAGGTGATGTTTTGCGGCAGACGAGATTTCGGCAGCGTAGCGTTAAAATCTTCAACGCTGTGATGACCCACCGGAACAACTACCAGACTGGTGTAGCCTTTCTCTTTCAGACCAAATTCTGCATCGAGGATTGCGGCGTCAAAACCTTCGATGGGTACCGCGTCCAGACCCAGCGCCGCCACGCCGAGCAGGAAGTTGCCGACGTTGAGATAAACCTGTTTTGCCATCCACTCTGCATCATCATGCAGATCTTTACGGTGCATATCGGCGAAGAACTTGCGACCTTTATCGTTCGCGGCTTTCGCTTCCGGCGTGGCAAAGCGGCCATCGGCATCTTCCTGGTCAACAACCAGCTTCAGCCAGGCATCGTCCATCGCGGTTTTTGCACAGAACACCACAACGTGCGAGGCATCAAGCATTTTACGCTCGTTGAACACGTAATTACCGGCAGCGGATTTGGCAACACGCGCTTTACCTTCTTCCGTGCTGGCAACAATAAAATGCCACGGCTGGGAGTTGGTGCTGGATGGGCTGTATTGCAGGAGAGTTTTGATCTGCTCGGCCTGTTCCGGGGTTAGTTTTTTGCTGGCATCAAATGCCTTAGTGGAATGACGCTTTAAGGCGACAGAAATGATATCCATAAAGACTCCATGTGAAAGTAATTTTGCGTGCCAGCAGATTACAAGGATCGAGATGAAATGGTAAGCGAGAAAAATGCGCTATTGATTTACGGTTGAGTAAGGACGCAGTCGTTTTTGATCGCGTTTAGCCAGACCATCAACCACCAGATTCCACGAATCGTTGATCAGATCGCGAAGTAACGCTTCGGAGATTTCCTCGCCGGGATACACCGAAATCCAGTGCTTTTTATTCATGTGATACCCTGGCTTGATGCTTGGGTATATTTGCTGATTTAGCAGGGATTTTTGTGGATCGGACTTCAGATTGATAAAGGGGACGCCGCGCAGCTCCGACGACAGCATAAAAATCTTGCCGCCAATTTTAAAAACATCGAACTCCGGGCCAAAAGGCCAGCAAAGCTCGACAAAGGGTAACTCAAGGGCCAGGCGTTTCGTCGTTTCGTGCGGTGATTGCTTATCCATAAACGTTCCTTTAGGCGAAGGAGAATAAGCAAAGTATGCCGCGAAGTTCGGCGATAATCGACGTTTAATCCGCCAGCGAGAACCAGCGTCGCCAGATAAAGCGCAGAACAAAATACTCAATAGCGCCCAGCACTAAAAACCACAGACAAAACAATAAAGTGTAAAGCTGGCTAAGATCCATCAGATGGAACGTGGTCACCAGTTTTTGTGCCAGCGTCAGCCCCAATGCGGGGGCGGGAAGCAGCAGGCAAGAGAGGAAAGCCATCAGCAAAATGCCTGCTGCGGTGGTCAAGGTTTCTAAAGGGTGTTTCATAACATTGTTAAATGTAAGTTAAAACACCATTGTCAGGGATATTCTTCTGTAAGGCAATTCCCGACTTATTCTCCGGTCCAGATCTCACAATGCTTTTTCACCAGCCCAATTAGCGAGCCACCATCGGCGACGAAATCACGCATTAGCTGCGCTTCATTCAGACCACTGACGACCTGGCGGTGCAGTGCTTCAATTGCGCTCGATGCGCCAATTTTATGTGCAGAAGGGGCGATTTTTTCCAGTAAACGCAAGGTGTCTTCCGTTAGTGACCGACGATCGCCAGTATGCGGATCGGTAATGACGCCTTCCAGCCCATAGCGGCAGGCCTGGAAACGGTTGAATTTATACAGCAGGTAATCTTTCTCCTGATGTTTAAATGGGCGTTCTGTCAGTAACCAGTGGGCGGTAGCCTGAATCAATCCTGCCATATTTACCGCATGGCTAAGGGTTAACGGGGTATCCATTACCCGAACCTCCACCGTGCCAAAATGAGGACTGGGGCGAATATCCCAGTGCAGATCTTTAATGCTGTCGATCATCGTGGTGTAACTCAGGCAGCGAAACAGGGCTTCAAATTGTTGCCAGTTACTGACCCACGGCATCGGGCCATTATCGGGAAAGGCGGAAAAAATATTCGGTCGTGAGGAGGCAAAACGCGTATCCGTTCCTTGCATATATGGTGACGCGGCGGAAAGGGCGATGAAGTGCGGCACAAACCGTGACAGGCCGTGCAGCAAATAAATGGCGTCATCGCCACTGGCGCAACCAACATGGACATGCTGACCAAAAACGGTCGCCTGTTGAATGAGATAACCAAAGTTTTCCAGCGTTCGTTGATAGCGTTCGTTATCGCATACCTCCTGACGCTGCCATTTCTGAAACGGGTGCGTGCCACCGCCGCAAATTTCCAGATGATGATCTGCGGCTGCCTGCAATACGACTTTCTGCATCGCTGAAAATTGCCCGGCAGCCTGGTTGATATCACGGCAAACATCCGTCGCCAACTCCAGCATACTTTCGGTGATATCGTGCTTTACCTCTCCGGCCGTGATCTTATTTTTAACCGCGTCAATCAGCATTGAAGAGTCCTGGCTTAAGTCATAGCCCGGCGGATTAACCACCTGCATTTCCAGTTCAATACCGAGGGTAAAAGGTTCAGAAACATGAAAATCGGGTAATGGCATAGGTTTCTCTTATGTTGGCGTTTTCTATTCAGTATAGAAGTCGGAGCGGCTGGGCGAGATGCGGAAGTTCTGGAATGCTTCTTTTTTTTGGTGATGGTGAACTGATTGTGACTGAAGAAGTTTGGCTACTTTTGCAATGTGACAAGTTATGGCAGAGCTGGCTGGTGGCGAAGAATTTTGACGATTGAGGCATGCAGAAAAATACGGGTTCAGCTTCAGTTGATCAAATGAGGAGTGAGAAGTCCGAAACAGGACTCACTGTATAAATAAACAGCTATTTTGCTGAAGAAGGGTAAGATAACGGCGGGTGCCTGAAGCTTTCCGGTTTCAGGTTTACTCTGAGGTCTGGAAAGATGAAGCCCCAGGAGATATTTCTATCAACCCTGGGGCTGCCACTCCAAACCAGACAATTTGGATGGTAGTCCCTTCTTCGCATGGAGGCAATATAAACATGCTGACGAAATATGCCCTTGTGGCAGTCATAGTGCTGTGTTTAACGGTGCTGGGATTTACGCTTCTGGTCGGAGACTCGCTGTGTGAGTTTACGGTGAAGGAACGTAATATTGAGTTTAAGGCTGTTCTCGCTTACGAACCGAAGAAGTAGCCGTTGTGCGGGGAGTAATCCCCGCATATCCGGTTGTCAGGTCAGGGTGGTAAGGCACCTGCTTTACACTTTCGCCCGCGGTCAGCAATGGCTGCGGGCGATTTCGTTTTACGAACAATAACGAGCGTTGCCAACAGAAGTCCGAAACAGGACTCGCTGTATAAATAAACAGCTATTTTGATAAGGAAGGGTAAGATAACGGCGGGTGCCTGAAGCTTTCCGGTTTCAGGTTTACTCTGAGGTCTGGAAAGATGAAGCCCCAGGAGATATTTCTATCAACCCTGGGGCTGCCACTCCAAACCAGACAATTTGGATGGTAGTCCCTTCTTCGCATGGAGGCAATATAAACATGCTGACGAAATATGCCCTTGTGGCAGTCATAGTGCTGTGTTTAACGGTGCTGGGATTTACGCTTCTGGTCGGAGACTCGCTGTGTGAGTTTACGGTGAAGGAACGTAATATTGAGTTTAAGGCTGTTCTCGCTTACGAACCGAAGAAGTAGCCGTTGTGCGGGGAGTAATCCCCGCATATCCGGTTGTCAGGTCAGGGTGGTAAGGCACCTGCTTTACACTTTCGCCCGCGGTCAGTGATGGCTGCGGGCGAATCGTACCAGAAGTTGTCAATTAATCGTGTTGGCACAGCGTTATGACTATCTTTTCTTTTATCTGCCAGTGCACAGCAAACTGCTCATCCTCTAGTCGAATGATGATCCGCTGTTTATTCCAGCTAATTATCTGATAATCCAGAAAACCTTGAGCGGCCTGTATCTTGCTTGCCTTAAATGCGCTCTCTTTGGCGGAAAATGCCAGTGTCAGCGCCAGAGAAAAGGTTAAACCGCATTCTGCGAGTCGCTCGTGTTCTGCTGGTGTAATAATGTTGTCTGTCAATTCTCTTGCGGTTTGTACAGAGAAAATCTCTTCGATATCAATGCCAATCGGTTGACGAGATACCACGGCTAATGCCGTAGTCCCGCAGTGGCTAATACTGCCGTATACCTCCGCAGGCCACACAGGTTGGCGTAGCTCGCCGATAGCGGGCACATATTTATAGCCATATTCCCGCAAGGCATAAACAGCAGCGATTCGTCCAGCTAAATGCTCTGTTTTACGTTTACGTCCAGCGTGTTGCAGTTGTGCGTAGTGTGGCAGCCAGAGTAAATCCTGCTCGCGAAAACTCGCCGGATCGAACTCAACAAAATGCAGCGTATGTCCGGCAAAGGGGAGGGCGGTATGCGTAGTTTTCATATCGACTATATTCGAGACTGATGACAAACGCAAAACTGCCTGATGCGCTACGCTTATCAGGCCTACATGGTCCTGCAATATATTGAATTGGCAAGATTTTTGTAGGCCGGATAAGGCGTTCACGCCGCATCCGGCATGAACGACGCGCACTTTGTCAACAATCTGACGTTAGCATCAGAAGTGAGTATTAATGCTCATATACCACGTACGTCCCGGCTCGTTATAGGTATACGCCCCGGCACCGGCGATATAGTTGGCTCCTGCCAGATCGCCCGTGGTCTGGGCATTACCCGCACGCCACAAACGTTTGTCGAACAGGTTGTCCACGCCGCCGGTCAGACTGACATTCTTCGTTACATCCCAGGTCGCGCTCAGGCCAACAATGCTGTACGGGCTGATTTCTTTGGTTTCCGGTCCAACCGCTGGCTGACCTTTATAGTTGTACTTCTTCGGCTGCTGCTTGCCGTACCAGGTGAAGGTTGTTTGCATCGACAAATCTTCCCGTGCCTGCCAGCTCAGCGTTGAGTTCAACGTATACTCCGGGATGATCGACAAACGGTCGCCCGTGGTTTTGTTTTCACTCTTCAGCATATAAGTGATGTTATTGGTCCACATCACCGTTTCGCTAACCGGTACGTTTAACGATCCTTCCAGACCTTCAACCACCGCTTTCGGTACGTTATCCCACTGATAGAGATCGGTGCCGACTGCGTTTTGCCCTACAGCCACATAGCCCGCTTCAATCTTATTGCGATAATCGTTACGGAACCAGGTGACGCCCGCCAGCCAGCCGTCGCGTTTGAACTCCAGACCAATCTCCTTGTTGATACTGGTTTCCGCTTTCAGGTCATCATTACCTTGCAGATAGCAGCCGCCCGCGCTGGCATAGCAGCCCTGACCTTTACTGTAGAGAATGTAGTTTGGGTTAGTCTGGTACAGACTCGGCGCTTTATAAGCACGGGCAATGCCCATTTTCAGCGTGAAGTCATCGCCTAAACCTTGCGAGATATTCAGCGCCGGACTCCAGTTATTGCCAACAATGCTGTGATGATCGAAACGCAGCCCCGGCGTTACGATGGTGCTGTCAGTCAGCTCCATATTGTTTTCGGCAAACAGCGAGAAAATTTCTGCTTTTGAATATGGGCTACGGTCGGTGGCACTCACGCCATCAATAGCGCCACCGGTATTCGTCCCGGTGAGCGCCTGGGTGTTGGAACTTAAGTCCTTCATCCGTTGCTGATTCCACTCCGTACCCAGCGTCAGCGTCTGGTTAACGAGGAAATCAATCGGCAGGTTAACTTCGCTATGCAGCATCACGTCATCGAGATCGATATCGACGAAATCCTGTGTCGCTTTTTCGTTAAATTTCCCTTCTGTGCCGCCCGCCAGACCTTCCGGGATGCGCGAGTTACGGGTGTGTTCGTACTGCACCCAGTTGCTGGTGGTCACGCCGTTATCCCAGCCGCCGTTCCAGGTCAGCGAGTAGTTCTGGCGATACAGACGGTTGGTTTCATCGCCATATTTCGAGCGGGTATAGGAGTCAGAGTTGGTGTTCTGGGTATCGCCCGCATACAGGTTACCCTGGCGGCTGTAACCCGCTTCCAGTTCCAGCGATTGCAATGGTGCGAAGTCCCAGCGCACCACGCCATTAATATCTTTGTTGATCACCCCTTCGCGCCCGGCTGGTAACGTCGTGGCATAGGTTCCGGCACGCGCGGACTGATGGCCCTGGTTGATATCCCACGCGTCAGCCTGGGTTTTGTCGAGGTTGCCATACAAGCGGAAGCTGAATTCGTCGCCCAGCGGACCGGTGAGGCTAAAGTTAGTGCGTTTGGTGGCACCTTCCTCTTTATGTTCTGGCGCATTGAAATATGCGTCCCAGGAGCCGTGCCACTCACCACTGCCTTTTTTGGTAATGATGTTAACCACGCCGCCCGCCGCGCCGTTGCCATAACGCGCAGCTGCCGGACCACGCAGAACTTCAATACGTTCAATCATTTCAGGTGGCACCCAGGAGGTATCACCACGGGTATCGCGCTCGCCACGCCAGCCCTGACGCACCGAGTTACGGCTGCTTACCGGCTTGCCGTCAATCAAAATCAGCGTGTTTTCCGGACCCATGCCGCGAATATCAATTTGTCGGTTATTCCCACGCTGACCACTGGTGGAGTTACCGGTCAGGTTAACGCCTGGCATGGTACGGATGATCTCCGACACATCGCGGGCAACGGGGTTTTTGCGGATTTCATCTGCGGTGATGGTCGAAACGCCAGGCGCTTGCAAGTTCTGCTCGGCGGCGGTAACGACAATGGTATCGTCGTGTGAAACAGGAGTATCGGTTGGCTCTTGTGCCTGTGCTACCCCATAAATCCCCAGATTGACCAACAAGGCCAGGGAATGAATCTTCTTGTTCATTGTTTTATTCCTGCATTTTTGCCACGAATTGCAACTGTCGGGCATGGTCGTCATCAATACGACGCACCCCGCTACCGCGAAAACCTTTGATCCTGAAAGACACGCAGTGCAGTTGGTTAATTAATGTCCGCGCTTCCCACGGCGCGCCATTACGCTATTGCAAATGCAAATAGTTATCAATAATATTATCAATATATTTCTGCAATCAATGAAAAATTGCACAGTAAACATGGGGTTATGGTGTGACGGCGTTAAAAGTAGGAAGTGAGAGCTGGTGGCAGTCGAAACATGGCCCGGAATGGCAGCGTCTGAATGACGAAATGTTTGAGGTCACTTTCTGGTGGCGTGATCCCCAAGGTTCTGAAGAATACTCGACGATAAAGCGGGTATGGGTCTACGTCACTGGTGTGACCGATCACCATCAGAACAGCCAGCCCCAGTCGATGCAGCGAATTGCAGGCACCAACGTCTGGCAGTGGACGACACAACTCAATGCCAACTGGCGCGGCAGCTACTGTTTTATTCCCACCGAACGCGATGACATTTTTTCTGCACCATCCCCCGATCGCCTCGAATTACGTGAAGGCTGGCGAAAACTATTACCCCAGGCGATAGCCGATCCGCTGAATCCACAAAGCTGGAAAGGCGGGCGAGGGCACGCTGTTTCTGCACTCGAAATGCCGCAAGCGCCTCTGCAACCGGGATGGGATTGTCCGCAAGCGCCAGAAATACCTGTCAAAGAAATTATCTGGAAAAGTGAACAGTTGAAAAATTCACGCCGTGTATGGATTTTTACCACCGGCGATGCAACAGCAGAAGAACGCCCGCTGGCAGTTTTGCTTGATGGCGAATTTTGGGCGCAGAGTATGCCCGTCTGGCCTGCGCTGACTTCGCTGACCCATCGTCGGCAACTTCCTCCCGCCGTGTATGTGTTGATCGACGCTATCGACACCACGCACCGCGCTCACGAACTGCCGTGTAATGCGGATTTCTGGCTGGCAGTACAGCAAGAGTTATTACCCCTGGTGAAAGCTATTGCCCCTTTTAGCGATCGCGCCGATCGCACCGTGGTCGCCGGGCAGAGTTTTGGTGGGCTTTCCGCGCTGTATGCCGGACTGCACTGGCCTGAACGTTTTGGCTGTGTATTAAGCCAGTCAGGATCGTACTGGTGGCCGCATCGGGGCGGGCAGCAAGAAGGTGTTTTACTTGAGCAACTTAAAGCTGGTGAAGTTAGCGCCGAAGGTCTGCGCATTGTGCTGGAAGCGGGTATTCGCGAGCCGATGATCATGCGGGCCAATCAGGCGCTGTATGCGCAATTACACCCTATAAAAGAATCCATTTTCTGGCGTCAGGTTGACGGCGGACATGATGCGCTTTGTTGGCGCGGTGGCTTGATGCAGGGGCTAATCGACCTCTGGCAACCACTTTTCCATGACAGGAGTTGAATATGGCATTCAGTAATCCCTTCGATGATCCGCAGGGAGCGTTTTACATTTTGCGCAATGCGCAGGGGCAATTCAGTCTGTGGCCGCAACAATGCGCCTTACCGGCAGGCTGGGACGTTGTGTGTCAGCCGCAGTCACAGGCGTCCTGCCAGCAGTGGCTGGAAGCCCACTGGCGTACTCTGACACCGTCGAATTTCACCCAGTTGCAGGAGGCGCAATGAGCCAGCATTTACCTTTGGTCGCCGCACAGCCCGGCATCTGGATGGCAGAAAAACTGTCAGATTTACCCTCCGCCTGGAGCGTGGCGCATTACGTTGAGTTAACCGGAGAGGTTGATGCGCCATTACTGGCCCGCGCGGTGGTTGCCGGATTAGCGCAAGCAGATACGCTGCGGATGCGTTTTACGGAAGATAACGGCGAAGTCTGGCAGTGGGTCGATGATGCGCTGACGTTCGAACTGCCAGAAATTATCGACCTGCGAACCAACATTGATCCGCACGGTACTGCGCGGGCATTAATGCAGGCGGATTTGCAACAAGATCTGCGCGTCGATAGCGGTAAACCACTGGTCTTTCATCAGTTGATACAGGTGGCGGATAACCGCTGGTACTGGTATCAGCGTTATCACCATTTGCTGGTCGATGGCTTCAGTTTCCCGGCCATTACACGCCAGATCGCCAATATTTACTGCGCATTGCTGCGTGGCGAACCAACGCCTGCTTCGCCGTTTACGTCTTTCGCTGATGTAGTGGAAGAGTATCAGCAGTACCGCGAAAGTGAAGCCTGGCAGCGTGATGCGGCATTCTGGGCGGAACAGCGTCGTCAACTGCCACCGCCCGCGTCACTTTCTCCGGCACCTTTACCGGGGCGCAGCGCTTCGGCAGATATTTTGCGCCTGAAACTGGAATTTACCGACGGGGAATTCCGCCAGCTGGCTATGCAACTTTCAGGTGTGCAGCGTACCGATTTAGCCCTTGCGCTGGCGGCTTTGTGGCTGGGGCGATTGTGCAATCGCATGGACTACGCCGCCGGATTTATCTTTATGCGTCGACTGGGCTCGGCGGCGCTGACGGCTACCGGACCCGTGCTCAACGTTTTGCCGTTGGGGATTCACATTGCGGCACAAGAAACGCTGCCGGAACTGGCAACCCGACTGGCAGCACAACTGAAAAAAATGCGTCGTCATCAACGTTACGATGCCGAACAAATTGTCCGTGACAGCGGGCGAGCGGCAGGAGAGGAACCGCTGTTCGGTCCGGTACTCAATATCAAGGTATTTGATTACCAACTGGATATTCATGGTGTTCAGACGCAAACCCATACCCTGGCAACCGGTCCGGTTAATGACCTTGAACTGGCCCTGTTCCCAGATGAACACGGTGATTTGAGTATTGAGATCCTCGCCAATAAACAGCGTTACGATGAGCCAACGTTAATTCAACACGCTGAACGCCTGAAAATGCTGATTGCCCAGTTCGCCGCGGATCCGGCGCTGTTGTGCGGCGATGTCGATATTATGCTGCCAGGTGAATATGCGCAGCTGGCGCAGATCAACGCCACTCAGGTTGAGATTCCAGAAACCACGCTGAGCGCGCTAGTGGCAGAACAAGCGGCAAAAACACCGGATGCTCCGGCGCTGGTTGATGCGCGTTACCAGTTTAGCTATCGGGAAATGCGCGAACAGGTGGTGGCGCTGGCGAATCTGCTGCGTGAGCGCGGCGTTAAACCAGGCGACAGCGTGGCGGTGGCGCTACCGCGCTCGGTCTTTTTGACCCTGGCGCTGCATGCAATTGTTGAAGCAGGCGCGGCCTGGCTACCGCTGGATACCGGCTATCCGGACGATCGTCTGAAGATGATGCTGGAAGATGCGCGCCCGTCGCTGTTAATCACCACCGACGATCAACTGCCGCGCTTTGCCGATGTTCCAGATTTAACCAGCCTTTGCTATAACGCCCCGCTTAAACCGCAGGGCAGTGCGCCGCTGCAACTTTCACAACCGCACCACACGGCTTATATCATCTTTACCTCCGGTTCCACCGGCAGACCGAAAGGGGTAATGGTCGGGCAGACGGCTATCGTCAACCGCCTGTTGTGGATGCAAAACCATTACCCGCTTACAGGCGAAGATGTCGTTGCCCAAAAAACGCCGTGCAGTTTTGATGTCTCGGTGTGGGAGTTTTTCTGGCCGTTTATTGCCGGGGCGAAACTGGTGATGGCTGAACCGGAAGCGCACCGCGACCCGCTCGCTATGCAGCAATTCTTTGCCGAATATGGCGTAACGACCACGCACTTTGTGCCCTCTATGCTGGCGGCATTTGTTGCTTCGCTGACGCCGGAAACTGCTCGCCAGAGTTGCGCGACCTTGAAACAGGTTTTTTGTAGCGGTGAAGCCTTACCGGCCGATTTATGCCGCGAATGGCAACAGTTAACCGGCGTGCCGTTGCATAATCTATATGGCCCGACGGAAGCGGCGGTAGATGTCAGCTGGTATCCGGCTTTTGGCGAGGAACTGGCACAGGTGCGCGGTAGCAGCGTGCCGATTGGTTATCCAGTGTGGAATACGGGCCTGCGTATTCTTGATGCGATGTTGCATCCGGTGCCGCCGGGTGTGGCAGGCGATCTCTATCTCACCGGCATCCAACTGGCGCAAGGGTATCTGGGACGACCCGATCTGACCGCCAGCCGCTTTATTGCCGATCCTTTTACCCCAGGTGAACGCATGTACCGTACCGGAGATGTTGCCCGCTGGCTGGAAAACGGCGCGGTGGAGTATCTCGGGCGTAGTGACGATCAGCTAAAAATTCGTGGTCAGCGAATTGAACTGGGCGAAATCGATCGCGTGATGCAGGCGCTGCCGGATGTCGAGCAAGCTGTTACCCACGCTTGTGTGATTAATCAGGCGACAGCCACCGGGGGGGATGCGCGTCAGCTGGTGGGCTATCTGGTGTCGCAATCAGGTCTGCCGTTGGATACCAGCGCATTGCAGGCGCAACTGCGCGAAACATTGCCGCCGCATATGGTACCCGTCGTTCTGCTGCAACTTCCACAGTTACCTCTTAGCGCCAACGGCAAGCTGGATCGCAAAGCCTTACCGTTGCCTGAACTGAAAGCACAAGCGCCGGGGCGTGCGCCGAAAGCGGGCAGTGAAACGATTATCGCCGCGGCATTCTCGTCGTTGCTGGGTTGTGACGTGCAGGATGCCGATGCTGATTTCTTTGCGCTTGGCGGTCATTCGCTACTGGCAATGAAACTGGCTGCGCAGTTAAGTCGGCAGTTTGCCCGTCAGGTGACGCCGGGGCAGGTGATGGTCGCGTCAACTGTCGCCAAACTGGCAACGATTATTGATGGTGAAGAAGACAGCTCCCGGCGCATGGGATTCGAAACCATTCTGCCGTTGCGTGAAGGTAATGGCCCGACGCTGTTTTGTTTCCATCCTGCGTCCGGTTTTGCCTGGCAGTTCAGCGTGCTCTCGCGTTATCTCGATCCACAATGGTCGATTATCGGCATTCAGTCGCCGCGCCCTCATGGCCCCATGCAGACCGCGGCAAACCTGGATGAAGTCTGCGAAGCGCATCTGGCAACGTTACTTGAACAACAACCGCACGGCCCTTATTACCTGCTGGGGTATTCGCTGGGCGGTACGCTGGCGCAGGGCATAGCGGCGCGACTGCGTACCCGTGGTGAACAGGTGGCATTTCTTGGCTTGCTGGATACCTGGCCGCCAGAAACGCAAAACTGGCAGAAAAAAGAGGCTAATGGTCTGGACCCGGAAGTACTGGCGGAGATTAACCGCGAGCGCGAGGCCTTCCTGGCGGCACAGCAGGGAAGTACTTCAACGGAGTTGTTTACCACCATTGAAGGCAACTACGCTGATGCTGTGCGCCTGCTGACGACTGCTCATAGTGTACCGTTTGACGGTAAAGCGACGCTGTTTGTTGCTGAACGCACGCTTCAGGAAGGTATGAATCCCGAACGCGCCTGGTCGCCGTGGATTGCGGAGCTGGATATCTATCGTCAGGATTGTGCGCATGTGGATATTATCTCTCCGGTGGCGTTTGAAAAAATTGGGCCGATTATTCGTGCGACGCTAAATAAGTAAATTTATATTATCTATAAACCCATAATTACAGAAAATAATTATGGGTTTATCATTTGTTTAATTTATAAATTTGGTGGGTGTTTCTCTGAAATAGAGTGAATGTTGCATTCAGTGGGAGTAATTTACAAACTTCAGCTTCGGATAAATCTCACCAACTGGTAGAGTGGGGGCCGTGGAGATTTACTCTTATTGGACTCATTTTCAGGTTATACCCCATGTCATCACTGAATATTAAACAGGGAAGTGACACTCATTTTCCCGAGTATCCTCTGGCGTCGCCCAGTAATAATGAAATTGATTTACTTAATCTAATCGAAGTTTTATGGCGGGCCAAAAAAACGGTCATGGCGGTCGTTTTTGCGTTTGCCTGCACAGGATTGCTGATCTCTTTCATCCTGCCGCAAAAATGGACCAGCGCGGCGGTTGTCACGCCTCCAGAACCTGTTCAGTGGCAGGCGCTTGAGAAAACATTCACTAAGCTTCGTGTGCTGGATCTGGATATCAAAATTGATCGTACAGAAGCATTTAACCTGTTTATCAAGAAGTTTCAGTCGGTTAGCTTGCTGGAAGAGTACCTGCGCTCAACACCTTATGTGATGGACCAATTAAAAGAGGCGAAAATCGACGAGCTGGATTTGCATCGCGCAATTGTCGCATTGAGCGAAAAAATGAAAGCGGTTGATGACAATGCCAGTAAGAAAAAAGATGAACCGTCACTGTATAACTCCTGGACGCTAAGTTTTACCGCGCCAACCAGTGAAGAGGCGCAGACCGTTTTGAGCGGGTATATCGATTATATCTCTGCGTTGGTGGTGAAAGAGTCGATAGAAAACGTCCGTAATAAACTGGAGATCAAAACCCAGTTTGAAAAAGAAAAACTGGCTCAGGACCGCATTAAAACGAAAAATCAACTTGATGCAAACATTCAGCGCCTCAATTATTCACTCGACATTGCTAACGCGGCAGGAATTAAAAAGCCCGTTTACAGTAATGGTCAGGCCGTTAAAGATGACCCCGATTTCTCTATTTCTCTCGGCGCAGACGGTATTGAACGCAAACTGGAAATTGAAAAAGCGGTTACTGACGTTGCGGAACTGAACGGTGAATTACGTAATCGTCAGTATCTTGTTGAGCAGTTAACAAAAGCAAATATCAACGATGTGAATTTTACGCCGTTTAAATATCAGTTAAGCCCGTCATTGCCAGTGAAAAAAGACGGTCCGGGTAAGGCGATTATTGTGATCCTTTCTGCGATGATCGGCGGGATGGTGGCTTGTGGTGGCGTGCTGTTGCGCCATGCGATGGCATCCAGAAAACAGGATGCCGTGATGTAAGAGCACTTAGTTTAACTATTTGCGGTTGAAGGTGCCGTTCGTCCGAGCGGCACCACGAGCGGCGTTCCGGCAACCGGGTCGTCAATAATCATGCAGCGCAGACCATAAATGCGCTCGATCAATTCAGCAGTGACAATCTCTTTCGGCGCTCCCTGAGCAACAATTTTCCCTTCCCGCAATGCAATCAAATGGCTGGCGTAACGACAGGCCTGATTAAGATCGTGCAGCACCGCCGCCAGGGTATAGCCTTTCTCGCGGTTCAGTTCGCTTAACAGTTCCAGGAGATCAATCTGATGACTGATATCCAGCCAGGTCGTGGGTTCATCGAGCAGCATAATTGCCGTTTCCTGGGCCAGCACCATCGCGATCCACGCTCTCTGGCGTTGCCCACCGGAGAGGGTATCCACGCTTTGATCCGCCAGATGGGTGATTCCCGTGGCCTGCATCGCTTTTGTGACGGCCTCTTCATCTTCTTTGCGCCAGCGGGTAAACAGCGGTTGATGCGGGTAACGCCCACGCGCCACCAGCTCCTGCACGGTGATATCTCCCGGCGTGGTGGCGTTTTGCGCCAACAGGCCAATCCGGCGTGCAACCTCTTTACTGGCGTAATGTTGAATGTGCTCACCATCCAGCCAGACATGCCCGTGAGCAGGCGTCATCAGGCGGCTTAAGGTACGCAGTAACGTGGATTTACCGCAGCCATTTGGCCCGATAATTGCCGTGAAGTGACCATCAGGTATTTCTACAGTCAGATTTTCCGCAACGGTATATTTGCCATATCCGAGGGTTAACTGTTCGCCACGCAAACGGGCTACTGATTCGGTCATTTTTTGCGAGACTCCTGAATTAACAAGACGATAAGGTAAATACCGCCGAGGCTGACGGTAACGACGCCAACCGGAAGTTGATACGGCATAAACAGTTGTTGGGCGCAGAGATCGGCCGCCAGCAGTAACAACGCCCCGCACAGCGCCGCCTGGGTCAGCCCCCAGCGAGCGGTGCCGCTAATGCGTCGGGCAATGTGCGGCGCGACTAAAGCAATAAAGGAAATCGGCCCGGCAAGCGCTGTTGCCGCAGCGGTAAGCACCACTGCAACCAGCATCATTAACAGACGCGAACGTTCGACGCTGACGCCCAGCGCACACGCGGTATCATCGCCCATTTCCAGCAAGCGCATCCGGCGTACCAGTAAGGCGGCGGCAATGAGCATCAATATAATGATGGGTGCGGAAGGCGAGGTTTTTGCCCACGTCAGGCCGTTGAGCGATCCGGCATTCCACAAACCCGCTGTTAGCGCCGTTTCTAAAGACGCTTTCAGCAACAGCCAGGTATTAAAGGCCACCAGCATGGCGCGAACGCCGATGCCGATAATAATCAACCGAAAGGTGTCGATGCCGTTACGCCAGGCAAGCAGCCAGACCAACAGCGAAGTGATAATGCCCCCCGCCATTGCTGCCAGGGCAATAGCCGTCAGGTCCTGACCAAACAGCACCATCGCCACCAGCACGCCGCTCCACGCCCCGGTGTTAAAGCCCATTACGTCAGGGCTGCCGAGCGGGTTACGCATCAGCGACTGAAAAATCGCGCCGCTGACGCCCAGTGCCGCGCCAATCAACAGCGCCATCAGCACGCGTGGTAAACGCCATTCGGTGACCACCATCGTCATACTGCGCGGCGCATCGCCCATCAGCGCGGCGAATATCTGCGAGGTTTCCAGCGTGACGGTACCGCTGCGTAATCCCCAGATACCTGCAACCACACAGGCGGTAATTAGCAGCAAACAGGTGATGATTAATCGGCGAGAGACGTAAATCATGCGCCACCTCGCGTTTTACGTCGCACGAGGAAGATCAGCACCGGTGCGCCAATAAAGGCACTGACTACAGAAACGCGCAGTTCGCCGGGCACAATCACCCGCCCGATGATATCGGCAAACAGCAGCAGGGCAGGGGTGGCAAGTAGTGTGACGGGCAGCGACCAGCGATGATCTGCTCCAACCAACCAACGTGCCATATGCGGCATCATCAGGCCAATAAAGGCAATCGGGCCAACTACCGCCGTCGCACTACCACAAAGCACGGTAATCGCCAGCAGACCAATCAACTGTGTGCGCGCCACGCGACTACCCAGCGCCGTCGCGGTGTCACTGCCGAGGCTTAAACTGTTCAGCGCGCGGCTCAGTAATAGCGCGGTTGCTCCGGCGATCAGCACCGGGATCAGCACCACTTTTAAGGTATGTAGATTGCGAATATCCAGCGAACCGGCTTGCCAGAAACGCAACTGATCGTAGACGTCAGGATTAAGCAGGGCGATGCCGCTGGTCAGCCCTTCCAGCACCGCCGCCAGTGCCACGCCCGCCAGGGTTAAACGCACCGGACTTAACTGCCCGCCGCCCTGGCTGCCGGTAAAGGCAACAATCAATGAGGCCACCAGCGCCCCGGCGAAGGCCATCGCCAGTTGTTCCTGCGCGGATGAGTAACCAAACAGCGCCGCACCCAGCACAATGGCAAAGCTGGCTCCGGCGTTCACACCAAGCAAGCCGGGGTCGGCAAGTGGGTTTCGGGTGAGGGTTTGCATCAACGCCCCGGCAAGGCCAAGCGCACCGCCGGCCAGTAAACCGGCAAGGGTGCGCGGCAGTCGCGCGTCGAGCACGATGGTGCAGTCGGCGCTCTGGCAGGTGCCGGAGAAGGCCTCCAGCACTACGGAAGCGGGGAGTGATTTTGCCCCAATGAGCAGGCTTAATGCCGTCGCGATAATCAGTAATAACAGCAATCCGGGCACGGCAATGGCGCGTGTCACGGCAACAGAACCAGACATACGAACTTCCATGATAATGAAATTAATTATCGTTATCGATCATATTTGGATATGTTAGCATGTGCAGCCTAAGAATAGGTATTTAAAATATTTGATGGCAAGGTATTGTAATGAATAAACAATCCTGGCTGCTTAACCTCAGCCTGTTGAAAACGCACCCGGCGTTTCGCGCAGTATTCCTCGCTCGTTTTATCTCAATTGTGTCTCTGGGTTTGCTCGGCGTCGCGGTACCGGTGCAGATCCAGATGATGACGCATTCTACCTGGCAGGTGGGGCTTTCGGTGACGCTGACCGGCGGCGCGATGTTTGTTGGCCTGATGGTCGGCGGTGTGCTGGCGGATCGCTATGAACGCAAAAAAGTGATTTTGCTGGCGCGCGGCACCTGTGGCATTGGCTTCATTGGACTGTGCCTTAATGCACTGCTGCCGGAGCCATCTCTATTGGCAATCTATTTACTCGGTTTATGGGATGGTTTTTTCGCATCGCTTGGCGTTACGGCGCTACTGGCGGCGACACCTGCACTGGTAGGGCGTGAAAACTTAATGCAGGCCGGGGCGATCACCATGTTGACCGTGCGTCTGGGGTCGGTGATTTCGCCTATGATTGGCGGTTTATTGCTGGCGACCGGCGGCGTAGCCTGGAACTACGGGCTGGCGGCGGCGGGCACGTTTATTACCTTGCTACCGTTGTTAAGCCTTCCGGCGTTGCCACCGCCACCGCAGCCGCGTGAGCATCCGTTGAAATCATTACTGGCAGGATTTCGTTTTCTGCTCGCCAGCCCGCTGGTGGGAGGGATTGCGCTGCTGGGTGGTTTATTGACGATGGCGAGCGCGGTGCGGGTACTGTATCCGGCGCTGGCTGACAACTGGCAGATGTCGGCGGCACAGATTGGTTTTCTCTATGCGGCGATCCCGCTCGGTGCGGCTATTGGCGCGTTAACCAGCGGGAAGCTGGCACATAGCGCGCGACCAGGGTTATTGATGCTGCTTTCCACGCTGGGATCGTTCCTCGCCATTGGTCTGTTTGGCCTGATGCCGATGTGGATTTTAGGCGTGGTTTGTCTGGCGCTGTTCGGCTGGCTGAGCGCGGTTAGTTCGTTGCTGCAATACACAATGCTGCAAACGCAAACCCCGGAAGCGATGTTAGGGCGGATTAACGGTTTGTGGACGGCGCAAAACGTGACGGGCGATGCCATAGGCGCGGCGCTGCTGGGCGGTTTGGGCGCGATGATGACACCGGTTGCTTCCGCAAGCGCGAGCGGTTTTGGTTTGTTGATTATCGGCGTGTTGTTATTGCTGGTGCTGGTGGAGTTGCGGCGTTTTCGCCAGACGCCGCCGCAGGTGACAGCGTCCGACAGTTAATGCTTAAAACAGCGCCTTAAGCCGTTCCAGCACTTGCATGGCGCTGTAGTAATCCAGACGGAACGTCTCGGTTCCCAGCGCATAAACCTGCTTGTTTTGTACTGCAGGCAGGTGCGCGAGCAGCGGATTAGCATAAATCGCATCGGCATCTTTCTGATCACCGGCGAACAGGAATAGTGACTCGCCATTTAACCCTGAAGCCAGATTTTCCCCACCAAGCTGAATGATGTCATGGCGTTTGCCCTGGCTTTGGCTGGCGTTTAACCCTGCTGGCAACTTCGCCAGCGTAAAGCCGAGTTGTTCCAGCATCTGCCCTTGTGCTGATTCAGGCGTCCAGAGATTAGCACTGTGTGCAGCGGCGGTATAGACAATGGCAGTGACCGGCTGCGGAGGTAATTTGATTTGCTCTTTCGCCGCCGCCAGTTGCTTATCAAACTGCGCAATCCGCTCTGCCGCTTGTTTCTCATGCCCGGTAATTTCGCCAAGCTGCGTTAACAGCGACTGCCAGCTTTTGTCGTCGTAATTGATGATTAATGTTGGGGCGATGGTGGAAAGCTGATCGTACAGCGCCAGCGCCGAATCGCCGCCGGTTGCGCTAATTAAAATCAGATCCGGCATTTGCGCGGCAACGGCTTCTGCACTTGGTTCGCCGATATAGAGCCGTTGCAGTTTGCGTTCTTTCGCCACCTTGCTCCACTGGCGTAAAAAGCCCTGGTCATCCGCGACGCGGTTATTCGGCGTGGTCGCGCCGCTGGCAATCACCGGAGCATCAATCGCCAGCAGTGAGCCGGTCAGGGTGACGCTGGTGGAAACAATACGCTGCGGCTGGCTTTCCAGGGTATGAGTGCCCCGGCTGTCAGTAATCTGACGCGGCCAGTCGGCGGCCTGAACTGCGACTATTCCTGAAAGCAAAAGTCCTGTTAATAGAAGGGCGTTGCGGTAGAGCGGGGCGAGTCTCACAAGTCAGCTTCCTGTTATTAATGAAGTTAATGCTTCTCATTTTCATTGTAACCACAACCAGATGCAACCCCGAGTTGCAGATTGCGTTACCTCAAGAGTTGACATAGTGCGCGTTTGCTTTTAGGTTAGCGACCGAAAATATAAATGATAATCATTATTAAAGCCTTTATCATTTTGTGGAGGATGATATGGATACGTCACTGGCTGAGGAAGTACAGCAGACCATGGCAACACTTGCGCCCAATCGCTTTTTCTTTATGTCGCCGTACCGCAGTTTTACGACGTCAGGATGTTTCGCCCGCTTCGATGAACCCGCTGTGAACGGGGATTCACCCGACAGTCCCTTCCAGCAAAAACTCGCCGAGCTGTTTGCCGATGCCAAAGCGCAGGGCATCAAAAATCCGGTGATGGTCGGGGCGATTCCCTTCGATCCACGTCAGCCTTCATCGCTGTATATTCCTGAATCCTGGCAGTCGTTCTCCCGCCAGGAAAAACAATCTTCAGCCCGCCGTTTTACCCGCAGCCAGTCGCTGAACGTGGTGGAACGCCAGGCAATTCCGGATCAAACCACGTTTGAACAGATGGTTGCTCGCGCCGCCGCACTTACCGCCACGCCGCAGGTCGACAAAGTGGTGTTGTCACGGTTGATTGATATCACCACTGACGCCGCCATTGATAGTGGCGTATTGCTGGAACGGTTGATTGCGCAAAACCCGGTTAGTTACAACTTCCATGTCCCGCTGGCTGATGGTGGCGTTCTGCTGGGGGCCAGCCCGGAACTGCTGCTACGTAAAGACGGCGAGCGTTTTAGCTCCATTCCGTTAGCCGGTTCCGCGCGTCGTCAGCCGGATGAAGTGCTCGATCGCGAAGCGGGTAATCGTCTGCTGGCGTCAGAAAAAGATCGCCATGAACATGAACTGGTGACTCAGGCGATGAAAGAGGTACTGCGCGAACGCAGTAGTGAGTTACACGTCCCTTCTTCTCCACAACTGATCACCACGCCGACGCTGTGGCATCTCGCAACTCCCTTTGAAGGTAAAGCGAATTCGCATGAGAACGCACTGACGCTGGCCTGTCTGCTGCATCCGACCCCCGCGCTGAGCGGTTTCCCGCATCAGGCCGCGACCCAGGTTATTGCTGAACTGGAGCCGTTCGACCGCGAACTGTTTGGCGGCATTGTGGGTTGGTGTGACAGCGAAGGTAACGGCGAGTGGGTGGTGACCATCCGCTGCGCGAAGCTGCGGGAAAATCAGGTGCGTCTGTTTGCCGGAGCGGGGATTGTGCCTGCGTCGTCACCGTTGGGTGAGTGGCGCGAAACGGGCGTCAAACTTTCTACCATGTTGAACGTTTTTGGATTGCATTAAGGAGTGAGGATGAGCATTCCATTCACCCGCTGGCCGGAAGAGTTTTCCCGTCGCTATCGGGAAAAAGGCTACTGGCAGGATTTGCCGCTGACCGACATTCTGACCCGTCATGCCGCAAGCGACAGCATCGCGGTCATCGACGGCGAGCGGCAGTTGAGTTACCGGGAGCTGAATCAGGCGGCGGATAACCTCGCGTGTAGTTTGCGCCGTCAGGGCATTAAACCTGGTGAAACCGCGCTGGTACAACTGGGTAACGTCGCTGAACTTTACATTACCTTTTTCGCGCTGCTGAAACTGGGCGTTGCGCCGGTGCTGGCGCTGTTCAGCCATCAGCGTAGTGAACTGAACGCCTATGCCAGCCAGATTGAACCGGCGTTACTGATTGCCGATCGCCAGCATGCGCTGTTTAGCGGAGATGATTTCCTCAATACATTTGTTGCAGAGCATTCCTCCATTCGCGTGGTGCAACTGCACAACGACAGCGGTGAGCATAACTTGCAGGATGCGATTAACCATCCGGCTGAGGATTTTACTGCCACGCCGTCACCTGCTGATGAAGTGGCCTATTTCCAGCTTTCCGGCGGCACCACCGGCACACCGAAGCTGATCCCGCGCACTCATAACGACTACTACTACAGCGTGCGTCGTAGCGTCGAGATTTGTCAGTTCACACAACAGACACGCTACCTGTGCGCGATCCCGGCGGCTCATAACTACGCCATGAGTTCGCCAGGATCGCTGGGCGTATTTCTCGCTGGCGGCACTGTCGTTCTGGCTGCCGACCCCAGCGCCACGCTCTGCTTCCCATTGATTGAAAAACATCAGGTGAACGTCACCGCGCTGGTGCCACCCGCAGTCAGCCTGTGGTTACAGGCGCTGACCGAAGGCGAAAGCCGGGCGCAGCTTGCCTCGCTGAAACTGTTACAGGTCGGTGGTGCACGTCTTTCTGCCACGCTTGCGGCGCGTATTCCCGCAGAGATTGGCTGCCAGTTACAGCAGGTATTCGGCATGGCGGAAGGGCTGGTGAACTACACCCGTCTTGATGATAGCGCGGAGAAAATTATCCATACCCAGGGCTATCCAATGTGTCCGGACGATGAAGTGTGGGTTGCCGATGCTGAAGGAAATCCACTACCGCAAGGAGAAGTTGGACGCCTGATGACGCGCGGTCCGTACACCTTCCGTGGCTATTACAAAAGCCCGCAGCACAATGCCAGCGCCTTTGATGCCAACGGTTTTTACTGTTCTGGCGATCTGATCTCTATTGATCCAGAGGGGTACATCACCGTGCAGGGGCGCGAGAAAGATCAGATCAACCGTGGCGGCGAGAAGATCGCTGCCGAAGAGATCGAAAACCTGCTGCTGCGCCATCCGGCGGTGATCTACGCCGCACTGGTGAGCATGGAAGATGAGCTGATGGGCGAAAAAAGCTGTGCTTATCTGGTGGTAAAAGAGCCTCTACGCGCGGTGCAGGTGCGTCGTTTCCTGCGTGAACAGGGTATTGCCGAATTTAAATTACCGGATCGCGTGGAGTGTGTGGATTCACTTCCGCTGACGGCGGTCGGGAAAGTCGATAAAAAACAATTACGTCAGTGGCTGGCGTCACGCGCATCAGCCTGAAGGAGAGAACACGATGGCTATTCCAAAATTACAGGCTTACGCACTGCCGGAGTCTCACGATATTCCGCAGAATAAAGTCGACTGGGCCTTTGAACCGCAACGTGCCGCGTTGTTAATCCATGATATGCAGGACTATTTTGTCAGCTTCTGGGGCGAGAACTGCCCGATGATGGAGCAGGTGATCGCGAATATTGCGGCACTACGCGACTACTGCAAACAGCACAATATCCCGGTTTATTACACCGCCCAGCCGAAAGAGCAGAGCGATGAAGATCGGGCGCTGTTGAATGATATGTGGGGGCCTGGCCTGACCCGTTCGCCGGAACAGCAAAAGGTGGTGGATAGCCTGACGCCAGATGCCGACGACACGGTGCTGGTGAAGTGGCGCTACAGCGCGTTTCATCGTTCCCCGCTGGAGCAAATGCTGAAAGAGAGTGGACGTAACCAGCTGATTATTACCGGGGTATATGCCCACATTGGCTGTATGACCACCGCAACCGACGCATTTATGCGCGATATTAAACCGTTTATGGTGGCAGATGCGCTGGCCGATTTCAGCCGTGACGAGCATTTGATGTCGCTGAAATATGTGGCCGGACGTTCTGGCCGGGTGGTGATGACCGAAGAATTACTGCCAGCACCTATCCCCGCCAGCAAAGCGGCGCTGCGTGAGGTGATCCTGCCGTTGCTGGACGAGTCCGATGAACCGTTCGATGACGACAACCTGAACGACTACGGTCTGGATTCGGTGCGGATGATGGCGCTGGCGGCGCGCTGGCGCAAAGTGCATGGCGATATCGACTTTGTCATGCTGGCGAAAAACCCGACCATCGACGCCTGGTGGAAGCTACTTTCCCGCGAGGTGAAATAATGGATTTCAGCGGTAAAAATGTCTGGGTAACTGGCGCAGGGAAAGGTATCGGCTACGCCACGGCGCTGGCGTTTGTTGAGGCGGGAGCGAAAGTCACTGGTTTTGATCAAGCGTTCGCTCAGGAGCAATATCCCTTTGCGACAGAAGTGATGGATGTTGCCGATGCTGCGCAGGTGGCGCAGGTATGTCAGCGACTGTTAGCTGAAACGGAGCGACTGGACGTGCTGGTCAATGCGGCGGGAATTTTGCGCATGGGCGCGACCGATCAGCTCAGTAAGGAGGACTGGCAGCAGACTTTTGCGGTCAATGTCGGTGGTGCGTTTAACCTGTTCCAGCAGACCATGAACCAGTTTCGCCGTCAGCGGGGCGGGGCGATTGTTACTGTTGCGTCCGACGCCGCACACACGCCGCGCATTGGTATGAGTGCTTATGGCGCGTCGAAAGCGGCGCTGAAAAGCCTGGCGTTGAGCGTTGGGCTGGAACTGGCGGGTAGCGGCGTGCGCTGTAATGTGGTTTCGCCAGGCTCCACCGACACCGATATGCAACGCACGCTGTGGGTGAGCGATGACGCCGAAGAGCAGCGTATTCGCGGCTTTGGCGAGCAGTTTAAACTCGGCATTCCGCTGGGGAAAATCGCCCGTCCACAGGAGATCGCCAATACGATTTTGTTCCTCGCCTCTGACCTCGCCAGCCATATCACCCTACAGGATATTGTGGTGGATGGCGGCTCGACGCTGGGGGCATAAGCATGATCTGGAAACGCCATTTAACGCTCGACGAGCTGAACGCCACCAGCGATAACACAATGGTGGCGCATCTGGGAATTGTGTATACCCGTCTGGGCGATGATGTGCTGGAAGCCGAAATGCCGGTTGATAACCGTACTCATCAGCCGTTTGGCCTGCTGCATGGCGGCGCGTCGGCGGCGCTGGCGGAAACGCTGGGATCGATGGCCGGATTTATGATGACCCGCGACGGACAGTGTGTGGTGGGCACGGAACTTAACGCCACACATCATCGCCCGGTGTCTGAAGGCAAGGTGCGCGGTGTCTGCCAGCCGCTGCATCTTGGGCGGCAAAATCAGAGCTGGGAAATCGTCGTTTTCGATGAACAGGGGCGGCGTTGTTGCACTTGTCGGCTGGGTACGGCAGTTTTGGGATGAGCCCGACAGAATTAAATGAGATTGCAGGAAAACTCGGTTAACGGAGTGATCGAGTTAACATTGTTAAGTTAAATATTGGTTTCAACTCCGATTTACATGGTTGCCGTGTTGTTAAATTGTACAAAGATGTTATAGAAACAAAATGTAACATCTCTATGGACACGCACACGGATAACAACTATGAACAAATCAGGGAAATACCTCGTCTGGACAGTGCTCTCTGTAATGGGAGCATTTGCTCTGGGATACATTGCTTTAAATCGTGGGGAACAGATCAACGCGCTGTGGATTGTGGTGGCGTCGGTCTGTATCTATCTGATCGCTTACCGTTTTTATGGGCTGTATATCGCCAAAAATGTGCTGGCGGTTGACCCGACGCGTATGACGCCAGCGGTGCGCCATAACGACGGGCTGGACTATGTGCCGACGGACAAAAAAGTGCTGTTCGGTCACCATTTTGCGGCCATTGCCGGAGCAGGTCCGTTGGTTGGGCCGGTACTGGCGGCGCAAATGGGTTACCTGCCAGGGATGATCTGGCTGCTCGCTGGGGTGGTTCTCGCCGGTGCGGTGCAGGATTTCATGGTGCTGTTTGTTTCTACGCGCCGCGATGGTCGCTCGCTGGGTGAGCTGGTCAAAGAAGAGATGGGGCCAACCGCCGGGGTGATTGCGCTGGTGGCCTGCTTTATGATCATGGTCATTATCCTTGCAGTACTGGCGATGATCGTGGTGAAAGCCCTGACCCATAGTCCGTGGGGAACGTATACCGTTGCGTTCACCATTCCGCTGGCGCTGTTTATGGGGATCTACCTGCGTTATCTGCGTCCGGGGCGTATTGGCGAAGTGTCGGTGATTGGCCTGGTATTCCTGATTTTCGCCATTATCTCTGGCGGCTGGGTGGCAGAAAGTCCGACCTGGGCACCGTACTTTGATTTTACGGGTGTGCAGCTGACCTGGATGCTGGTGGGTTACGGCTTCGTGGCGGCGGTGCTGCCAGTGTGGTTGCTGCTGGCTCCGCGCGACTACCTCTCAACCTTCCTGAAAATCGGGACTATCGTCGGTCTGGCGGTAGGCATTTTGATTATGCGCCCGACGCTGACCATGCCTGCGCTAACTAAATTTGTCGATGGCACAGGCCCGGTATGGACCGGTAACCTGTTCCCGTTCCTGTTTATCACCATCGCTTGTGGCGCGGTGTCTGGCTTCCATGCGCTGATCTCTTCCGGTACCACGCCGAAGATGCTGGCGAACGAAGGGCAGGCGTGTTTTATCGGCTACGGCGGGATGTTAATGGAATCCTTCGTAGCGATTATGGCGCTGGTTTCCGCCTGTATCATCGATCCGGGTGTGTACTTCGCCATGAACAGCCCGATGGCGGTGCTGGCTCCGGCAGGGACGGCGGATGTGGTTGCTTCTGCCGCGCAGGTGGTGAGTAGCTGGGGCTTTGCGATTACCCCGGATACGCTAAACCAGATTGCCAGCGAAGTGGGTGAACAGTCGATCATTTCCCGTGCGGGCGGTGCGCCGACCCTGGCGGTGGGGATGGCCTACATTCTGCACGGTGCGCTGGGCGGCATGATGGATGTGGCGTTCTGGTATCACTTCGCCATTCTGTTTGAAGCACTGTTTATTCTGACGGCGGTGGATGCAGGTACGCGTGCCGCGCGCTTTATGTTGCAGGATCTGCTGGGCGTGGTGTCTCCGGGCCTGAAACGGACCGATTCACTGCCTGCTAACCTGCTGGCAACGGCGCTGTGCGTACTGGCGTGGGGCTACTTCCTCCATCAGGGTGTGGTCGATCCGCTGGGCGGTATTAACACCTTGTGGCCGCTGTTTGGTATTGCCAACCAGATGCTGGCAGGGATGGCGCTGATGCTCTGTGCTGTGGTGCTGTTCAAAATGAAACGTCAACGTTACGCCTGGGTGGCGCTGGTACCAACGGCCTGGCTGCTGATTTGTACCCTGACCGCAGGCTGGCAGAAAGCGTTTAGCCCGGATGCGAAAGTCGGCTTCCTGGCGATTGCTAACAAGTTCCAGGCAATGATCGACAGCGGCAATATTCCATCGCAGTATACTGAGTCACAACTGGCGCAACTGGTGTTCAACAACCGTCTTGATGCCGGGTTAACCATCTTCTTTATGGTGGTCGTGGTGGTTCTGGCACTGTTCTCGATTAAGACGGCACTGGCGGCATTGAAAGAGCCGAAGCCAACGGCGAAAGAAACGCCGTATGAGCCAATGCCGGAAAATGTCGAGGAGATCGTGGCGCAGGCGAAAGGCGCGCACTAAAGTCAGAGTGAGGGGGGAATGTTGGCGAAAGTTGGCATGGTGCCGAGTGTTCCCCCTCACCCTAACCCTCTCCCCGTTGGGGCGAGGGGACTGACCGAGCGCGTTGATAGCTATTAATGCACTCTATCAGCAACCTGTTTACCGGAGGTATTGATGTTTGATTCACTGGCAAAAGCCGGAAAATATTTAGGTCAGGCGGCGAAACTGATGATTGGTATGCCTGATTACGACAACTATGTCGAACATATGCGGGTTAACCATCCCGATCAAACGCCGATGACCTACGAGGAGTTTTTCCGTGAGCGGCAGGACGCGCGCTACGGTGGAAAAGGCGGCGCGCGCTGCTGCTAAATATGTACGTCAGGCTTTAAACGATTCCACTTTTTCGAACGCTGCACGCAACGTATCCGGTGTCAGCGTGACCGGCAGGTAATGAATGGATTCCACCGGACGCAAGGTGTGGGCAATCACTTTGTCGATCTCCGCCTGATTATTGATATCCACTTCCAGCTCCGCCAGCGTAGTCGGCAGATGAAAACGCTGATACGCTCCAGTTAATTGCGCCAGCACATCATCCTGACCCAGCAAGGCGCTTTGCACCAGAATTCCGTAGGCGACTTTGGTGCCGTGGAGAAACTTCTCGGTTTGCGGCAGCACGGTCAGACCGTTATGCACGGCATGAGCTGCTGCCACACGCGTAAAACGATCGCCCAGACCACCGACCATTCCACCTCCGGCAATAATCGCATCCACCACATCGCAAAATGATTGCGTTAACTGGTGATTTTGCTGATCGGCAAGCGCCTGTTCGCTACTGTTTAACAAGACGTCGCGAATGGCCTGCGCATTATTGATCCCCAGTCGCACGGTTAGCGGCAACGTTTCTGGTTGCGGGGCCAGCACCACCGCTTCATACCATTTCGCCAGCGTGTCACCGATCCCCGCCAGCAGATATTCTTGCGGCGCATTGAGGATAATCTCTGGCTCCACCAGCACCATAAAATTGGCGTCGTCGAAAATCTCATAATGCAGCGCCTGTCCGGCATCGTTATACCAGACGGAGAGCGGTGTCCAGGCGGCGCAGGTGGCGGCGATCGTCGGAACGGCAACAAACGGCAGACCGAGACGGCGGGCGAGGGCTTTCGCGGTGTCGAGCAGTGCGCCGCCGCCGACGCCAATCACCACGCTGCGATCGTCACCGGACTCAGCCGCCAGTTGTTGTACATCGCTTTCGCTGCAATGGCCGCGAAACAAAATATGCTTTGCCCCTGGCAGTTCAAACGCTGGCGGAAGTTTTGTTTGCGCCGCAGCAATGGCGCGTTCGCCGTAGATCCACACCGCGCGAGAAAGTTGTTCATCAGTGAAAAAATCGTGCAGGTGATTGAGACTGCCGGGATGTGAAAAGTAGTTAGCCGGGCCGACGACCACGCGGATAGGATTGTGAGGCATGTTGTGTTGTCCTTATTGTTTTATTTAGACATCTAAACGTCTTGATTGCCAAATACTAGCATCGTGTTATAGTGCCTTCAACACAACTTCGTCAGGCACAATAAAAAATGACAAATAACCCTCTGATTCCACAAAGCAAACTTCCACAACTTGGCACCACTATTTTCACCCAGATGAGCGCGCTGGCGCAGCAACACCAGGCGATTAACCTTTCGCAAGGCTTTCCTGATTTTGATGGTCCGCGCTATTTGCAGGAGCGGCTGGCGTACCATGTTGACCAGGGGGCAAACCAATACGCGCCTATGACTGGCGTGCAGGCCTTGCGCGAGGCGATTGCTCAGAAAACGGAACGTCTGTATGGCTATCAACCGGATGCCGATAGTGATATCACCGTAACGGCAGGGGCGACGGAAGCGTTATATGCAGCGATTACCGCATTGGTGCGCAATGGTGATGAAGTGATCTGCTTTGATCCCAGCTATGACAGTTACGCGCCCGCCATCGCGCTTTCGGGGGGAATAGTGAAACGTATTGCACTGCAACCACCGCATTTTCGCGTGGACTGGCAGGAATTTGCCGCATTGTTAAGCGAGCGCACCCGACTGGTGATCCTCAACACCCCGCATAACCCCAGTGCAACTGTCTGGCAGCAGGCTGATTTCGCCGCTTTGTGGCAGGCAATTGCCGGGCACGAGATTTTTGTCATTAGCGATGAAGTTTACGAGCACATCAACTTTTCACAACAGGGCCATGCCAGCGTGCAGGCGCATCCGCAGCTGCGTGAGCGGGCGGTGGCAGTTTCTTCATTTGGCAAGACCTATCATATGACCGGCTGGAAAGTGGGTTATTGCGTTGCGCCAGCGCCCATCAGTGCCGAAATTCGCAAGGTACATCAGTATCTGACCTTTTCGGTGAATACCCCGGCACAGCTGGCGCTTGCCGATATGCTACGTGCAGAACCTGAGCATTATCTTGCGTTACCGGACTTTTATCGCCAGAAGCGCGATATTCTGGTGAATGCCTTAAATGAAAGCCGGCTGGAGATTTTACCGTGCGAAGGTACATACTTTTTGCTGGTGGATTACAGCGCCGTATCTACCCTGGATGACGTTGAGTTTTGCCAGTGGCTGACGCAGGAGCACGGCGTAGCGGCGATTCCGCTATCGGTGTTTTGCGCCGATCCCTTCCCACATAAACTGATTCGTCTCTGTTTTGCCAAGAAGGAATCGACGTTGCTGGCAGCAGCTGAACGCCTGCGCCAGCTTTAGCTATTTAACCGTCCAGGCGCGGGAATATTGACGGTCGGCAAACAACTCTTGCAGGCCGTTAATTTGCTTCAGGCGTAGCACTTCGTCGCTGTCCATTCCCAGCTCTTTGCCAATTTTATTATCGTCCCATCCCAACTGGCTGAGTTCACGGACGATTTCTGACATGGCAGTGATTTGGTGACGTCCACGAGCGCGGTTATGACGAATAGTCGCGGCGATGCGTTGATTACGCGTACCTTCCAGACAGGTCACCGGCAAATAACCTTTTAAGCGTAATTTTAACGATGATGAGCCTTTACCAATTTCATGGCGGTGAAAACCATCCACGATTTCCAGGGCATTTTTATCCGTATGCGTGACCACAATGGGTTGGGTAAAACCATCTATTTCAATGGATTTTTTCAGCAGTTTTTTTTCGGGTGGTGCCACGTTGTTTGGGTTGTAATCATTAGGCATAAGTTGGCTGTTTTTAACCCACAGAACGCAATCCACTGGCTCTTCTCGAAAGGGGCTAACCTGATGGATCGCCATGCGGATTTCATTAATCGCTTTGATGCGATCGTCTTCCGGCAAGCTGGCGAGAAATTGGGTTAAATCCTGCGTTAATCGTTGTTGCATAGTATCCCCCATTCCTGACGTTTTCCTTTTATTCGTTCGTTATAACGCTGATAGTTCTTCGCTTTGGTCGGGCTAAATGATAATGCCCGACACCAGTAATCGTTATTGAGTAAAACTTTGCATATTCGCCGCCAGGAGGGGATATCTTTCGCGCCAATGTCCCCTTGCTGGGTTTGTGGAACCTCGATGCCTTTTTTCTGATACCAGTGCAAATAAATGGCGATTTTATTGCGATAATGCTCAGCTGTTTTCTCCGGCATGCTGTTGAGTAGCAATAATGCATACTCCTGCCAGTCTAAATGTTCGGGCTTGAGGATTTTCCGATGACCATAAAAATGGTTGTCATGTCCGGCGTAAATGCCGCCACTTTTTACCCCGCTGACTCGTGCGCACATAGCAGCCCAGCGATCCGGTTCGATAACGTGATAGAGCCATAATCCTTGCCGTTGTTCCGGACCAAAAGGTTCGCAAATTCGCATATGACGTAGAGGAACGCCTGCCTGATACATTATATTATACAGTGGGTTACAGAGGCGTTGATGGCTAGCATACCAGGTCCAGATATCAGCGACTTTCCAGTCGTAGATGGGGTAAATGTACCAGCTATGACCGCCTGGTGCGGCAGTAGTCCAGGGCTTATCATCGGCAAAACGTTGTTTATTTAAACTGGCGATGGCGACAAAACGGTTGTAGGACTCATCCGCACGGATGCCGATCATCATCGCCGCCGGACGTTTTTGCGAAAACCATTCGGCAAACTCACGCACAAATTGTTCGAAGGTCATGCCAGGCTGGTAAAAGGAGAAAAAGTCAGGATCGGTTATCGCATCTTGCGGGGGCTGACGTACCCATTCGACATCAGGTTCCCAGCACTGCCATTCGGGTTGGTATTGTGATAGGGAATTTTGCGTTGTAAGCGGGAGCGCAATCCAGTAAAACTCTTCGATGACATCGGTGTACAACTCGCGCAGAGACTGAACATAGTTAATGGTGCAAGAGAACTGAGCTTCCCAGTCGATAAATAAAACACAAATTTTTTTGCCCATTTGTCGGGCAAGTTCGGCGGTCAGATGCAGCATTAATCCGGAATCTTTACCACCCGAAAAAGAAACGCAGACGCGGGGTAGGGTGTTAAGTGTCCAGGTAATACGTTCTTTTGCAGCTTCCAGAATATTCAGTGGAAGCGGGATTTTATAAATAGACATCTGAAAACGCTCTCTGAACGTTACGGGGTGACTCGTGAGATGAATCCGTTAATTATAGGGTAAACGAAGCAAGATAGAGCACATTATTTTATATTCACACAATGAATTAATTGATGCGTAATATAACATTTATCCGTGGTAATAAATCAGAAGCTATCATTTAAACGATCTATGAATCGTGAGAAGACAAGGTTGTTCAACGAAGCCTTGTTATAGGAAATATAAAGTTTAACCGCAGGAAGTGGTCGTTCCAGTTTTATCTCTTGTAACTTCAAAAAATCACGATGTAAATCGTACAGTTCGGTGGGCACAATGCCCAATAAGTCAGTAACAGAAATACTATTAATTATCGTCAACAAAGAAGAACTGCGAAATGAAACTTTACGGTTCATAAAACGTTCATCTATGTCCATTTGAATTTCGTCAATCCCTGCTGATTTAGATATCAACAAGGTGAATTCTTCGGCGATAATTTGTTCATAGTTACTGGTATCGGTAATACGAGGATGTTTGTTGCTACATATAAGAGAATTGCGAATAGTATGTAACGGCATGCAGATGACAGAGCGGCTAATTACTGGTTGTAGTGTAATTGCCAGGTCAGTTTTGCGTTGAACCAACAGTTCTTCGGCATTTTCAGCTGAAAGCAGTATGTCATGGCATTCTATATCGATTGAAGTATCTTGTCTAAGACAGCGGATTAGCATGTTGTTATTAGTACAAGAAATAAGCTGAGGACCGTAGATAATAAAATTTTTCTTTAGCTCAGACTTATTAACAATATTGATCGTTTGTTCAATGCCTCTGAGATTTTTCTCAAGATGATGATGCAGATTTAACCCTGTCGTAGTCGGCGCGATACCTTTCCCTGAGCGAATGAATAACGGGTCATTAAATTGCGCACGTAAACGTTGTAACGACTGACTAACAGCAGAGGGCGTTATATATAATGATTCTGCCGCTTTACTAATGCTGAGATGTTGATAAATACACTCAAATATGACCAGTAAATTCAGATCAAATTTTTTTAGGTCATAAAGATTCGCCATAACATACTCCGTTATATTATCTCTTCTATAAATCATTCATTTGTTCAATAATGTTGCTGTTGTATTTATTTGTATTATGTTTTTTTGCTTAACTCAGAATTAAGTTTTTCTAAAATAGCACAGCCACTTAGGGCAGAGCGAGCAATTCATGCTTTTTTAGGATGGTTGAAAAATAGGGATATATTTCAACCATCCATGAATTATCTTTTATTTATTCCCCATAATGATATTAAGCGTTTTCTGATCGGGCAACCCCACGGCCTGTTGCAGTGTATTTTCCTTACTCATGTAGTAGATAGCTGGTGTGACATTTGCCCCCAGATCGTCCATCAGTTTCTCGTTGTCGCTTAACACTTTCATTTGCTCTGTACTTACGTTTGCAGGCACGTTTAGCTTAAGCTTGCCACCAGAGGCTTCATATTCTTGCCAGGTTTTTGCGGGATCTTTGGAGGCAAGAATTGCCGCTGCTGTCGCCGGGCTTTCTGGCTTGATAACGCCAACCAACAATGTTCTTAATTGCACTTTGCCAGAATCAACCCACGGGCGAGCCTGCTGCCAGAACTGTTTACAATATGGGCAGAACGGATCGGCGAAGACGTAGACAATGACCGGCGCGTCTTTTTTACCGTCGAGGAGCCAGTGGGATTGTTCCATCCGTTGCCACATTTCGCGCCCGGCTGGTGCGTAAATTTCTTTTTCGATAAGTGTGTTACTCAGGTTTTCACCTTTCTCGTTGTACATGTAACCGGAGATAGCGTGCTTACCATCTGGAGTCAGGTAGATGGTGACGCCCATATCCTGATACTTGCCGAGATAACCTTTCATTCCTCCGGGAGCATCGAACGTTTTGATGATTGTAATGCCCTGTTTTTCAATCGCTTTTACTGGATCAGGAAGTTCCTCTGCGAAGGCGATTGCAGGAAGCAGAGCCAGTAAAAGTATCTTTTTTAACATTAATTTGTCCTTTTCAGTCAGTGCAAAAGTCGGGTAAAAGGCATAACCTATCACTGTCATAGGTAAGAGCTTAGATCAGGTGATTGCCCTTTGTTTATGAGGGTGTTGTAATCCATGTCGTTGTTGCATTTGTAAGGGCAACACCTCAGCCTGCAGGCAGGCGCTGAAGATACCAAAGGGTAGTTCAGATTACACGGTCACCTGGAAAGGGGGCCATTTTACTTTTTATCGCCGCTGGCGGTGCAAAGTTCACAAAGTTGTCTTACGAAGGTTGTAAGGTAAAACTTATCGATTTGATAATGGAAACGCATTAGCCGAATCGGCAAAAATTGGTTACCTTACATCTCATCGAAAACACGGAGGAAGTATAGATGTCCTTGATTAACACCAAAATTAAACCTTTTAAAAACCAGGCATTCAAAAACGGCGAATTCATCGAAATCACCGAAAAAGATACCGAAGGCCGCTGGAGCGTCTTCTTCTTCTACCCGGCTGACTTTACTTTCGTATGCCCGACCGAACTGGGTGACGTTGCTGACCACTACGAAGAACTGCAGAAACTGGGCGTAGACGTATACGCAGTATCTACCGATACTCACTTCACCCACAAAGCATGGCACAGCAGCTCTGAAACCATCGCTAAAATCAAATATGCGATGATCGGCGACCCGACTGGCGCCCTGACCCGTAACTTCGACAACATGCGTGAAGATGAAGGTCTGGCTGACCGTGCGACCTTCGTTGTTGACCCGCAGGGTATCATCCAGGCAATCGAAGTTACCGCTGAAGGCATTGGCCGTGACGCGTCTGACCTGCTGCGTAAAATCAAAGCAGCACAGTACGTAGCTTCTCACCCAGGTGAAGTTTGCCCGGCTAAATGGAAAGAAGGTGAAGCAACTCTGGCTCCGTCTCTGGACCTGGTTGGTAAAATCTAAATTTCCTTCGTCTTTCGCGCTACCAACTCCGGCGCGAAATACTTCGGAAATTCACCTAATTCTTCGGGTGCTGCGGCACCCGATTTTCTTCCCCGCACCATGATGCAAGCTGCATCCAGGTAGCCGCAGAGGCCGCTTGCATGATGATGTTTAAAGCCCAGGAGATAAACATGCTCGACACAAATATGAAAACTCAACTCAAGGCTTACCTTGAGAAATTGACCAAGCCTGTTGAGTTAATTGCCACGCTGGATGACAGCGCTAAATCGGCAGAAATCAAGGAACTGTTGGCTGAAATCGCAGAACTGTCAGACAAAGTCACCTTTAAAGAAGATAACAGCTTGCCGGTGCGTAAGCCGTCTTTCCTGATCACTAACCCAGGTTCCAACCAGGGGCCACGTTTTGCAGGTTCCCCGCTGGGCCACGAGTTTACCTCGCTGGTACTGGCGTTGTTGTGGACCGGTGGTCATCCGTCGAAAGAAGCGCAGTCTCTGCTGGAGCAGATTCGCCATATTGACGGTGATTTTGAATTCGAAACCTATTACTCGCTCTCTTGCCACAACTGCCCGGATGTGGTGCAGGCGCTGAATCTGATGAGCGTACTGAACCCGCGCATCAAGCACACTGCAATTGACGGCGGCACCTTCCAGAACGAAATCACCGATCGCAACGTGATGGGCGTTCCGGCAGTGTTCGTAAACGGGAAAGAGTTTGGTCAGGGTCGCATGACGTTGACTGAAATCGTCGCCAAAATTGATACTGGCGCGGAAAAACGTGCGGCAGAAGAGCTGAACAAGCGTGATGCTTATGACGTATTAATCGTCGGTTCCGGCCCGGCGGGTGCAGCGGCAGCAATTTACTCCGCACGTAAAGGCATCCGTACCGGTCTGATGGGCGAACGTTTTGGTGGTCAGATCCTCGATACCGTTGATATCGAAAACTACATTTCTGTACCGAAGACCGAAGGCCAGAAACTGGCAGGTGCGCTGAAAGTTCACGTTGATGAATACGACGTTGATGTGATCGACAGCCAGAGCGCCAGCAAACTGATCCCGGCAGCGGTTGAAGGTGGCCTGCATCAGATTGAAACAGCTTCTGGCGCGGTACTGAAAGCACGCAGCATTATCGTGGCGACCGGTGCAAAATGGCGCAACATGAACGTTCCGGGCGAAGATCAGTATCGCACCAAAGGCGTGACCTACTGCCCGCACTGCGACGGCCCGCTGTTTAAAGGTAAACGCGTAGCGGTTATCGGCGGCGGTAACTCCGGCGTGGAAGCGGCAATTGACCTGGCGGGTATCGTTGAGCACGTAACGCTGCTGGAATTTGCGCCAGAAATGAAAGCCGACCAGGTTCTGCAGGACAAACTGCGCAGCCTGAAAAACGTCGAAATTATTCTGAATGCGCAAACCACGGAAGTGAAAGGCGACGGCAGCAAAGTCGTTGGTCTGGAATATCGCGATCGTGTCAGCGGCGATATTCACAACATCGAACTGGCCGGTATTTTCGTGCAGATTGGTCTGCTGCCGAACACCAACTGGCTCGAAGGCGCAGTCGAACGTAACCGCATGGGCGAGATTATCATTGATGCGAAATGCGAAACCAACGTGAAAGGCGTGTTCGCAGCGGGTGACTGTACAACGGTTCCGTACAAGCAGATCATCATCGCCACTGGCGAAGGTGCCAAAGCCTCTCTGAGTGCTTTTGACTACCTGATTCGCACCAAAACAGCATAAGAAGAAGTAAGATTCACCTGCAATTGCTTAGCCGCCGGGGTCAAACCTGGCGGCTTTTTTATGGCAATAAAAAGCCCCGCCGGGATGGCTCCGGGCAGGGCGGGATATTTATTCTGGCAATTAACGCACAACCAGCACCGGCAGATTGGCGTGGCGGATCACGCTCGAGGCGTTAGAACCTAACAGATGGGTCGAAATCGATGGGTTGCGAGAACCGATAACTACAACATCAGCCCCCAGTTCTTCTGCCAACTCATTGACTTCATCCCGCACGCTACCAAAACGGACATGTTGCTTAATGCGGGAAGGATCGATGGTGAAGTGGCTGACCATCGTTTGCAGACGTTCTTCTGCTTCATGTTGCAGATGCTCTTCAAAACGACGCACATCAGCGGCAAAACGGTGCAGGCTCAGGCTGGCTGACCCGGGTAGTACGTGAAGTAGATGAATAACTCCGTCATCCTGGGCGAGGAATTCAGCGTGGCGAACAGCTTTGTCGCTCAATTCCATTTCGAAAACATCCACTGGCATGATGATTGTCTTGTACATAAGCATTCTCTCCTTGTTTTTGCATGTATACATAACAGCACATTATTGGTTATGAATCTATGATTTGCGAGGCTGATTTGATCTGAATTTGCTATTGAGCTGGAAAATAAATAAAACCAGGCGCTACCAGCGTTGTTCAAGGTATAGCACTGCAGCAACAATAATCGCGGCTATGAATATATAAAATGCAGTGATACCGAGAGCTTCGCTCATATGAGGTTCCGCAGATGAATAACCAGTTCAGATTAGAATGCTGCGCTTAAGAGCAAAATGATAAATCTGGTTGATATTTGAGCGAAAAGAGGATGCGAGTGCATCCTCTGGGCAAAGCGAGTTATCGCTTGTGCAGATGGGATTAAAGCAGGTAGTCGCCAGCAGCTTCTGGCTGGTATTCGAGTTCCAGCACTTCAAGGTGGGTTGCAACGCCGCCCGGAAGTTCCCAGTGAATGGAATCGCCAACGCGCAGCCCCAGCAGTGCGGCACCTACCGGAGCCATAACGGAAAGCTGAGTATTGCTGTCGGTCATTTTTGCCGGATACACCAGCGTGCGCACACGCACTTCGCCATCGCTAAGATTGCGGAATTTAACCCGGCTGTTCATTGTCACCACGTCGTGTGGCATCTCTTCTGGCGAACACATTTGGGCGCGATCCAACTCTGCGTTTAACGCGTCGGCGATTGGCAAACCAGCATAGGCGGGTTGCTCCAGCAGAATATCGATGCGTTCGGCATCCAGGTCGTTAATGATGATAGTTGGTCTGGACATTTTTACTCCATGTCGTCGGTACTGCGAGTGTCGCAGATAAACATACCCAAAAGAAAACCCTCACCGTCAGGCGGCGAGGGTTTAACTCACATGATGATACTGACTGTTGCTCACTCTTTGAAGTGATTTGCGTCACATTCAGGGAATTCCTCAATGTAGCGCATTATGTATAAATCTTAATCGTCATGGTTTATGGAAGACGAATTAGCGTGTTTTGTAAATCAGAGGATTAATAACCTGCTTTATCAATCACAAAGGTTTTGCCACAGTTGCCTGGGTGTGGTTGTGGCAAGAATGAGTTGGCAGAAAGCGGAGCGTTGATGGCGTCAGCTTTGATCGAGATCTGAATTTCAGTCAAATACGCAGGGTTACCCTGGCACGTTAGCTTAACTGCTTTCACGTTCTCTTTTCCCCAGCTTTTGGCAAAGGCGGCATCAAAGTCACGGCGGCTCACTGTGTTACCGTAGTTATCCGCAAGGAATTTTCCGGCTTCGCTCTCTTTAATTTCTTGATTCAGGCGTACCATCGTGCCGAAGTATGCGTCTGGATCAAAACCAAAGCAGGCACCGTGTTTGGCATATTCGTAGCGTTCCAGGCAGGAACGTCCGCCAGCTCCTGGCATGACTTCACTTAGTTTAGCGGCCGTTTCCAGCGATAACCCGGTTTCCGGCGATGAACACATTCGGCTGGCGCGCGCTTCTGGTAGATTCGGGATTGGGCGAGTAGCGCAACCGAAGCGCATCCAGCGGCGTTCATCAACACCACGGGCAGCAACCGATTTAGGCAATCCTGGCCATAGACCATGTACGGTCAGAAAATCAGCTTTGTTGGTCGTTTCGGTTTGCAGGCGACATTCATCTCGTTCGTTACGATTTCGATCGTGTTGACTCTGGCAAAATCCGGTTTGCCAGGAGAGGGCCAGGACATAGCGATCAAAATCGCCATACTGTTTTGCCTGCAACGCCACGGCGTTGGCAGAAGAGAAGGGAAGCAGAGAAACCGCGAGCAACGCGGCGTTACGCCAGAATGCTTTCATAATGGGTGTGGAACTCATACATACACTGAATACTATCTATTAAATCATAAAAAAGCCCGCCAGGTGGGCTTACCTGGCGGGCGTGATGATTTATTCAGCGTTTGGCGAACGTATTAGTTCCACATGGCGAGAATCGGCCAGCCAACCAACAGCAGCATAGAGATGTAAATCACCCCGAAGATTGCACCAAGTCGCCAGTAATCTTTTGATTTCACATAGCCACAGCCGTAAATAATCACCCCAGGACCGGTTGCATACGGCGTCAGACAGCCCATGATACCGATAGACAGCACCAGCAGGATACACAGTTGTTCCATTGGTACGCCCGGAATACCTTTACCGACGGCCAGAATAACCGGCAGCATGGTTGCGGTGTGCGCAGACAGGCTGGCAAACAGGTAGTGCGCAAAGTAGAACACCAGAACCAGTACAATCACCGTTGCGTTTGGTGAGAATCCTTCCAGGTGCGTACTCATGGTACCGGCGAACCAGTCAATAAAACCAGAACGAGTCAGGCCATTAGCCATCACAACCAGAGTTGCCAGGTTGACCAGTGTGTTCCATGCGCTGTTATAGCGGGTAATGTCTTTCCACGGCACAACGTGCAGGGCCAGCATTAGCGAAACTGCCAGCAGACCTACCGCAGTAGCATTAATGACTTCACTGCCAAATACCCACAAACCTAAGCTGAGCAATACAAGACCAATCAGCGTCCACTCTCTGCGTGTCAGCGCACCCATGGTTTTTAGTTCATCACCCGCCCAGGTTGCCACTTCTTCACTGTGTGTGATTTCCGGTTTGTACAGCACGTAGGAAAGCCACGGCGCAATGATAAGCAAGATAACCCCAACCGGCAGGAAGCAGAGGAACCACTGCAACCAGCTAATCTGGATACCGGCAATTTTGCTGACGAACTCCAGACCCAGTACGTTTGGTGCCGCACCGGTGACAAACATGGACGAACTCAGACTGGTACTAATGACCATCATCCACATCAAATAGCCGCCAATACGACGCGCGGACGGATCGTTCGGGAATGATTTAAACAGCGGCGGCAGGTTTTTAATGACCGGAAAAACCGTACCCCCGGTACGCGCGGTGTTGGACGGTGTAAACGGTGCCAGCAGAATGTCGATAATGACAATCGCATAACCCAACGTCAGCGTGCGTTTGCCCATGAATTTCACCAGGAAAAGGGCAATGCGACGACCTAACCCGGAAACTTCATACCCTAATGCAAAAATAAATGCGCCAAATACCAGCCATACCGTGGTGCTGGAAAAACCAGCCAGACCCCATTTCAGCGCCTGTTTTTGCGCATTAAACGCTGGGTCAGCTAATTCTTTGGCATCAAAGAGCAGGTAATTACTGCCAATAACGCAAATAGTAACCGCAATAAAACTGATCGCCGTTGCCGGAATTGGCTCGAGGATCATGCCGACAATCATTGCCACAAACACTGCAAAGTAATGCCACGCCTGCGGCGGCATACCGTCAGGTACAGGGATAAGAAACATGACACCCATCACCACCAGGGGCGCCAATAATTTCCATATATTATCTTTTGCTAAAGACATACGGGTTCTCCGACAATTAATATTCCAATTTTATCAAGTGCTTAAATAATTAAATCTGTGCTAAAAACCAAGTAAGGATCAGCAGGTCGGCACTGCCGCCTGGACTGAGATTTCGTTCGATACACTCCCTGTCGAACTGCCGGAGATAATCGAGATCGGCGGGGGTTCGAATGCCCCCTTTTTGCAATAATGTTTGCGCCTCGCGCTGTAGCCAGCGCAGGCCCCCCTCGCCACCGCGCGATGCAACGTTGGTATCGCCGTTGATCGCCATCAGTAGGAGCAAGGTATCGAGCAATGCCAGTTCAGGATCTAACCCCTGATCCAGCAGAGTGAGGTAATGCGGCAGGGCGTGGTTGATCACCAGTGGATAACCCGCTTCGGCTTCACCGCGTGCGCCGGTAAGGCCAAGCTGCTGGTACAACCGTTGACCTGCCGTCAGTTGTGAATTATTGGTACGCAGTTCGCGATCGGTCAGGCCACGGCAGAAACTTGCCGCCGTAGAACAAACGGTTGTTGGCGTTAGCGACTGGTTGAGCTGAAGCAAACGGCCAATTGCCGCACACAGTAGCCCTAAAGAAAAAATGCTGCCCTTATGCGTGTTTACGCCCGCAGTGGCGCGGAACATATCACCTTCGCAAGCCATACCAATTGGGCGTAATCCGTGGAGTACCGCTTCTGGTGCCATTTCAGCACTACAGGCACCAAATTCAATGAAACGGGGTAACCAGCCCTGAATCGCCAGCGCGCTGCGGTGAAAATCTTCCAGCGCCATATCTTTATGCGCACCGCAGTTAATCCGATCCACGAGGCCTGGTTTCGGTGACAGATTGACTTCAGTCAGCATGGCGCGCCAGCCCAGCAGGGCGTACTCATCGATTAATGACGTCGCAAGCTTTGTGGTTTTAGTTGACGTTGCAGGCATCGACATCGTTCAGCAGCGCCTCCATGCGGTTGAGTAAATCGGTCAGTTGATGGGTTTTTCCACGCGCGCAAACAGCTGCGCTTTGCTCGCACAACAGGCAGCGGCGAGGCGGCAGTGAATAGTCGCGGCGGGAGAGAATTTCGCCTTCGGGTGTCAGGACATCGATATCCCATAACCGCCCGAGAGGATGACTATGTTCAAGCTCAATGGTGGCGAGCTTGAGGTCGCGAGCCGGGGCGGCAATGCTCAACATGCCCTCCGGCCCGCTGGCGGAAACCAGTGCAGCCTGCTCCTGAATTTGCCAGCCCTGTTTTGCGGCTAAGGCACGCAAGGCTGTCACGCCATGATTAAAAATTCGGCGTGTGACCTCGCTGTCTTTAATCGGCCCAGGCGCAACCACGGTAAAGGAGACCAGTGGAACAGGATGGCGCTTGAGCCAGACGTGTTGCCGTGCTTGCCTTTCATCCCGGCTGACGAGCAGCTCGGGAATTGACACCGCATGGTGGCTGGCGAGTTCAGGAAGCAGGTGCATGGCTTATTCCTTCACCTGATGCACAACATCGATCACCGAGCCATCGCGGTAACGCACAACGGCAACGACGCGGTCGGTGAATTCAATCGGCTGTGGTTCACCGGTCAGCAGACGCGCACGTTCACGCAGCCACTCAATAGAAACCACTTTGATCCCCGCTTCCTGCAGACGTTCTGCCAGTTCCGGACGTGCCGGGTTAACTGCGATACCGTGGTCTGTGACCAGAATATCGACACTGGAGCCCGGGGTGATGCAGGTCAGCACGTTATCCACCAGAGTCGGAATACGACCGCGTACCAGCGGTGCGACGATGATGGAAAGTGCAGAGGCAATCGCGGTATCGCAGTGACCACCGGAAGCGCCACGCAGTACGCCGTCAGAGCCGGTCAGCACGTTAACGTTGAACTGGGTGTCAATTTCCAGCGCGCTCAGTACCACCACGTCGAGACGATCAACCGATGCACCTTTTGAACCCCAGTTAGCGTACTGGTTGGCGCTGATTTCGATGTGATTGGGGTTACGGGCCAGCGATTGTGCAGCGTGGCTGTCAAAGCTCTGTACATCCAGCAGTTTGCGGATCAGACCTTTTTCGTGCAGATCAACCATCGTTGCGGTAATACCGCCAAGGGCGAAGTCGGCGCGAATATCGCGGCTACGCATTTTGTCTTCCAGGAAACGGGTTACCGCCAGCGATGCGCCGCCGGTGCCGGTTTGCATGGAGAAACCTTCTTTAAAGTAGCCTGAGTTGAAAATCACATCCGCAGCGCTACGGGCAATAAGCAGTTCGCGCGGGTTAGTGGTCATACGGGTCGCGCCAGCGCCGATTTTCGCGGCATCGCCAACGCGATCAACTTTGACGATCAGATCAACCTGATCTTGCTCAATGCTTGCCGGATTATGAGGATAAGGCAGCAGTTCTTCAGTGAGCATCACAACCTGTTTCGCGTTGTCTGCATCAACCATTGCATAGCCGAGGGAGCCGCAGCAGGCTTTACCGGTGTAGCCGTTGGCATTACCGAATTCATCACAGGACGGGACGCCGAGGAAAGCCACGTCTATATTCAGTTCGCCGCTCTGTACCAGATGCACACGTCCGCCGTGAGAGTGGATTTGCACCGGTTCCGCCAGCAGACCACGGGAGATTTCTTCCGCCAGTGGACCGCGCAGGCCAGAGGTATAAATGCGGGTAACCACGCCCTGGCGAATGTGTTCTACCAGCGGCGCATGGCAATCACTCAGGGAGCTGGAGGCCAGAGTCAGGTTTTTAAAGCCCATCTTCGCGATGACGTCCATCACCATATTGACGGTCAGGTCACCGCCACGGAAAGCGTGATGGAAGGAAACCGTCATACCGTCCTGTAAACCCGAGCGACGAATCGCTTCTTCCAGGTTGGCGCACAGTTTGCGATCGCGCGCTTTTTCAGCCTGGTAGGTTTGCTTTGGCGAGTTCTGGAAAGCGGCAAGATCGCATTCAGCGCGACGATTCCAGGCCGCTACCCGTTCTTGTCGTTGAGATTGTTCAATTTTCTGCGTCATTTTGATTGCCTTATTCTTCGCGGATGCCGGAAAGTTCTGCGCGGGAGAGCACCAGACGGGCGCGATCGATAACCGGACCGTCCACCATCTTGCCATTCAGGGAAACCACGCCGAGGCCTTCGCGAGCGGCGGCTTCAGCGGCTTCTACGACGCGGCGGGCGTGATCCACTTCTTTCTGGGTCGGTGCGTAGAGGTTGTGCAGCAGATCAATCTGACGCGGGTTAATCAGCGATTTGCCGTCAAAGCCCAGCTGTTTGATGTGGGCGGCTTCTTGCAGGAATCCGGCTTCGTTGTTAGCGTCGGAATAGACGGTATCGAACGCCTGAATACCCGCAGAGCGCGCGGCCTGCAAAATGGAGCAGCGAGCGAACAGCAGTTCAATTCCTTCCGGGGAGCGTTCTGTACGCAGGTTGCGCACATAGTCTTCTGCACCGAGGGCGATACCGATCAAACGCTCGGAAGCGTGAGCGATTTCCACTGCGCGGGTAATGCCCAGCGGAGATTCAATCGCCGCCAGCAAGCCGGTACTGCCGGGTTCACGACCACAGGCTTTTTCGATACGCAGGATCTCTTTTTCGATATCCAGAACATCCTGAGCGGTATCGGTTTTCGGCAGACGCACAACGTCCGCACCACCGCGAACGACGGCTTCCAGGTCGTTAACACCCCATTCGGAATCCAGCGCGTTTACACGCACAATGGTTTCAATATCGCGATACAGCGGATGTTGCAGCGCGTGGTAAACCATGCGGCGGGCGGTGTCTTTTTCACGTAATGCCACGGAGTCTTCGAGGTCAAACATCAGGGCATCAGCCGGGTAGATGAAGGAGTTGCTGACCATCGCGGCATTGGCACCAGGCACAAACAACATGCTGCGGCGGGTGCGAGTTTTACGTTGTTGCAGCGAAGCGGAAATCATTGGCAATCCTCCCATGGCAGAGCCGGGATACCGCTGGCGCGTGCCAGCAGGGCTTCCAGTCGTGCACGTAAAATGCAGTCCAGTGCGCCTTTGTCATCGACATTCAGCTGTACGCCGCGCACGTTGTAGCGGGCGAGAACGTCCAGAATGGTGGTGCGAATTGCATCGCCAAACTGTTTCTCAACGCTGCTGTTGATTTGCAGGTCGATATCCTGCGTATCGAGTGGGGCGATGCGTATCATCACATCCCCAGACTCAAGGGTGCCTGCAACGGCGGGCTGGTTTATTTTCATTTTTCACCTGTTTCTCATGCGGGGGTCTTTTGACGAGCTGCCGCGTCCTGGCGGGAGTGCTCAAGCAGGTTCTGCAAATAATGCAGCGTGACTGCAGGGACCAGCGGCGCGATAGCCGTGAGATCGTTTTTCGCCAGCAGTTGACGTACCCGGGAAGCGGATATCGGCATCTCCTGGTAACGCAGCCGCTCAATTTCAACCAGTTCGATGGGCGGTGCGGAGATAGTCGGCGTTTCCAGCCAGTAGCGCATATCCTGGTTGTACTGGGCGGTAACGCGACAAAAGGGTTCAGTACCGACAAAGCGGTGAGTTACACCCAGCGCGGGAGCGAGGTACTGACGGAAAATCTTCAGATCAATTTCGGTGTAACAATGGTTAATGACGCTCTGTTCTTTAATGAAGTAGCAAGGGAACGTAGCGCGGGAGATGATGTATTCGGAGCCGCGATGCACAGTCAGGCGTGGAATATCGGCGGTGCCTTTTAACACCAGATCCAGCCGGTCTTCATAGGGAAAGCGTGAAGAATCTTCTTTAACTAAAAACAGATGCAACCAGTCGCACTGTGCTGCAGCCTGTTGAATCAGATAACGGTGACCATTCGTAAAGGGATTGGCGTTCATCACAATGCAGCCAATCTTGTTCCCTGGATGACGAAATTTTTTCAGCGATTCGGCATAGCGTTTCAGTCGCGTGGCGCTGTTTTCCATCAGCACCATCACGCCGGGTACACTGGTCAGCGTGGAAAAACCGCACTGGCGGAACAGCGCCTCGTATTCGGTTTTGGTATAAATAAACAGATGCGTGCTGTGCCGCTCATAGGCGAGGTTAATTAGCTCGGTGGCTAATGTCAGCGCCAGTCCTTCACCGCGAACGGATTCACTGATAGCAACGCATTTAATAATATTTCCGGCAATTCCACCGCACGCGATAAGCTTTTCATCGCGGGTTACGGTAATAAATACTTCGACTGTGGTGTCAACGCTCAAATCATTTTCATGCAGGAATTGGGCGATTTCCGCCATTTTTTTATTTTCTGAACGTTTTACACGGGTGCAAATATCATTGCCGAACATAATAAATAGTATCCTGAAGGTGCATGTTGTTATCGATTTGCAACGAATGTTGTTCGATGTTGCAAACTGATAACCTTTTATTTTCACTTGGGAGAAAGGGGGGCGATCGAGGTATATCTTTTTCTCCTTTCGCTATACATCCTAAGGAGTATTGCAGCGTGAAATTTTGATTTATTTCACATAGAGTTAGTGGTTTTTTATTTATTTAATGGTTTTAAGTTTTTTAATTAATGTAATTACGAAATGACCCGCAGGTTTAAGTGATTTAATTGATTTAATGAATAAAATTTGCCACGATTATATTTAATATCTATGTATTTTGATTCAACATTTTAATTACATCCGTCAAAGAGGCTCGGGACAACCCGCAAGGAAAACAATGTTGCAGCTTAACGAGAATAAACAGTTTGCATTTTTCCAAAGACTGGCATTTCCGCTGCGTATCTTTTTGCTGATTCTGGTGTTCTCAATATTTGTCATTGCAGCCCTGGCGCAATATTTTACGGCCAGTTTTGAGGACTATTTAACGCTTCATGTGCGCGACATGGCAATGAATCAGGCAAAAATTATTGCTTCTAATGACAGTATCATCAGCGCAGTGAAAACGCGTGACTACAAGAGGCTGGCGACCATCGCTGACAAATTACAAAGAGATACTGATTTCGATTATGTGGTGATTGGCGATCGGCACTCGATTCGTCTTTACCATCCTAATCCGGAGAAAATTGGTTATCCTATGCAGTTCACCAAACCGGGCGCGCTGGAGAAAGGGGAGAGCTACTTCATCACCGGGAAAGGGTCAATTGGCATGGCGATGCGTGCCAAAACGCCAATCTTTGATGACGATGGAAAAGTCATCGGCGTGGTGTCGATTGGCTACCTGGTGAGTAAAATCGATAGCTGGCGTGCTGAGTTTTTATTACCGATGGCAGGTGTGTTTGTCGTGCTGTTAGGGATTCTGATGTTGCTATCGTGGTTCCTGGCCGCGCATATCCGTCGGCAGATGATGGGCATGGAGCCAAAGCAAATCGCACGCGTGGTCCGTCAGCAAGAAGCGCTGTTTAGTTCGGTTTATGAAGGGCTCATTGCGGTGGATCCGCATGGTTACATTACCGCCATCAATCGTAACGCAAGAAAGATGCTGGGTCTGAGTTCCCCCGGACGGCAATGGTTGGGTAAACCCATTGCTGAAGTGGTCAGGCCCGCCGATTTCTTTACCGAACAGATTGATGAAAAACGTCAGGATGTGGTGGCGAACTTTAACGGTCTGAGCGTTATTGCCAACCGGGAAGCTATTCGTTCAGGTGATGATTTGCTGGGGGCCATTATCAGCTTTCGTAGTAAAGACGAAATATCCACCCTCAATGCGCAACTGACGCAAATTAAACAATACGTCGAGAGCCTGCGCACATTGCGACACGAGCATCTCAATTGGATGTCGACGCTCAATGGTCTGTTGCAGATGAAAGAGTATGATCGCGTGTTGGCGATGGTGCAGGGGGAGTCTCAGGCCCAGCAACAGCTTATTGATAGCCTGCGCGAGGCGTTTGCCGATCGCCAGGTGGCGGGGCTGCTTTTTGGTAAAGTGCAGCGCGCCCGCGAACTGGGGCTAAAAATGGTCATCGTCCCCGGAAGTCAGCTTTCGCAACTGCCGCCAGGACTGGACAGCACCGAGTTTGCAGCCATTGTTGGCAATTTACTTGATAACGCCTTCGAAGCCAGCCTGCGTAGCGATGAAGGAAACAAGATCGTTGAATTATTCCTCAGCGATGAAGGCGATGATGTGGTGATTGAAGTCGCCGATCAGGGCTGCGGCGTTCCAGAGTCTCTACGAGACAAAATATTTGAGCAGGGTGTCAGTACGCGTGCTGACGAGCCCGGCGAACATGGCATTGGGTTGTACTTGATTGCCAGTTACGTAACGCGCTGCGGTGGTGTTATCACTCTCGAAGATAATGATCCCTGCGGTACCTTATTTTCAATCTATATTCCGAAAGTGAAACCTAATGACAGCTCCATTAACCCTATTGATCGTTGAGGACGAAACGCCGCTGGCAGAGATGCATGCGGAATATATTCGTCACATTCCCGGATTCAGTCAGATATTACTGGCGGGAAACCTGGCGCAGGCCCGAATGATGATCGAGCGTTTTAAGCCGGGGCTAATCTTGCTCGATAACTATCTTCCTGACGGTAGAGGGATTAATTTACTGCATGAACTGGTGCAGGCGCATTATCCCGGCGACGTGGTGTTTACCACTGCAGCCAGCGATATGGAAACGGTGTCTGAGGCCGTACGTTGTGGTGTATTTGATTATCTCATTAAGCCAATTGCCTATGAACGGCTGGGGCAAACGCTAACCCGTTTCCGCCAGCGTAAACATATGCTGGAAAGTATTGATAGCGCCAGCCAGAAGCAAATTGATGAGATGTTTAATGCCTATGCTCGCGGTGAACCCAAAGACGAACTGCCGATCGGCATTGACCCCTTGACGCTAAACGCGGTGCGAAAACTGTTTAAAGAGCCTGGTGTGCAACATACGGCAGAAACGGTGGCGCAGGCACTGACTATCAGCCGCACCACTGCCAGACGTTATCTTGAATATTGCGCCAGCCGCCATCTGATTATTGCTGAAATTGTTCACGGCAAAGTTGGCAGACCGCAACGCATATACCACAGTGGGTGACATGATAAAGCCGGAGGAAACTTGCCTCCGGCATGACTATTTACTTGCCTGTGACCGCGGCTGCCGTTCCTGGCACCATCAGCTCTGTAGCAACGATAACAATCACCAGCCCAACAAGCACCGGCACCGAGGTGCGTTTTACGACTTCAAATGGTGAGATTTTCGCCATCCCGGCAACCGCAACGACTACGCCAGAAACGGGTGACAGGGTACGACCGAGGTTTGACGCCTGCAGCATTGGGATAGTCAAATACGCCGGGTTAATGCCGGAAGAGTGCGCCAGTTTCGGGATCATCTCAACAAACGCATAAAACGGCGCATTGCCTGAACCGGTCGTGACTGCCGCCAGCATTGTCAGGATCACTAATACCAGCATCAGGATGATACTCGCCGAACCAAACGAGGTGGCGATAGAAATCAGACTTTGAATAAAGCCGATGGTGCTAAGCCCCTGAGCGAATACCCCAGCGGCAACCAGCAGCATCACCACGTTAGCAAACGCATCTGCCATCCCGCGATAAGCCACTTCCAGACCAGAGAAAACTTTCTGGGTATTAAAGCTGCGGATGAACTCCAGAATGGAGGCAATCAGCATACAAATCACCAGAATAGTGATGATGTGTAATTGCGGACCCCATTTGCCGTCAAAAATCAGCACTCCGATGATCGGCGTGAACGGCAAAATGGCATAAAACGCAGGAGCAGTGGTGGTGATTTCACTGACATCTAACATTTCATGAGAGATGTGCTCTTTTTTATCCAGATAACGTTGCCAGAAGAAGTGGGCGATCGCCATGCCGATAATTGCAGCAATTGAGATAGGCAGCGTCGTTTTGAAGGCGAAGTCAATCAGCGACATTTCGGAAGCCTGCGCCGCCAGCACCACATCCCCTGAAGTCGGTGCGAGAATAATCGCCGCCGGGGAGGCACAAATAGCAGCAGCTGCACCACGGCTGATACCAACGTTTACCATCACCGGAAACAGGGTTGCCATCAGCAAAACACCCAGACCGGTCGCGGAAGAGACGGCCAGAGACATCAGACAGGCGACAAAATAGGCGGCAATCATCAGCAGGTAAGGGGAGTTAATATACTGCAATGGTTTTGACGCCAGCTTGACCACCATATCATTCGCGCCGATATGGGTCATGTAAGCGGCAAAGCCACACAGCATCATAATCATCATGCCGAGGTCGCCGCCGCGGCTCATTAGCAATATTTTAACGTATTCAACGATATCCGTGGCGCTGTAGCCTGTTGAAGCCTGGCTGGACGGTAACACTTTGTGCCCCATAATGGCACTGATAATCAGCAATAACAGGCCACCGACAAATAACACGCCAGTGGCGGAATACCCTTTAATGATGTAGCGAGCTACACCCACAATAACCACAACCCCAATAAGGAGTTCAATGAATGTCAGCATAATTTTTCCTGTCTCCAGGCCCCAAAGTAAATAATAAAAAATTCCTAAAACTTAAGGAAAAAATATGCCCAATAAATTGGCGGTGAATGCTGATTAAAATCAAGAAAAACTGCCATTAAGACATTGAAGTTGCTGTTTTTATACATAGATAACAAAACGCATATTTAGCGTTTGGCAATTACCACATAATAATGTGTGTAAATTGATGGCGGATTGATGCAAATTTGTTAATAGCAATGGTGTTAGCTGCGGTTGCGTGCTCAGAAAATAATCTGCCATGAGCATGGGTTGACGATATATATTATATTCTTCGTTAAGGTGATTTTTGTATCCAATTAAAAAATAAAGAAATTTTTCCTTGGTTGCATTTTGTCATCAAAAAATACTTGGTTTTTCTTTTTTGACTATTCCCATCGCAGAAAACGATACATCATCTTTAATCGATGCGCGGAAATATTTAACTTAAACAAGCGGAAATAAATAGAGCAGCTATTCAGATTGTTCTTTATGTTGGGGCTATTAAGGTTATGTTAATTGTAGCTTTGCTATGCTAGTAGTAGATTTTTGATAAATGTTTTATGGTCACAAATGAACGTGAGTAAATATGTCGCTATCTTTTCCTTTGTTTTTATTCAGTTAATCAGCGTTGGTAAAGTTTTTGCTAACGCAGATGAGTGGATGACAACGTTTGGAGAAAATATTACACAAACCTGGCAACAGCCTGAACATTATGATTTATATATTCCTGCCATCACCTGGCATGCTCGTTTCGCTTACGACAAAGAAAAAACCGATCGCTATAACGAGCGACCGTGGGGTGGCGGTTTTGGTCAGTCGCGTTGGGATGAAAAAGGAAACTGGCATGGCCTGTATGCCATGGCATTTAAGGACTCGTGGAACAAATGGGAACCGATTGCCGGATACGGATGGGAAAGTACCTGGCGACCGCTGGCGGATGAAAATTTTCATTTAGGACTGGGATTCACCGCTGGCGTAACGGCACGCGATAACTGGAATTACATCCCTCTCCCGGTTCTACTGCCATTGGCCTCTGTGGGTTATGGTCCAGTGACTTTTCAGATGACCTACATTCCGGGTACCTATAACAATGGCAATGTGTACTTTGCCTGGATGCGCTTTCAGTTTTGAGACAAATGAAATTTTAGTAAACTCTTTAAAATCAATGGGTAAAATAATTAACATCAAAAATAACGCGACTTTTATCACTTTTTAGTAAAGTTGCACTGGACAAAGCGTACCACAATTGGTGTACTGGTAACCGACACAGCATTTGTGTCTATTTTTCATGTAAAGGTAATTTTGATGTCTAAGATTAAAGGTAACGTTAAGTGGTTTAATGAGTCCAAAGGATTCGGTTTCATTACTCCGGAAGACGGCAGCAAAGACGTGTTTGTACACTTCTCTGCAATCCAGACTAATGGTTTTAAAACTCTTGCTGAAGGTCAGCGCGTAGAGTTCGAAATCACTAACGGTGCCAAAGGCCCTTCTGCTGCAAACGTAATCGCTCTGTAAGATACGTCAGCAAGAATTCAAAACCCGCTTAATCAGCGGGTTTTTTTTGGTCTTTAGTGTGCGGTTGAGGCGGAAAACAGCCAGAAAGCCAGTGCGGTCATGGCAAAAGACCCCAAAAGGTTGACGAAAACGTTCAGTAACGCCCAGCCTAAGCGGCCCTCTTGTAACAAAAACACCACTTCTGCCGAAAATGTTGAGAAGGTTGTTAGACCGCCACAAAATCCGGTGGTGATTAATACTTTCCACACTGGATCAATGTTCGTCATCCTGCTAAACCAGGCGAATCCCATTCCTATGATGAATGCCCCAATCAGGTTTGCAGCCAGCGTCCCCAACGGAATCGCCTGATGCAGCGGGTTAAATCGCATACTTAACAGCCATCTCGCCACGCTTCCCGTACCACCGCCAATAAAAACTGCTAAAAGAAGTTGTAACACTGCAAAATCCTGCTATTTGATTTGTATGAGTGATAAGTGTAACGCCGAATAATCGTCGTTGGCGAATTTTACGACTCTGACAGGAGGTGGCAATGCTGGTTGCTGCAGGACAGTTTGCTGTTACATCTGTGTGGGAAAAGAACGCTGAGATTTGTGCCTCGTTGATGGCGCAGGCGGCGGAAAACGACGTTTCGCTGTTTGTCCTGCCGGAAGCATTGTTGGCGCGTGATGATCATGATGCAGATCTATCGGTTAAATCAGCACAGCTGCTGGAAGGCGAATTCCTCGGACGTTTACGGCGAGAAAGTAAACGTAACATGATGACGACAATTCTGACGATTCATGTTCCTTCAACGCCGGGGCGCGCATGGAATATGCTGGTGGCGCTACAGGCAGGAAACATCGTCGCCCGTTATGCCAAACTGCATCTCTATGATGCATTTGCCATTCAGGAATCACGCCATGTTGATGCTGGTAATGAAATAGCTCCGTTACTGGAGGTGGAAGGGATGAAGGTCGGTCTGATGACCTGTTATGACTTACGCTTTCCAGAGCTGGCGCTGGCACAGGCATTACAGGGAGCTGAAATCCTGGTACTTCCTGCCGCCTGGGTTCGTGGGCCGCTCAAAGAGCATCACTGGTCAACGTTGCTTGCCGCTCGTGCGCTGGATACCACCTGTTATATGGTGGCGGCGGGGGAGTGCGGGAACAAAAATATCGGGCAAAGCCGGATTATAGATCCCTTTGGCGTCACCATTGCGGCAGCGTCAGAAATGCCTGCACTCATTATGGCGGAAGTGACGCCCGAACGTGTGCGTCAGGTGCGCGCGCAACTGCCCGTCTTAAACAACCGTCGCTTTGCGCCGCCGCAATTATTATGATGTTTTTTTACTCGGCGCTTGATTCACCTTGTTACAGATTGCTATTGTGTGCGCGCGTCGAATGACCGTTAATATTCTCTGGTTTTTAAGGCGCGTTCTGTTGCCGGTTATATGTCAAGAAGGTATCTATGGGTGAGATTAGTATTACCAAACTGCTGGTAGTTGCGGCGCTGGTCGTTCTGCTGTTTGGGACTAAGAAGTTACGTACGCTGGGCGGAGACCTTGGAGCGGCCATTAAAGGGTTCAAGAAGGCGATGAATGATGACGATGCTGCGGCGAAAAAAGGCGCAGACGTTGATCTTCAGGCTGAAAAGCTCTCTCATAAAGAGTGACGTGGCGAGCAGGACGCTCCCTCAATATCTTGTTCGATACAAAAAACCCGCTTCAAAAAGCGGGTTTTTTATCAGACAGATGTAAGTAATTATTACAGGATTACTTAACTTCCATCCCTTTCGCCTGCAAATCGGCGTGGTAAGACGAGCGGACAAACGGACCGCATGCAGCATGGGTAAAGCCCATCGCCAGCGCTTCGGCTTTCATTTCGTCGAACTCATCCGGGCTAACGTAACGTTGAACCGGCAGGTGATGGCGGCTTGGCTGCAAATATTGCCCCAGCGTTAACATCGTCACACCATGACGGCGCAGGTCGCGCATTACCTCAATAATTTCTTCATTGGTTTCACCCAGACCCACCATCAGACCAGACTTGGTCGGGATTTCCGGATGCGCTTCTTTAAAGCGTTCCAGCAGCTTCAGCGACCAGTTGTAATCTGCACCAGGCCGTACCTGACGGTAAATACGCGGTACGTTTTCCAGGTTATGGTTGAACACATCTGGTGGTGTGGCGGTCAGAATATCCAGAGCACGATCCATACGACCGCGGAAATCCGGCACCAGAGTTTCAATTTTGATTTGCGGGCTTTTTTCCCGAATGGCAGTAATGCAATCCGCAAAGTGCTGGGCACCGCCATCGCGCAGGTCATCACGGTCAACGGAGGTGATAACCACATAACGCAGCGCCATATCGGCAATGGTCTGCGCCAGTTTCACTGGTTCATTGGCATCCGGAGCTACCGGGCGACCGTGGGCAACGTCACAGAACGGACAACGGCGGGTACAAATAGCGCCGAGGATCATAAACGTTGCTGTGCCGTGGTTGAAGCATTCCGCCAGGTTAGGGCAGGAGGCTTCCTCGCAGACAGAATGCAGGCCATTTTTGCGCATTGCGGCTTTGATGCCCTGGATACGTGTAGAGTCCGCTGGAAGCTTGATTTTCATCCATTCCGGCTTGCGCAGCAGGGCTTCGCGCTCTGTTGCCACGTTTTTAACCGGGATAAGGGCCATCTTATCGGCATCGCGGTATTTAACACCGCGTTCCATCACAATGGGTTTACTCATAGCGTGCGTGTTCCAGTTGCGAATTACGAAGGAAAGCGTTTCAATTCAATAGATTGTTGTAATTATCAACTATTTTTGAATTAACGACTGGCAGTATATCATTGAAACGGACCTGAAAGCAGCCAAAGCGGTCGCGAAAATGTAAAATTGTTGTTGGATTGTGCCATTTTTTCGTTCTTCGCTGTGATCTGGCTGTAACAATACTTTTTCAAAATGCATTACGGATAACATCTATTACCCCGTGCAGGATGGGATCACGCAGGCTGAATTTGTTGTAGTGGATAGAGAAATCTATTTGCTCCTCATTTAAGGACGGAAAAGGCAGTTTTTCCAGCGGCCAGCAACGGCTAAACAGGTTATAAAAACGGCTGGGAATAATCGCTAACATGTCACTGTTGGCAACCAGTGCAGCGATTGTCAAAATGTTGTAGCTGGTGAAACTGATTTGCCGGTCCGGAAACATCTCTTGAACTCTCTGCCGCAGACCGCTGAAATTTTGCCCTTCCGGTAACAGGAGTATATGCGCAGCGTTGTCGATAGTCTCCCTGTCATCTTCTAAAGAGAGTAGTGGATTTCCCTCGCGGCAAATTAACACCATATTGTCGGTGAACAGAACATGATGTTGCACCGTACGATTGGTGCAAAACATGTTATCGATGATGAGATCGGTTTGAAACTGACTGAGTTGGTTTTCCGCGTCGCTGATGGGGGGGTTGCGCAGTAAAAGCTGCGGATAGTGAGATTTAATCGCCCGATAGATGACAGGAAGGACCAGGGCTCCGACCGAGGGGGTGGTCGCAATAGTTATCGTTCGTTGCTTATCATAGCTTCCTTCGATATCCAGCGCGCCAAGAATGGACTCAAGGCCCTGACTGATATACTCATGTAGATGCATCGCAAATGCGGTAGGAGTGACACCCTGGCCTTTGCGAATAAACAATGGGTCAGGGAATATAACGCGCAGTTTCTGAATAGACTGACTGATTGCCGAGGGTGTCAGATTAAGCACTTTCGCTGCATTAACGATCCCTTTATGTACATATACAGCTTCAAAAATAGTCAGAAGGTTAAGATCAATATTTCGTAAGGTTGTAAATATTTGTGGTTTATCTTCTGACGACTTTCTGCTTAAACAGGTTTCAATTTGATTATTACTATCCACGCACTTACTCCAATTTTATTCATGGAAAAATAATATTAAAAAAAATTACAATAATCTTATGTCTAATTGGAACGGAACGCTTTTGCTCACCATAATCAACTATTTCAATAAGTTAATCAATGGGGTGAGTTACGGAGCAAGGCGTAGCATCGCATTTCTGCAAGTGATAAAGAAAATATACAAACGCGAAGGAGATGTAAAGCATTAGCAGGTGTTATGAGTAATGACCCAGTGTAAATTGGGCCATTGATGTATGCAATTAAGCGGTAATATATTCGAAGTCAGGATTGTTTAGTAGCGCTAAAATATTTTCCAGTAAACGCGGTGCAATATTATTAGTCGTCGCTTCGGGTTTCCATTGTGATATTTTAGCCATTTCCATTCCGGCATACCCACAAGGATTAATACGTAAAAATGGTGAAAGATCCATATTGACGTTTAATGCCAGACCGTGGAATGAACAACCGCGTCGAATACGTAAACCCAGTGAGCAAATTTTCTTTTCCCCGACATAGACACCAGGCGCGTCAGCCCGAGGATGCGCTTCTATACCCAGTTCAGCCAGGGTATTCACCACTGTTTGCTCAAGCAAGGTCACCAGTTCACGCACACCGAGTTTACGGCGTTTCAGGTTAAGCAACACATACATCACCTGTTGCCCCGGCCCGTGATAAGTCACCTGCCCACCGCGATCGCTCTGAATCACCGGAATATCACCCGGCATTAAAATGTGCTCCGCTTTTCCTGCCTGCCCTTGGGTAAATACCGGATAGTGCTCGACCAGCCAGATTTCATCAAGGGTACTTTCATCGCGGGTATCGGTGAATTCATGCATAGCCTGGGAGATTGGCTCGTAAGGCTGAAGACCGAGCTGGCGGACAAGAATTTTATCCTGATACAAAACGGCATCTCCGTGGAGAATGAGTAAAAGTGGGGGAAAAGTATATCACAGCGAGGAGAGGGGAGTTACCCGACCAGGAGCCGGGTAACGGAGAAGCGAGTTACAGAACCATGCGGACAATATCGATTTTGCCCAGTTCTTCATACAGTGTTTCAACCTGCTCGATATGAGTCGCGTTGATAGTGATAGATACCGAGTGGTAGTTGCCTTTGCTGCTTGGTTTTACCGTTGGGGTGTAGTCACCTGGCGCATGGCGCTGTACCACTTCAACCACCTGATCAACCAGCTCAGGTAACGCCTGCCCCATAACTTTGTAAGTAAAAGGAGTAGGGAATTCAAGCAGTTCGTTAAGTTTGGTTTTCATGTCAGCTCCGGCGTAACGTAATTAAATAGCAACTCCCGCCAGAAGGCGGGAGTTTTTTACTGATGTTTAGTATATGGGGACGGAAATTACACTTTCAAGTGTTCGATTTTTAACCAAACCAGTGATGGAACATTAATTTAATGTAATCAATGATTTTGCCGAAGAAGTTGCCTTCCGGGATTTCTTGCAGCACAACCAGCGGGCGTTGTTCGATCGTTTTGCCATCAAGCTGGAAGTTGATAGTACCGACGACCTGATTCTTTTGCAGCGGCGCATGCAATTCACTGCTGTTCAGCACATAGCTGGCTTTCAGATCTTTCATGCGGCCACGCGGAATGGTCAGGTACACGTCTTTATCAACTCCTAACGAAGCGCGATCAGAATCACCAAACCAAACCGGTTCAGAGGCGAACTCTTTACCTACTTTCAGTGGGTTAACGGTTTCGAAGAAACGGAAGCCCCAGGTCAGCAGTTTTTTACTTTCGGCTTCACGGCCTTTAAAAGTACGTCCGCCCATCACCGCAGAGATCAAGCGCATCTGGCCTTCAGTCGCAGAAGCAACAAGGTTGTAACCTGCTTTGTCAGTGTGTCCGGTTTTGATGCCGTCGACATTCAGGCTGTTATCCCATAACAGACCGTTACGGTTCAGCTGGCGAATACCGTTAAACGTAAATTCTTTTTCTTTATAGATCGAGTATTCATTCGGTACGTCACGGATCAACGCCTGGCCGATCAGCGCCATATCTCGCGCGGAGCTGTACTGACCATCAGCATCCAGACCATGTACCGTCTGGAAGTGGGTATTTTTCAGGCCCAGGGCGTTAACGTAGCTGTTCATCAAGCCAACAAAAGCGTCCTGGCTACCAGCGGCAAAATCGGCCATGGCGACACAAGCATCGTTACCCGATTGCAGGTTAATACCGCGGATCAGCTGAGAAACCGGAACCTGCATGCCCGGTTTGAGGAACATCAGCGAAGAACCTTTAAATACCGGGTTACCGGTGGCCCATGCGTCGTTGCCGATGGTGACTAAATCAGTTTCTTTAAATTTACCGGCTTTCATTGCCTGGCCGATAACGTAACTGGTCATCATTTTGGTCAGGCTGGCAGGATCGCGGCGGACATCTGCGTTCTGTTCGGCGAGCACTTTGCCGGAGTTATAGTCAATCAGGATGTAGGACTCCGCATCGATCTGCGGTACACCCGGGATCATAGTTTTGATATTCAGGTCATCGGCATGTGCAGCAGAGATAAAGGCTGTGCAAAGAGCCGTGGTGAGCGCCAGGCGCTTCATGATACGAGCGGAAAAAATGGTATTCATGGTCTGAACTACGACATCCGTGATGGAATTAAAAAAAGTGCCCTACTATAGCAAATGCACTACCGGCAGGCATCTGACTTTCCGCGTGACTTTGTTAACGTCATTTACAGAAATTGACACATCAGATGCCTGCTTTACGCTACTGCGCGGTGGTAATAAATGACTGTAATTGGGCTTCGGTTTGCAAACGTTGCTGCAAGGTACTGGCTTCGGCTTTGCTGGCGAATGGGCCAAGCTGGATCCGCCAGACCGCGCCATTTTGAGTTACGCGACCGGGGACGCCGAACTTCTGTCCCAGTTGCTGTTGGTACTGTTGCGCACGAGCCTGATCGCTAACGGCCCCGACTTGCACCATAAAGTTGCCGCTGGCGCTTTGCGAGGCGGCTTGCGGTGTAACCATTGCAGGCGAGGTTGCAGGCGTTGTCGACGGAGCTGTAACAACGGGCTGTGGTGCAGGCGTTGGTTCGCTGCCTTCCAGAACACCAGGCGCTAAGGTCGTTGGTGCGCCGAGGAAACCGCTGCTGGTTACCGGCGCGCCAGTCGGATCTTCGCTTTTTAGCGTCGAATTACTGACCGGAAGAATGTCACCCTGCGGGCCAGACACTGAACTTGTTCCTGCGCCGCCGCTTAAATCGGGAGGTGCAGGCAGGGCGTAAGTCTGTTTGGCGACTGTGGTACAAGCCATACCAGGACCAGAAAGCGAACCATCCTGGGCGACAATAATCGGATCGATACGAACTTTGGTGTTGTTTGACGTGTTAAGACGGTCAGCTGCTGCGCGAGAAAGCGAAATAACGCGGTCATTGCCGTAAGGACCGCGATCATTAATGCGCACCACGATCATTCGCCCGTTAGCCAGGTTAGTGATTCTGGCGTAGCTGGGGATCGGAAGCGTTGGATGGGCCGCCGTCAGCTGTGTCGGATCGAAAGCTTCGCCAGAGGCCGTCAGGTTACTGCCGGGTTCGGCATCATAGATTGCCGCCAGTCCCGCCTGGCTAAATCGAGACGGATCCTGCACGATTTTGTAGCTTTTACCGTCGCGCTGGTAATCCTGATTTGCCGTCGCGTTCAGTGGTTCGAAACGCGGGTCCGCCCCGCTAATTTCAACTATGGGGCCGTTACATACCGCAGGCTGCGGTACACTTACCGTCTGTTGCTGACCATCATCGCTTGTACATGCCGCGAGCATTCCTGCCGCGATGCAGATCCCGAGCCACTGCTTACGCATTGCGCACCTCTTACACGCTTTTCGACAACATTTTCCTGTGGGTGTGGATTGACATTACAATCCCGAACCCAGCCATCAGCACAATTAGCGCCGATCCTCCATAACTGACCAGTGGGAGCGGAACCCCTACAACCGGCAGAATACCGCTTACCATACCAATATTTACGAAGACATAAACGAATAATATCAGCATTAAGCCGCCAGCCATGACGCGACCAAAGGTGGTTTGCGCTCTGGCGGCTATCCACAGCCCGCGCATGATCAGCAGAATGTAAAGAGCGAGCAGAATCAAAATGCCCACTAATCCCAGCTCTTCCGCCAGTACCGCGAAGATAAAGTCGGTATGGCGTTCGGGGAGAAATTCAAGTTGTGACTGAGTGCCATGCAGCCAGCCTTTGCCGCGTAATCCGCCGGAGCCAATAGCAATTTTAGACTGAATAATGTGATAGCCCGCGCCGAGTGGGTCTGATTCCGGGTCCAGGAGCATCATTACGCGCTGGCGCTGGTAATCATGCATCAGGAAGAACCACAGAATCGGAATGAACGCCGCTACCAGCACTACTGCGACGCCAATCAGACGCCAGCTAAGGCCAGAGAGGAACAGTACAAACAGACCGGAAAGCGCAACGAGGATTGATGTCCCCAGGTCAGGCTGCGCAGCCACCAGCAGCGTGGGCATAAATATCAGCACCAGCGCGATGCCTGTGTTCTTCAACGATGGCGGGCAAACGTCGCGGTTGATAAAGCGCGCAACCATCAGTGGCACGGCTATTTTGGCAATTTCCGACGGCTGAAAACGAACAATACCGAGGTCCAGCCAGCGTTGAGCGCCTTTAGAGATGGCACCGAAAGCATCTACCGCCACCAGCAAAATAATACAGATGATATAGAGATAGGGGGCCCAGCCTTCATAAACGCGTGGAGGAATTTGCGCCATCACCACCATGATGACCAGACCCATCGCGATTTGGCCGATTTTACGCTCCATCATGCCAATATCCTGACCGCTGGCGCTCCAGATAACCAGGGCGCTGTAAACCAGCAATGCCAGTAAAATCAGCAGCATTGTGGGATCGAGATGGACTTTATCCCAGAATGTTTTTTTATTCGGATTATCCGTCATGATTAATGGTCCTCCGCTGCGGCAACCGCTGGATTTTCCGCAGGCAGATCGGTGTTGTTATCACCCAGCATAATGTGGTCGAGGATCTGGCGCATCAGCGTACCAACCGCCGGACCCGCGCCGCCGTTCTCCAGAATCATGGCGACAGCCACTTGCGGATTATTGTATGGCGCAAAGGCGGTCATCAGTTTGTGGTCACGTAAACGCTCGGCAATTTTGTGCGCATTATAGGTTTCGTTCGCTTTCAGACCGAAGACCTGAGCGGTACCAGATTTCGCCGCAATTTTGTACGGTGCGCTGGCAAAGTATTTATGCGCCGTACCGTTAGGGCGGTTAGCAACACCGTACATACCGTCTTTCGCCAGCTCCCAGTAACCGGAATGAATATCGCCGACGGGCGGTTCATGCGGTTGTACCCATGGCACCTGTTTGCCGTCTTCGGCGGTGCTCATCAGCAAATGCGGAACCTTCACGATACCGTCATTAATCAGGATCATCAGTGCCTTACTCATCTGGATTGGGGTCGCTGTCCAGTAACCCTGACCGATACCAACCGGAATGGTGTCACCCTGATACCACGGTTTTTTAAAGCGTTTCTGTTTCCATTCGCGGGTAGGCATGTTGCCGGAACGTTCTTCCGCCAGGTCGATACCGGTGTAATGACCATAACCGAATTTACCCATCCATTCGGAGAGGCGATCGATTCCCATATCGTAGGCCACCTGATAGAAGAAGGTATCCGCAGATTCTTCCAGCGATCTTGTGACATTCAGACGCCCGTGGCCCCATTTTTTCCAGTCACGATAACGTTTTTCCGAACCTGGCAGTTGCCACCAGCCTGGGTCAAACAGCGTCGTATTGCGCGTGATCACTCCGGCGCTCAATGCCGAAACCGCCACATAGGGTTTAACTGTAGACGCGGGAGGATAAACCCCCTGTGTGGCGCGGTTCACCAGCGGTGTATTCGGGTCGTTCAGCAAGGCGGAATAATCTTTGCTGGAGATACCGTCAACAAATAGGTTTGGGTCATAACTAGGCGTGGAAACCAGCGCCAGCACCCCACCTGTACGCGGATCGGTGACTACCACCGCTGCGCGGCTACCCGCCAGCAGCGTTTCAATATATTGCTGGAGTTTGAGATCCAGCGTCAGGTAAATATCGTGTCCGGCTTGCGGTGGCACTTCTTTTAACTGGCGGATAACACGCCCACGGTTGTTAACTTCAACCTCTTCATAACCGGTCTGACCGTGCAGCACGTCTTCATAGTAACGCTCAATGCCCAGCTTACCGATATCATGCGTTGCCGCATAGTTGGCCAGTTTGCCGTCATTATTCAGGCGTTCGACGTCTTTATCGTTGATTTTCGACACATAGCCGATGACGTGGGTCAACGCCGAACCGTAAGGATAGTAACGACGTTTATAGCCTTTAACTTCAACACCCGGAAAACGGTACTGATTGACGGCAAAGCGAGCTACTTGTACTTCGGTCAGGTTAGTTTTCACCGGAATGGAGGTGAAACGGTGTGAACGTGCGCGCTCTTTTCGGAATGCAGCAATATCGTCATCGGTCAGATCAACCACGCTGCGCAAAGCGTCCAGCGTTTGCTGCACGTTATCGACTTTCTCCGGCATCATTTCTATCTGGTAGATAGTGCGGTTGAGGGCCAGAGGGATACCGTTACGGTCGTAGATAATGCCGCGGCTGGGCGCGATAGGCACCAGCTTAATGCGGTTTTCATTAGAGCGGGTCTGGTAATCGGTAAAGCGAACAATTTGCAGATTATACAGGTTGGCGATAAGCACGCCGGTCAGCAGCAAAATCCCCAAAAAGGCGACCAGCGCCCGGCGCACAAACAGCGCGGACTCTGCCGTATAGTCGCGAAAAGAGTTCTGTAGTTTCATCCGCTGCGTTTTCTACTCAAAGCTCCCTTATCACTCACGGTGATAAGGATGGTTGGTGGTGATGCTCCACGCCCGGTACAGACTCTCTGCGACCAGCACGCGAACCAACGGATGGGGGAGGGTAAGCGCCGACAGCGACCAGCTCTGCTCCGCCGCCGCTTTACAGGCAGGCGACAACCCTTCAGGCCCGCCAATCAGTAGACTGACGTCGCGACCATCCAGCTTCCAGCGTTCCAGCTCAGCGGCTAACTGCGGCGTATCCCAGGGCTTGCCTGGAATATCGAGGGTGACAATGCGGTTTTTGCCTGCGGCCGCCAACATCTGCTCACCCTCTTTGTCGAGTATGCGCTTGATGTCCGCATTCTTGCCGCGTTTTCCGGCCGGAATTTCAATCAGCTCGAAGGGCATATCTTTCGGAAAACGACGCAGGTACTCGGTAAAACCGGTTTGTACCCAGTCCGGCATTTTCGTTCCCACGGCGACAAGTTGCAGCTTCACGCATTAACTCCAGAGTTTTTCCAGTTCATACAGGCGACGGCTCTCTTCCTGCATGACATGGACAATCACATCGCCCAAATCCACGACAATCCAGTCGGCGCTGTTTTCACCTTCTACGCCGAGCGGTAACAGGCCCGCTGCGCGAGACTCCTGCACAACGTGGTCAGCAATGGACATAACATGACGGCTGGACGTACCCGTACAGATGATCATGCAGTCGGTGATGCTGGATTTGCCCTGAACGTCTAAGGCGATGATGTCCTGACCTTTGAGGTCATCAATTTTGTCGATAACAAAATCCTGGAGTGCTTTACCCTGCAAGTTTTCCCCCTGGGTGAATCAAATAGATAAAAATGGTCTGTCAGTATACCTGAACCAGAGGCGATTTCGGGACAATTGTCGCCGAATCGGCTTTCGAAAGTGGGCTATCATCCCACCCCGCGCCGCAGATTGCATCGCCATTTTTGTAAAACAATTTCTACAAAGTCGTGTCTGGCGAAAAAAGTCTGGCTGCGGAGAATATCAGCCTGCCCGGGGCTGTCAATGGTCGTTGCGGCTTACCCGTAAAAAAACAGAAAAGTCATGCATTCTCGACCCCGATGGCACGGCTATTGAGGACGCGTAGCGTCGCGAATTTTTGGTTGATATCAATGGCGCTCCAACACCCCTGGTCAACGCGAAAATGCCACATAGCTTCGGCAGGCATACCAATTAAACGGGCGATTAACAGACTCAGTACACCCTGATGGCTGACGACTAAAATATTCTGATAGTGCTGAAATTCACTAAGCCTTGCGATAAACCGTTCCACTCGTTGTGAAAATGCCTGAAATCCTTCACCGTTCGTGGGGATAGCATGCTGCCAGTCATTGCACCACGCGCTATAGTTTTCGGCATCTTCTTGCATGAGGTCGCGATGATGTCGCATCTCCCAGTCGCCAAAAAACATTTCGTTGAGTTCAGGGATGATTTGCACGGGAAGCTGGCGATCACTGAGAACCCGTCGCGCGGTATGCTGTGCCCGTTCCAGTTCACTGCATAAAACCAGGTCAAAGGAAACACCATGTAGCAGCGTATGCAGATTTTGCGCTTGCTCAATACCGCGCGCAGTCAGGGGTGTGGGAGCATGACCGCTGTACAGACCATCGATATTCGCTTGCGTTTCGCCATGACGAATTAACCACAGTCGCATCATGCCCTCCGTAACGACAGGTATCAGCGATACAAGCCTTGTTGGTTAATGTAAGTCAGTACCGGTTCCGGCAATAAATCCTCACACGATTCACCGTTTTGCAAACGTTCGCGGATGATGGTCGCCGAGATGTTAAACCACGGCGTTTCAGCCAGATAAATTTTACCGGCAGGCTGAAGGTGAAGATCTTCCGGGTTATGTGTCAAATGATCTTCCAGCCATTGCTGGTATTGCGGTTGCGCCATTTCAAGTGGGTAACCTGGACGCCGACAGACGATCAAATGTGCATTGTCGAGTATCGTTTCGTATTCGTACCAGGTCGGAAAGGTCAGCAGTGAATCCTGACCAATAATAAACGCCAGCGGCACGTCTGGCCATTGTTCCTGCCGCCACTCTTTCAGTGTTTGCGCAGTGTAAGAGGGGGCATTGCGCTTTAGCTCGCGTTCATCAAGAGTAAATAATGGCTTGTCGGCAATCGCCAGTTCAAGCATGTGTTTACGCTGCACGCTGTTCGCTTCCGGCTGGGGACGATGCGGAGGAACATTATTAGGGATGATTGTGACCCGCGTCAGACCAATCAAATTCGCCAGCGTTTCCACGGGTTTAAGATGTCCATAGTGCACCGGATCAAAGGTGCCGCCAAACAGAGCCTGTAAAGATTTCATATCAACCGTCGATAAATACGTCCGCCAGAGGTTTATGGCACAACAGAAGAGATAACCCTTCCAGCTCTGCCCACACTGACTGACCGTAATCTTGTTTGAGGGTGAGTTCCGTTCGTGTCAGGAGTTGCACGGCCTGACGTAACTGCGGCTGGCTTAAGCGATTTAACGCCTCGCCCATCATGCCCCGGCGGTTCTGCCATACCCGATGCTTATCAAACAATGCACGCAGTGGCGTATGGGCAGACTGGCGTTTCAGGTTAACCAGTAACAACAGTTCACGTTGTAATGTGCGCAACAAAATAACCGGTTCGCTGCCTTCCAGACGAAGTTGCTGAAGAATATGCAACGCGCGCTTACTTTTTCCCATCAACAAAGCATCAACCCAATGAAAAGGGGTGAAATGCGCGGCATCATTCACCGCCTGTTCAACGCGCGGTAATGTCAGTTTGCCGTCTGGCCAGAGCAGCGATAAACGCTCCAGTGCCTGGGCCAGCGCCAGCAGGTTACCTTCATAACAGTAGCAGAGCACTTGGTTTGCAGCGTCATCCAGTTCTAAGTTGAGCTGTTTTGCACGCGCAGCAACCCAGCGGGGAAGCTGAGCCTGCTCCGGTGTCTGACAGGTCACCTGCACGCTGCGATTCGCAAGAGCAGTAAACCAGGCGGCATTTTCTTGCGCTTTGCTTAATTTATTACCGCGGACGATCAACAGCAGGTCGTCATGCAGAAGTCCGGTGAGTGTGAGAAGTTGTTCATTGATCGCCGCATTCGGTCCGTTTTCGGGTAACAACAGCAATAGCGTTTGTCGACTGGCAAACAGACTCATGGCCTGGCATAACGAAAAGATCGCATTCCAGTCAGTGTTGGGATCAATGGAAAAAGTGTGGTGTTCTTCGAACCCTTGCGCCGCAGCGACCTGACGAATAGCGTCCTGGCTTTCCTGCAATAACAGAGGATCGTTACCAAGTAAAAGATACGCCGCGCGCAGCCCTTCATTGAGCTGCGCGCGGAGTTGTTCCGGGTACAACCGAATCATCAGTTACCCAGCGTGGTAGAGACGCGTGCAGGCGTTGCCGGAGTATCCGTTGTGGTCGACGTCTGTTCTTCGTCGGAACGAATATCCGCAGCACGGATGCTTGGCAGCTTACGAATCAGCTGTTCGGCAGCACGGTCGTACATCTCTTTTACGATCATGTCTTGTTCGTTATCTTTCGCTAACGCCATTTGCGGGTTATCGAAGAACGAACGGAAGACTTTGGCGCTAATCGGGTAGATGTCACGGCCGGGGATCAACACGGTCGCATTGACCGTCATGATCATCTGATACTCTGCTGTTTGACCGTTACGGAATACCGATGCGGTATCTTTCGCGATGCTCACTTTACCCAAACGCAGGGATGGAACGTCCTTACGCGTGGTTTCTTTATCAAGCAACTCGACACCATTCAGACGTAACTGGTTACGCACCGCACGGCTTAATGGCCCGTTCGGATCGCCTGAGTCCAGGATCATGACCTTCATAGTGGAAGGAACCTGCGTGGTATCACGCAGATGCCAGCCACACCCGGCGGTGATTAACACCGCCAGAGATAACAACAATGTTGCCAGATATCGCACGCTTCCTCCCGCGCTTAGCCAACGACCAGATTGAGGAGTTTACCGGGTACGTAAATCACTTTACGCACGGTAACGCCATCAAGATATTTTGCTACCAGATGTTCCTGGCCAGCACGTTCGCGAACCTGTTCTTCCGTTGCGTCCACCGGAACGGTGATTTTTGCACGGACTTTACCGTTAACCTGCACCACGACCAGCGTGGAGTCTTCCACCATCGCTTTTTCGTCAGCAACCGGCCACGGTGCGTTGTCGATATCGCCTTCGCCTTTCAGTTCCTGCCACAGCGTGAAGCAGATGTGCGGGGTGAACGGGTTAAGCATACGGACTACCGCCAGCAGCGCTTCCTGCATCAGGGCGCGGTCCTGCTCGCCATCGGTCGGTGCTTTCGCCAGTTTGTTCATCAGCTCCATAATCGCCGCAATTGCGGTGTTGAAGGTCTGACGACGGCCGATATCATCGGTCACTTTAGCGATCGTTTTATGCACATCGCGACGCAGCGCTTTCTGATCTTCAGTCAGCGCATCAACGTTCAGTGCCGCAACATCACCTTTCGCTGTGTGCTCGTAAACCAGTTTCCAGACACGTTTCAGGAAGCGGTTAGCCCCTTCCACGCCGGATTCCTGCCATTCGAGAGTCATATCAGCCGGAGAAGCAAACATCATAAACAGACGAACGGTGTCCGCGCCGTAACGTTCAACCATCACCTGCGGGTCGATACCGTTGTTCTTAGACTTGGACATTTTGCTCATGCCGGTATAAACCAGTTCATGGCCTGCCGCATCTTTCGCTTTCACGATACGGCCTTTCTCGTCACGTTCAACGATAGCATCAACCGGGGAAACCCAGTTACGTTCGCCGTTTTCGCCAACATAGTAGAAGGCATCTGCCAGCACCATACCCTGACACAGCAACTGTTTCGCTGGTTCGTCAGAGTTCACCATGCCTGCATCACGCATCAGTTTGTGGAAGAAGCGGAAGTAGAGCAGGTGCATAATGGCGTGTTCGATACCACCAATGTAGATATCCACCGGCAGCCAGTAGTTAGCCGCTTTGGAATCCAGCATACCTTCTTTGTACTCCGGGCAAGTGTAGCGCGCATAGTACCAGGAGGACTCCATAAAGGTGTCGAAAGTGTCGGTTTCACGCAGCGCTGGCATACCGTTAACGGTAGTTTTTGCCCACTCCGGATCTGCTTTAATCGGGCTGGTAATGCCGTCCATCACCACATCTTCCGGCAGGATCACCGGCAGCTGGTCGTCCGGGGTCGGCATTACGGTACCGTCTTCCAGCGTCACCATCGGAATCGGCGCGCCCCAGTAACGTTGACGGGAAACACCCCAGTCGCGCAGGCGGTAGTTCACTTTACGCTCGCCAACGCCCATCGCAGTCAGTTTATCGGCGATAGCGTTGAAGGCCGCTTCATGGTCAAGACCGTTGAACTCGCCAGAGTTGAACAGAACGCCTTTTTCAGTCAGGGCTTGCTGAGAAAGATCTGGCTCAGAGCCGTCAGCTGCCAGGATAACCGGTTTGATGTTCAGGCCGTATTTAGAGGCAAACTCGTAGTCGCGCTGGTCGTGACCCGGAACCGCCATAACTGCGCCCGTGCCGTACTCCATCAATACGAAGTTTGCTGCCCAAACGGGAATTTCTTCGCCCGTTAATGGGTGAACCGCTTTAAAGCCAGTATCGACGCCTTTTTTCTCCATCGTTGCCATTTCAGCTTCGGCAACTTTGGTGTTACGGCATTCGTCAATAAAGGCCGCCAGTTCAGGATTATTTTCCGCCGCTTTCTGTGCCAGCGGATGACCTGCCGCTACCGCCAGGTAGGTACAACCCATAAAGGTGTCCGGGCGGGTAGTGTAAACGGTCAGCGTGTTGTCATAGTCGTTAACGTTGAAAGTGATTTCTACGCCTTCGGAACGACCAATCCAGTTACGCTGCATGGTTTTAACGGTGTCTGGCCAGTGATCCAGTTTATCCAGATCGTTGAGCAGCTCGTCAGCGTAAGCGGTGATTTTGATAAACCATTGCGGGATCTCTTTACGCTCAACTTTGGTATCGCAGCGCCAGCAGCAGCCGTCGATAACTTGTTCGTTCGCCAGTACGGTCTGGTCGTTCGGGCACCAGTTGACCGCAGAAGTCTTCTTATATACCAGGTCTTTTTTATACAGCTCGGTGAAGAATTTCTGTTCCCAACGGTAGTATTCCGGCGTACAGGTTGCCAGCTCGCGGCTCCAGTCATAACCAAAGCCCAGCATTTTGAGCTGGTTTTTCATGTACGCGATGTTGTCGTACGTCCACGGTGCCGGTGCGGTGTTGTTTTTCACCGCCGCGCCTTCCGCAGGCAGACCAAACGCGTCCCAGCCGATCGGCTGCAGGACGTTTTTGCCCAGCATACGCTGGTAGCGGGCGATCACGTCACCGATGGTGTAGTTACGTACGTGGCCCATGTGTAGTCGACCAGAAGGATAGGGAAGCATAGACAGGCAGTAATACTTCTCTTTGCTCTCGTCTTCGGTTACTTCAAATGTGCGCTTCTCATCCCAATGAAGCTGTACTTTGGATTCTATCTCTTCCGGGCGGTATTGCTCTTGCATGGCAGCCAGTGGTCCTGTTTTCAATACGGCTACAAATGTAGCGTTGAGGTGGTTTTTCAGATCCGCATAGCATAGCCCAAACGTCCGCGTCAAAACAGCCTTTCGCGCACTCGACGTTGAAATGATGCCCGGATTATTCATACATTAATTTACAGAGTTTGTGGGCGTATTAGCAAAGCAAGGAACAAAGAACGTCTATTATTATAGTCAGTTAACGACCCGGGAGATGAAACGATGAACAAGGTTGCTCAATATTACCGTGAACTGGTCGCGTCACTGAGCGAACGCCTGCGCAATGGCGAACGTGATATCGACGCACTGGTGGAACAGGCGCGCGAGCGCGTAATAAAAACAGGGGAGTTAACGCGAACCGAGGTCGATGAGCTGACGCGAGCTGTCAGACGTGACCTGGAAGAGTTCGCCATGAGCTATGAAGAGAGCCTGAAAGAAGAGTCTGACAGCGTCTTTATGCGGGTGATTAAAGAAAGCTTGTGGCAGGAGCTGGCAGACATCACCGATAAAACGCAGCTTGAATGGCGCGAGGTTTTCCAGGACCTCAATCATCACGGGGTTTATCACAGCGGAGAAGTGGTAGGGCTGGGGAATCTGGTCTGCGAGAAATGTCATTTCCATCTCCCGATCTACACACCGGAAGTGCTGACGCTATGCCCGAAATGTGGTCATGACCAGTTCCAGAGACGCCCGTTCGAGCCTTAATGGTATGATTTCGCACAGCAATAAAGAGAATATGGGCCGAATAAAATTCCCCGGCCCTTGTTTTTATCTCTTACAGTAAATCTTCAATCTCACGGATTTCTTGACTGACATCCCTGGTACCGGATGCCTGAACTTTACGATACAGGTCGAGAGCCTGTCGGAGATCGACAGGTCTTCCTTCTCCGTAGTGATACATAATGGCCAGGTTATACCAGGCAGTGGCGTCATTGCATTCAGCGGCTTTCGTAAACCATTCAAAGGCGGCCTGATAATCTTTCTCAACGCCTTGTCCGTGTTTATACATATAACCGATGTTGACGTAAGCGCCGACGCTCCCCTGAGCGGCAGCCTTCAGATACCAGTACATGGCTTGCTTATAGTCCTGGTCCACCCCTTCGCCAGCGTTATAATCCCATGCAATTTGAAACTGGGCATGCCGATTACCCTGCTGTGCGCTTTTCAAATACCAGAATGCGGCGAGTGTCTCGTTTTGAGCAACGCCTTTTCCGTCTTCATAAAGATCGGCCAGATTGTTTTGCGCGTCACTATGGCCTTGTAATGCAGCTTGTTTGTACCAGAAAAATGCCAGCGTATAGTCTTGTGCGACTCCGTTGCCATTTCTGTACATCCACCCAAGATTATTTTGCGCATAAGACATTCCGCTCTCCGCGGCTATCTGATACCAGGCAACCGCTTCTTTATAGTTGGGGTCTTCTCCACGATCCAGTGTCCAGCCAAGGGCGTTGGAAGCGAAAGTATGGCCTTGTAGGGCAGCTTTTTTCAGCCAAAAGATGGCTTGCCCATTATCTTTATGACGGCTTTTATCCTCGGTATACTTTTGCCCTAAGGAATATTGTGCTTCACAATGACCTTGCTCAGCGGCCAGCCTCAGCCAGTAAAAGGCCTTTTCGTCGTCCGGAGAGTCAATTGCGCTATCGCGATTATAATAAAACCCAATAATATATTGAGCATCGCAATCGCCTTTTTCAGCACGTTCGATAATCTCATCTATTGATAAATTATCGCAGCAACTTGACGTAAAAATCATTATCATTTCCTTATGGTTGCATATAAAGCATATTATATTTTTATGTGTTCCATTTTTGCGTAAGCCTTATTTTATGCGTATTATGTTGCGTCAGAAAAGTATAAATAAATGAGCCTCGCAACGTGGTTAATATTCATTGAATGAATATTTAAGGATAAATTATATGGACATGGAGTCGCAAAAAATATTGTTTGCACTTTCCACTCCGATGGAAATACGCAATGAATGCTGTTTACCTTCGCATTCATCCCCCAAAATGTATTTAGGTACACGCTTTTTTGACCTTTCTTCCTCCTGGGGAATTGATGACCGTGATGATCTACTGCGCACAATTCACCGAATGATTGATAACGGTCATGCCGCGCGGTTGGCAGGGTTTTATCACTGCTGGTTTCGTTATTCGCCATGTGAATGGCGTGACTATCTTGCTGAATTAAATGAGCAAGGTCAGGCTTATGCGCAATTTGTCGCCAGCACCGCCGAATGCTGTGGTGAGGGAGGAATTAAAGCCTGGGATTATGTCCGGATGGGTTTTTTAAGCCGAATGGGCGTGCTTAATAACTGGTTGAGTGAAGAAGAAAGCTTGTGGATACAGTCGCGCATTCATCTACGGGCTCTACGTTATTATAGTAACTGGCGGCAATATTTTGCCGGTTATACCTTTGGTCGGCAATATTGGCAGTCTCCCGAAGATGATAATCTTCAGTTATTACGTGAATTCTTGGCGCGTAAAGAATACGACGATTCCGGCAATGATATGTTTTATCAATTATTTGCCAGTGACGATGCATATTACGCGACCTTACCCTGGCAACCACTGGCTGACTACCCCACATGCCCGGAAACGCTTAAGGATATGAGCGACCTATGAAAAATTGCTGGAAGATTCTCGAAATAGAGGAAACGACTGACGTCGATATTATCCGCCGCGCTTATCTGGCGCTGTTACCGTCCTTTCATCCAGAAACCGATCCGCAAGGTTTTAAACAACTTCGTCAGGCGTATGAGGATGCGCTACGGATTGCGCAGTCCCCTGCTAAATCTGTTTGGCAATCAGAAGAACATGAAGTTGCAGAACATGAAATTCTGCTCGCCTTTCGTGCGTTACTCGCCTCTGATAGCGAACGTTTTCTGCCCTCTGCCTGGCAGCGATTCATTCAGCAATTAAATTATTGCTCGATGGAAGATATTGATGAATTACGCTGGTCGCTGTGCACAATAGCCATGAACACTGCCCATTTATCCTTCGAGTGCGTGGTGTTATTAGCAGAAAGATTGCGGTGGTTGCAGGAGGAAAACGTCGGGGAAATAGACGAAGAAGAACTGGAATCCTTTTTATATGCCATTGCGAAGGGGAATGTTTTTAACTTCCAGACCATTCTGCATCTGCCCGTTGCCGTACAAAATGACACCATTGATTTTTACCAAATGTTCGCTCGGATTTGGTCATCGCATCCAGAATGGCTGACATTGTATTTAGCGCAACATCGCGCAGTGATTATCCCCGATGATGCAAATTTGCACAGAAATTTACTCCGCTGGTATAGCACAAGCCGCCTGGATATCCCCGAACTTCTGGATTACGCCCGGTCGTGGCGGGAAGCTGAACCTGATAATGAAGATGCGCGTTATTATGAATACGCGCAACGCGTCTATTGTGGAGAAGGCGAAAGCCTGCTGGCAGAACTTTGTGACTACTGGCGCGAGTATCCCTCCACCCAGGCGGATGCTTTAATGTTGCAATGGTGCCGTCAGCATCGGGTCGATTATTACCCATTAGTGGTGATGATGATTGAAGCGCGTGATCTGGTTAACGATCAGGGAAAACCGCTACTTTATGTCCCTGGTGACAGCGCTCGTACGCGTTTTCATTTATACGAAATACTCAGTGATGAAAAACTCTCTGCGCTGGGGCGTTCTCTGGTCGAGATGGTTTTGCACAAAGGACGTAAGCCGCGGATCTCACTCACGCGTGATACAGAACATCCCTTATGGCCATTATATCTAGTTGCCAAACAATTAGTGCAGGCCAGCCAACCTACAGAAGAATCATTAATCCCGATTGTGAGCCGCCTTGATGCAGAAGATCGTTGTCCTCTGGAAGCATTAATTATTCGACGGTTATTAATTCAGGCGGCAAATTTTACCGAGAAGCAAACCGTCGAACCGGAGCCGCAACCGCAGCCAATGCCCGTTGACGATGGTGGACCAGGCTGTCTGGGCATCATTAAAATTATTTTCTATATTTTTATCTTTGCTGGTTTGATAGGGAAAATACTCCATCTGTTCGGGTGACAGTCGACGTTAATGTGCGGGAAGCCTGGCAAGTAATCTTTCCGCATTTTTGTAATGTTGTTTGGCGGCCAGTTTTAACCATTTTTGAGATTCATAATGGTTAACATTAATACCTGAGCCGTTTCTGTAGATCAAACCTAAAGTATATTGAGCATGAGCATACCCTTGTTCAGCTGCTTCCTTATACCAGAGAATTGCTTTACGGGTATCGGGTTTAACCCCCAGACCTTTGAGGTAGATCCACCCCAGTTTACTTTGCGCGCGTGGATTTTCCTGTTCCGCTGATTGCTCATACCAGTATCTCGCCTGTGTATAATCCAGTGGTTTACCGTCGCTACCATGAAGATAAAATTCTCCAAGGCGATATTGCGACGTTGAGTGACCATGAATCGCGGAAAGCTCCGTGGCTGCCGTGGTGAATGGAAGACTGCCCGGTGAGCTTAAATAATCAAAGACATAATTCACCATGGCTTTATCACGCAACGTCGTTTTCTTGGGTTGGCTAATACAGGTAATTGCTGCAACTATAAAAATTGCGAATATATACATTAATTTTTTATTCATGTGTGAATGCTTCGATTTTCTTTTTATTTTGAAAGCGTCAAGTTTATACTCATCAATAATAAAAAAGTAGTCAGTTAATGCACTTAAGGGATTATTAACAAATGAATAAGGAAGAACAATATCTTCTTTTTGCGCTTTCTGCGCCCATGGAAATACTTAATCAGGGTTGCAAACCCGCGCATGACTCGCCAAAAATGTATACCGGGATAAAAGAATTCGATCTCTCATCATCCTGGGGAATAAATAATCGTGATGATTTAATTCAGACTATTTATCAGATGACTGATGATGGTCATGCCAATGATTTAGCTGGCTTATATCTGACATGGCATCGCTCTTCCCCTGAAGAGTGGAAAGCATTAATTGCTGGTGGCTCGGAGAGAGGGTTGATTTATACCCAATTCGTTGCCCAAACCGCTATGTGCTGTGGAGAAGGGGGAATCAAAGCCTGGGATTATGTTCGAATGGGGTTTCTGTCACGGGTCGGTGTGCTCAACAACTGGCTGACGGAAGACGAGAGTTTATGGCTGCAATCGCGCGTCTATGTCCGAGCTCACCATTACTATCACAGCTGGATGCACTATTTTTCCGCCTATTCGTTAGGGCGTCTCTACTGGCAATCTTCTCAGTGCGAAGACAACGCTTCGCTACGCGAGGCGCTAACCCTGTACAAATACGATAGCGCCGGGAGTCGGATGTTCGAAGAGCTGGCAGCGGGAAGCGATCGTTTCTATGCCACGCTTCCCTGGCAGCCATTAACTGTCCAGCCTGAATGCCCGGTAACGCTTAAGGATGTGAGCGACCTATGAAAACATGTTGGCAAATCCTCGAAATTGAAAGCACGACGCAAATAGACATTATCCGCCAGGCTTATCTTGCTCGCTTACCGTTGTGTCATCCCGAAACCGATCCGCAGGGGTTTAAAGCATTACGCCAGGCCTATGAAGAGGCGCTGCGACTGGCGGTAAATCCTGTCGAGGAAGCAGATAATGAAGGTAAAGATGCCGCCGCTGAACATGAAATACTACGTGCATTCAGGACATTACTGGATTCAGAAAGTGATCGTTTTCAGCCCTCCGCCTGGCAGAAATTTATTCAGCAATTAAATACCTGGAACATGGAGGATGTCGATCAATTACGCTGGCCGCTGTGTGCAATCGCTATAGAATCGCGATATCTTTCATTAAATTGTGCTTCTTTGCTGGCAGAGCGTTTGAACTGGCATTCGTTTAATGACAGCGAAGGAATGGATGAGGAAGAAAGGGAGGCTTTTCTTGAGGCCATTCAGGCTGGTGATTGTTTCGATTTCCTTAGCCTTCTGGAATATCCCGTCGCGTTGCAGAACCAGACTGTTGAGTATTACTTCGCGCTGGAACGCTGCTGCCGTTACCATCCCGACTATGTCACTGCGTTTATGGCAATGGAAGGTCCGTGGTTCATTCCTGATGATGTCAAGTTACATCGCAAACTGTTGCGCTGGTACAGCTCGGTGAAAATAGGTATGGCGGAACTCATTCCTGTTGCCCAACAGTGGCAAGCAGAAGAACCAGAAAGCGAAGATGCCCGTTATTACCAGTGTGCGCAACGGTTGTACTGTGGCGAGGGGGAAAGCCTGCTTGCCGATCTCTGCGCATACCGGGAGAGTTACCCATCTACACAAGCCGATAATTTGTTGTTGCAGTGGAGCAAGCGTCATTGCCCGGATTATTTCGCGCTGTTAGTGATGGTTATCGAAGCGCAGAGCATGGTTGATGCGCAAGGTCAACCGTTGAAATATGTTCCTGGTGAGAGCGCCCGGACGCGGCTGTTATGGGCGGAAATTTTACATAGCGGAAAATTATCGCCGTTAGGTCAATCGTTTATTGAGTCGTTATTCTTCAAGCGCAAAGCATGGGCGTGGTGGAAATCGAGAGTCGGTAGCGAGACAGAACAAGATTCACCGTTACTGGATTTGTATCGGGTAGCGGAACAGGTTGTGCTGGAAGCGTTCCCGAAACAAGAGATGCTGGCCCGTCTTAATACAAGGCTGGAAGGTGGAGATGCTCATCCATTAGAGGCCATTATCACCCGGATGCTGTTGACGAAAGTGAAACTCGAGCCGGAGGATGAAGATGTCGATGAGCCAACACCTGAAAACCCCGAAGAAAAAAATGATGAGGATGAAAAACCACAGAGCATTACCAGTATTATCAAAATCAGCTTAACGGTGCTGGTGATAGGTTATGCTCTCGGAAAAATCGCGATGTTGTTTAGCTGAGGATGTGTTTTTTGCGCCGATGCCGGATGCAGCGTTTATGCCGCATCCGGCAGCCGTGTTTAAGGGATCTCAATAGCCAAATAATCGCTCGCCCGTCGCCGAACTTCATCGACGCGGGCCATATCGTTTGACTGCAACGCCGCATCAAAATCGGTGATCACCCGGCCGATCTCTTCTCGCTCGTCACCCAGCGCCCGCGCCCACAACTCTTCCAGTTTGGCTTTAAAGGTACGGTTGATGAGCATATCGCGCGGATAAATTTTCAATGCGGATAACCGCGTCCGACTCTCTTCAATCTGCTGCGCGCTCAATGTTACAGGACTGTGATTAATGACTCTGGACTTAACGCTGCCGTCTTCCAGAAGCACGTCAACTTCAAGCAAGCCGTTGATATCATAACTAAAGCGAATATCAATCGACTGATAAGCCCCGGTTTTCTTCAACGGCACATCGAAGGATTCCACCAGAATGTTATTTTTAACTTTGTGGTTTTCTCCCTGATAGACGTTAACCGTAATTGAATCCTGTTCCGGGTGCATGGTCGAGTAAGTTTCTACACGCGACACCGGTACAGTGGTGTTTCGTTCAATAATCGGCGAGAAAATGCCGGAAACGCCCTGGCGGTTAACTTCAACACCCAACGAGTAAGGGCAAATATCAGTGAGGATCACCTCTTCAATATCTTCACTGCGTAAGCGGCAGGCGGCCTGGATTGCTGCGCCCAGCGCGACAATGGTGCTCGGATCGTAACTTTGATACGGTAATTTGCCAAACAGACGCACGGCGATTCGCTGCACCAGCGGCATTTGTGATGCGCCGCCAACCAGCACCAGACTGTCGATTTGACTTGGCTTCAGACGTGCATCGCGCAACGCCTGTTCAATCGGTACTCGCAAGCGATTGAGCAGCGGCAACCACAAATCTTCCAGTTCGTTCTCGTAAAATTCGCACTCACGCGTTTCTTCCTGATACTGCCAGCTAATTTGCAGCGGTAATTGATTGCCGCATTTTGCCGCTTCCACGCTGGTGTACAGGGCTGCCAGCTCACTTTCGTTGAGCATGTTTTTAGCCACTGCGGCGCGTTTTAAAACTTCATCCACCAGCATATGAGTAAAATCTTCGCCGCCAAGAAAGTTGTCGCCAGCGGAGGCGTGAACTTCAATCACCGGCGTGGCGTACTCAAGCACCGTAACGTCAAACGTGCCGCCACCGAGATCAAACACCAGCGAACGGGTATTTTGTTGGGTATGCAGGCCATACGCCATCGCAGCTGCTGTGGGTTCATTAATTAAGCGTACCGCATTTAAACCGGCTAACTCCGCTGCTAAACGGGTATGCTTGCGTTGTTCATCGCTGAAATAAGCCGGAACAGAGATCACCACATCTTTAATCGGACGTTGCAGAAATTCTTCGGCATCTTCTTTTAATGAGCGTAATACCAAAGAGGACAGTTCTGGCGCGTTAAATGTGTCGCTGCCTAACCGCCAGTTGGTATTACTGCCCATTGCACGTTTAAATAACGCTGCCGTTTTATCCGGATGCGAAGTACGCCGTGATACAGCCGGTTTTCCGACTAAAATATGATTATTTTCATCCATGCTAATTATGGATGGTGTTAAATATTCACCGAACTTATTTGGAATTAATTGCGCGGCACCGTCTTTCCAGACGGCAATTAAACTATTGGTAGTACCGAGATCGATACCAATGGCGAGTTCTGCATTATCCATTGCATTTATATCTTGAAAGAAAAAGAGATAAACAGATTAAGACCACCCAGGTAACGCGTGGTGATCTTAATCAATGACGTGTGTTAAGCGTAAAATTTCAGACGATCAGCCAGTAAATCAACAAAGCCCTGACGATCAACATCGACCATTACAGAGGCATTCGGTTTATTGCCGGTCAGATAATAATAATCAACAACCGTCATACCCTGGGTATATTTCCCTTGTGTTTCCACGCCAACCCAGCGCTCAACAGTGGTAAACAACTCCGGTTTTAACAGCCAGGCGATGGTGCATGGGTCATGCAGCGGTGCGCCGACAAAGCCCCATTTTTCGTCTTTATGATATTCGAGGAAGAAATCCAGCAGTTCGGCAACAATGGTTGAAACAGGGTTGCCAATCGCGCGGAAACGCTCGGTGTCCTCAACGTGAATTTGTGCTTTGTGAGTAACATCCAGACCGGCCATCACCACCGGGATCCCTGACTGGAAGACAATTTCTGCCGCTTCCGGGTCAACATAAATATTAAACTCGGCGGCTGGCGTCCAGTTACCAAGCCCCATTGCGCCGCCCATAATCACGATACGGGCAATTTTGCTATGCAGTTCCGGATGGCTATTGAGCAGCAAGGCAACGTTAGTTTGCGGTCCGGTAGACACAATCGTGACAGGTTCCGCACTTTCACGCAGCGTTTTCGCCATCAGCTCCACCGCCGTACAGTTTTGCGGTGCGAACGTCGGTTCCGGTAATGCCGGGCCGTCGAGACCGCTTTCGCCGTGCACATTGTCCGCGATAATCAACTCACGCATTAACGGTTTTACCGCGCCGCCTGCCACCGGAATATCGGTGCGATTAAGCAAGGTCAGCATACGCAGAACATTGCGTAAGGTTTTTTCTGGTGTCTGGTTTCCGGCGGAAGACGTAATTGCTTTGACATCAAGCTCTGGTGAGGCGAGGGCGAGAACTATTGCGATAGCGTCATCATGACCTGGGTCGCAATCTAACAGAATTGGCAGTGCCATTGTTGCTCCTTGTTGTGTGCTTCTTTGCGACAAGGGTAACGCCAGGATGTAACAGATACGAGGAGCGAAACGATAAAGCGTGAGATGGCGCGCACTTGGGTATGCGCGCCAGAGTGATTAATGCAGAATTTTCGCGAGGAAGTCTTTTGCGCGGTCCGATTTCGGATCATCGAAGAACGCATCTTTCGGCGAGTCTTCGACAATTTTACCCTCATCCATAAAGATCACCCGATTCGCCACTTTACGGGCAAAGCCCATTTCGTGGGTCACCACCATCATGGTCATTCCTTCGTTCGCCAGTTCGACCATTACGTCCAGCACTTCGTTGATCATCTCCGGATCCAGCGCCGATGTCGGTTCGTCGAACAGCATGGCAATAGGATCCATACACAATGCGCGAGCGATCGCCACACGCTGTTGCTGACCGCCGGAAAGCTGCGCCGGAAATTTATTGGCATGTGCGGAAAGTCCCACGCGCTCCAGCAATTTCAATGCTTTTTCACGAGCGGGTGCTTTATCGCGTTTAAGCACTTTCACCTGCGCCAGGGTCAGGTTTTCAATAATCGACAAATGGGGGAACAACTCGAAATGCTGGAACACCATCCCGACGCGGGAACGCAGCTTTGCCAGATCGGTTTTCTTATCGTTAACCACGATGCCATCGACGGTAATTTCACCTTGCTGCACCGGTTCGAGGCCGTTGACGGTTTTAATCAGCGTTGATTTGCCGGAACCAGACGGGCCGCAAACCACCACCACTTCGCCTTTTTTCACTTCGGTTGAGCAGTCGGTCAGCACCTGAAAGTGACCATACCATTTTGAAACATTTTTCAGGGTAATCATTATGCTGTCCTTCTTTTCAAGTAGCTGACCAACAACGACGCGCTAAGGCTAATAACGAAATAAACAAATCCGGCAAACAGGATCATCTCAACCTGCGTACCATCACGCTCACCAATGGTTGAGGCGGTACGGAAGAAATCGGCCAGAGATAACACATACACCAGTGAGGTATCCTGGAACAGTACGATGCCCTGAGTGAGCAGCAGCGGCACCATCGCGCGGAAAGCCTGCGGCAGAATAATCAGTTTCATCGACTGCCAGTGAGTCATCCCCAACGCCAGCGCGGCGCTCGACTGACCACGAGAAATACTTTGAATACCAGCGCGGATAATCTCTGAATAGTAGGCTGCTTCAAACATCGAAAACGCCACCATTGCAGAAATTAAACGGATATCGGTTTTCGGCGATAATCCCAGCACATTTTGCAGAAAACCCGGCACAATCAGGTAAAACCACAACAGTACCATCACCAGTGGGATCGAACGGAACACGTTAACGTAGGCTTTAGCAAACCACGCCACAGGCGCAAAGCTGGATAAACGCATTACCGCCAACATCGTGCCCCACAAAATCCCAATGACCACCGCCGTGATGGTGATTTTCAGGGTGATCACCAGCCCGTCGAGCAGATATGGCAGGGAAGGAACAATGGAACTCCAGTCAAACTCGTACATTATTTGCCCCCCATGTTGCCGGGCAGGCGAACTTTACGTTCAACCAGCGTCATCACCAGCATGATAAAAGCGTTAATCAACACATACGCAAGCGTAATGGCGGTAAACGACTCCCAGGCGTGAGCGGAGTAATCGAGTAATTTACCCGCCTGCGCCGCCATATCTACCAGACCGATAGTCGAGGCGATGGCGGAGTTTTTCACCAGGTTCATCATCTCCGAAGTCATCGGCGGGACGATAACGCGATAAGCATTAGGCAGCAGTACGTAGCGGTAAGCCTGCGGTAGCGTCAGCCCCATTGCCAGCGCGGCATTCTTTTGCCCACGCGGCAACGACTGAATCGCGGCGCGTACCTGTTCGCAAACACGGGCGGCGGTAAACAGCCCCAGGCAAAGCATGGATGAAAGGAAAAACTGAATATTGGGATCCAGCTCGGCCTTAAACCACATGCCGATTTTCTCCGGCAACAGCTCCGGGATCACCAGATACCAGGTAAAGAATTGCACAATCAACGGCACGTTGCGGAACAGCTCGACATACAACGTACCCAGACCGGAGAGAAAACGGTTTGGAACGGTACGTAAAATGCCGAAAAATGAACCGACGAGGAAAGCGATAATCCAGGCGCAGATCGACAAAGCGATCGTCACCTGAAAACCACTCCAGATCCAACCAAGATAGGTGGTGTTGCCGAACGGGGCTTGTTGTAAAAAAATACCCCAGTTCCAGTCTATAGACATAAATCTACTCCAGAAAAAAGAGGGTAGCAGCGTTAACTGCTACCCTCGAAGATTGTTACCCAGCGTATTGCGGTTTTCAGGCCCGATGGGGAACGACCATCAGGCGTATAGTCTGTCCGTGCTACGTAACAATCGAGAGGGCTGGAATTTCCGCCCCTGGTTCTTGTAATTAGTTCAGTGCCTTGTCATTCGGTTCTTTGAACAGTGCTTTCATTTCGTCTGACAGTTCGAAATTCATGTTCAGGTTTTTCGGCGGAATTGGATTTTTGAACCATTTATCAAACCATTTTTCCGCTTCACCGGAGGTCTGCACCTGAGCGATGGTGTCATCCATCAGCTTTTTGAACTGCGGATCATCTTTACGCAACATGCAACCGTAGGCTTCCTGAGACTGCGGCTTGCCGACGATTTCCCAGTTGTCTGGTTTCTTCGCTTTCGCTCGTTCACCGGCCAGCAGAGCGTCATCCATCATGAAGGCAACGGCACGACCGCTTTCCAGGGTACGGAAAGAGTCACCGTGATCTTTGGCGCTGATAATTCGCATATTCATTTTTTGCTCTTCATTCAGTTTGTTGAGCAAAACTTCAGAAGTAGTGCCGGAAGTGACGACTACGGCTTTGTCTTTCAGGTCGGCAAAATCTTTGATATCGCCCCCCTTTTTGGTCAACAGGCGCGTACCGACCACGAAAATAGTGTCAGAGAAAGCCGCCTGTTTCTGGCGTTCGACGTTGTTGGTGGTGGAACCACATTCAAAATCGAAAGTGCCGTTTTGCAGCAGTGGAATACGGTTTTGTGAGGTGATTGGAATCAGTTTCACCTGCAAGTCCGGTTTGTTGAGTTTCTTTTTCACTGCTTCAACAATGGCGTTGGAGTAATCCTGCGAGTAACCCACCACTTTTTGCTGATTGTCGTAATAAGAGAAAGGTACTGAAGATTCACGGTGACCGACGACAATCACGCCGTTTTTGGCGATTTTGTCCAGCGTACTGCCCGCTGCCGGGGCGGCGTCATCTGCCTGTGCCAGTCCTGCGGAAAGCGCCAGGGCGAGGATTGCTGTGGCAGGTTTACGTAATTGCATATCCAACTCCTTTATCTTCTGCGTTAAGAACGCATGGATACCCGTTGTGAGTGTTTGTGTTGTTATCGTCTGCAACTTTATTGTGCAGTGTTGTGCCTGTTAGGTAACATTTAGTTTGGCTAAATGTAAAGATATTGCTGTTTTATTGTTTGTTTTTGCGAGATGCGCCGCACCATTCCGAAGCAAAATTCTTAAAATGCACTCTTTTGGTGCTACCCGTGGATTGCTGTGGTGCAACCGGGTTGTACTGATGCTGGTTCAAGCTTTGCCTTGTATAACAAAGCAATAGATGTGCCAAAGTTGGATAGGGGAATTTTGTTATCCGGATAACGCACTGATGCCGCATCCGGTGAGCGTGCCGAAATACGGGATGTATTCCGGCACGATAAGAAGGGATTATTTACGTCGTTGACGCAGGCTCATCAGCACAGCGGCAAAACCAAACAGCGCCGTCAGCACCCACAGCGGCCAGTTGCCGGTACGTGCATACGGTGTGAGTCCGGTGGTCGGTGTCACATTAGTGGTTAACACCTCGCGGGTGAACTGCGGGATCATCGCCTGAATCTCACCCTGCGGGCCAATCACCGCCGTAATGCCGTTGTTGGTGCTACGCAGCAATGGGCGCGCCAGCTCCAGCGCACGCATTCGCGCCATCTGGAAGTGCTGCCATGGACCAATAGACTTACCAAACCATGCATCGTTGGAGATAGTCAGCAGGTAGTCAGTATCCGGGCGGAAGTTATCACGCACTTGCTCGCCGAGAATGATCTCGTAGCAAATAGCCGCAGTAAGCTCAATACCGTTTACCGACAGCGGTGGCTGGATATATGGCCCACGGCTGAACGACGACATTGGCAGATCAAAGAACGGCGCTAACGGACGCAGAATCGACTCCAGCGGGACAAACTCGCCAAACGGCACCAGATGGTTTTTGTTATAGCGATCGGCTGATTCGTAGCTGTACGGCGCACCTTTCCCCAGCGTGATGATGGTGTTGTAAGTATCGTAGCGGTTCTGCTTATTGAGACGCGCGTCAACAATCCCGGTTACCAGCGAGCTCCCTTTATCGCGCAACTCACCGTCCAGTGCTTTGAGGAACGGTTGCTGATTAATTTCCAGATCGGTTATCGCCGACTCCGGCCAGATAATCAACGATGATTTGCCCATCAGCGGTGCCGTTGCGTTGTAGTAAATCTTCAGCGTATTAAGAAGCTGGCCTTCGTCCCATTTCAGTGATTGCGGAATATCGCCCTGAACCATCGAAACCTGAATGGTTTTCTCCGGTTGCGGGGTAAACCACTGGATGTAACGCAGCGGGAAGGGAAGGGCAAACAGCACGACGGCCACTACCAGCGGACGCCAGTTGCGTTTGACCAACGCCAGTGCCAGCAGGCCACTAACCATCATCAGCAGGAAGTTAATGGCTTCCACGCCCATTATCGGTGCCAGCCCTTTTAACGGGCCATCAATCTGGCTATAGCCGAACTGTAACCACGGGAAGCCGGTCAGCACCCAACCGCGCAGAAACTCGGTCACTTGCCAGAGAGCAGGGGCGGCAATCGCCACGCGCAGCCAGGTGGTTTTCGGCCACAGACGCGACAGCACGCCAGCAAACAGTCCGGTATACAGCGACAAATACGCCGCCAGCAGCACCACCAGGAAGATGTTAACCGGGCCAGGCATTCCGCCAAAAGTCGCGATGCTGACATAGACCCAGTTAATACCGCTGCCAAAGAGGCCAAATCCCCAGCAAAAGCCAATAGCGGCAGACTGGAGTGGACGGCGGTTAAAGGTCAGCGCCTGAAGCCCCATCAGCGAAATAATCGCCGCAGGCCAGACGTCGTAAGGAGAGAAGGCCAGCGTTCCGCAGGCACCGAATAATAACGCCAGCAGCAGGCGAATGCGCTGGCGTTCAATTAATGAGGCAAAAGCCATGTAGTTATCTATCCAGTTTCGGTTTTATTCATCCAGCTTCGGCTGGGGTGAGTCATCCGGGATTTTGACATGAACCTGAATAATACGCCGACTGTCGGCCATCGCCACTTTGAACTGGTAACCGTCGATGTCGATGGTTTCGCCACGCGCCGGAAGATGCCCAAATGCCTGCATCACCAGACCACCGATGGTGTCGACCTCTTCATCGCTAAAGTGGGTGCCGAACGCTTCGTTGAAGTCTTCAATGGAAGCCAGTGCGCGCACGGTCCAGGTATGGCGACTCAGCTGACGAAAGTCGATATCATCTTCTTCGTCATACTCGTCTTCAATCTCACCAACAATCAGTTCCAGGATGTCTTCAATGGTCACCAGACCGGAAACCCCACCGAATTCGTCAATGACGATCGCCATGTGGTAACGCTGAGAGCGAAACTCTTTCAGCATCCGGTCTACGCGCTTACTTTCAGGAACGACAACTGCCTGACGTAACACTTTGTCCATGCTGAAGGCTTCAGCATCGCTGCGCATAAACGGCAGCAAGTCTTTCGCCATCAGAATCCCTTCAATGTGATCTTTGTCTTCGCTAATCACCGGGAAACGTGAGTGGGCGGACTCGATGATGACATCAAGGCATTCGTCCAGCGTCTGGTTGCGTTTCAGGGTAATCATCTGGGAGCGGGGGATCATGATGTCGCGGACGCGTTGGTCTGCGATGTCCATCACCCCTTCGAGCATATCGCGCGTATCTTCGTCGATAAGGTCGTTCTGCCCGGAATCACGGATCAGCGCCAGCAGTTCGTCACGGTTTTTCGGTTCACCGTGGAAAAGTTGGCTGAGTAACAGGGAGAAAAATCCCTTCTTGTTGCTTATCGTGTCACTACTATGTGAATTGTCGTCGCTCATGGCGTCGTATGGGTTCTCATGTTAGTTAATCAAAACGCCGTCGTTAATCACCAACGGCGGGGACATCTGCCAGTCAAATGCCTGGCAAATTATTCTTTCTCGGCAATGTACGGATCCTCATAGCCCAGAGCAAGCATAATCTCTGTTTCGAGGGCTTCCATTTCTTCTGCTTCGTCATCTTCGATGTGATCGTAACCTAACAAATGCAGACTGCCGTGCACCACCATATGCGCCCAGTGCGCCTCCAGTGGTTTGCCTTGCTCCTGAGCTTCCTTCTCAACCACCTGACGGCAGATAACCAGATCGCCCAGTAGCGACATTTCCATGCCAGGCGGCACTTCAAACGGGAAGGAGAGCACGTTGGTCGGCTTATCCTTACCGCGATAGATCAGATTCAGACTGTGGCTTTCGGCGGTATCGACCACGCGAATAGTCACTTCCGACTCTTCCTGAAACTGCGGGATCACCGCATTCAGCCATGTCTGAAACTGGCTCTCTTCCGGTAACCCGGAATTATCTTCACATGCCAGTTGTAAATCGAGGATCACCTGACTCATTTTTGTTCCTGTTCTTCGCGCTTGCGTTCTGCTGCCAGCGCCGCTTTACGTTTTTGTTCTGCTTCTTCCCAGGCTTCATAAGCGTTAACGATACGCGCCACCACCGGGTGACGAACCACGTCTTCGCTGTGGAAGAAGTTAAAGCTGATCTCTTCGACGTCAGCCAGCACTTCGATGGCATGACGTAAGCCTGACTTGGTATTACGCGGCAGGTCGATCTGCGTGACGTCGCCGGTGATAACCGCTTTTGAGTTAAAACCGATACGGGTCAGGAACATCTTCATCTGTTCGATGGTAGTGTTCTGGCTCTCATCGAGAATGATAAACGCGTCGTTCAGCGTACGGCCACGCATATAGGCCAGCGGCGCGACTTCAATAACGTTGCGCTCAATCAGTTTCTCGACTTTCTCAAAGCCCAGCATTTCAAACAGCGCGTCGTACAGCGGGCGCAAATACGGGTCTACTTTCTGGCTTAAATCGCCAGGCAGGAAGCCCAGTTTCTCACCGGCTTCTACCGCCGGACGAGTCAGCAGAATACGGCGAATTTCCTGACGCTCCAGGGCATCAACTGCCGCAGCCACTGCCAGGTAGGTTTTACCCGTACCCGCCGGGCCAACGCCGAAGGTGATGTCATGGTCGAGAATATTGGCAATGTACTGCGCCTGGTTTGGCGTGCGCGGTTTGATTACGCCGCGTTTGGTCTTGATATTGACCGCTTTGCCGTACTCCGGCACGCTCTCCGCGCTTTGCTCCAGTACCCGCGCTTCTTTAATCGCAAGGTGGATCTGTTCCGGTTCAATATCCTGAATCTGACCGCGCATCGGGGCGGTATCGACATACAGGCTACGCAGAATGTCTGCCGCAGCGGTGACGCAAATCGGACGGCCGGTCAGTTTAAAGTGGTTATCGCGGCGATTGATCTCGATGCCGAGACGGCGTTCGAGTTGTTTGATGTTGTCATCAAACGGGCCGCACAGGCTCAACAGACGCGCGTTGTCTGCTGGCTCCAGGGTGATTTCGCGAGTGTCTATGTTCAAACCGTTCCTCTTATCTGTATGCCGCCGGAAGCTGAACATTCACCGGCCTATAAGGAAATTATTCACGCCACAGGAAAAAGGCGCAAGCATTGCGATAAAGATGGGGATAAAGAGAGAAAAAACAAGGCCCACCGGAACGGCGGGCCTGAGAATTACGGCTGATAATAACCCACGCCAAGGTCGTTTTCTTTGCGGGTACGGGCAATCACCGATTCCGGTGTTTCTGCCACGCGCAGACCCATTTCATCTTCAGTTCGCACCACTTTACCGCGCAGAGAGTTCGGGTAGACGTCGGTAATTTCTACATCGACGAATTTACCGATCATATCCGGTGTGCCCTCGAAGTTGACCACGCGGTTATTTTCAGTGCGACCGGAAAGCTCCATGATGCTCTTACGCGATGTACCTTCTACCAGAATACGCTGGGTGGTGCCGAGCATCCGGCGGCTCCATGCCATCGCTTGCTGATTAATACGTTCTTGTAGAATATACAGACGCTGCTTCTTCTCTTCTTCCGGAACATCATCAACCATATCGGCGGCTGGCGTACCCGGACGTGCAGAGAAGATAAAGCTGTAGCTCATGTCGAAATTGACGTCGGCAATCAGCTTCATCGTTTTCTCGAAGTCTTCGGTGGTTTCACCAGGGAAGCCAACGATGAAGTCAGAACTGATCTGAATATCCGGACGCGCCGCACGCAGTTTACGGATGATCGCTTTGTACTCCAGCGCTGTATGGGTACGTCCCATCAGGTTCAGAATGCGATCGGAACCGCTCTGTACCGGCAGATGCAGGAAGCTCACCAGCTCCGGCGTGTCGCGGTACACTTCGATGATATCGTCGGTGAATTCGATCGGATGGCTGGTGGTAAAGCGAATACGATCGATCCCGTCGATCGCAGCAACCAGACGCAGTAGATCGGCAAACGATCCGGTGGTGCCGTCGTAGTTCTCACCGCGCCAGGCGTTCACGTTCTGGCCGAGCAGGTTAACTTCACGCACGCCCTGAGCAGCAAGTTGGGCAATCTCAAACAGAATATCGTCGGACGGACGGCTTACCTCTTCACCACGGGTGTAAGGCACTACGCAGTAGGTGCAATATTTATTGCAGCCTTCCATGATGGAGACAAACGCGGTCGGCCCTTCGGCACGCGGTTCCGGCAGACGGTCAAACTTCTCGATTTCCGGGAAGCTGATATCTACAACCGGGCTGCGGTCGCCGCGCACGGAGTTGATCATCTCCGGCAGGCGGTGCAGCGTTTGCGGCCCAAAAATAATATCGACATAGTGGGCGCGCTGGCGAATGTGCTCGCCTTCTTGCGATGCCACGCAGCCGCCGACGCCGATAATCAGGTCTGGATTCTTCTCTTTTAACAGTTTCCAGCGACCCAACTGATGGAAGACTTTTTCCTGAGCCTTCTCGCGGATTGAGCAGGTGTTCAGCAGCAGCACATCCGCTTCTTCCGCCACGTCGGTCAGTTGATAGCCGTGGGTGGCATCCAGCAGATCGGCCATCTTCGATGAATCGTACTCGTTCATCTGACAGCCCCAGGTTTTAATATGGAGTTTTTTGGTCATCGACTTGCTCTTGCGAAATAGTAGCCAGGAATGCAGGGCGCATAGTGTAATGCTTTGCTGCCGTTGTGACCAGTATGAGCGTTATCAGCCCTTGGGGGTAAAAATCCTGTAAACTTAAAGCATATTGCTAACAGGATGATTGACCATGACAAATCAACCAACGGAAATTGCCATTGTCGGCGGAGGAATGGTCGGCGGCGCACTGGCGCTGGGGCTGGCACAGCACGGATTTGCGGTAACGGTGATCGAGCACGCAGAACCTGCGCCGTTTGTCGCTGACAGCCAACCGGACGTGCGGATCTCGGCGATCAGTGCGGCTTCGGTATCATTGCTTAAAGGTTTAGGCGTCTGGGACGCGGTACAGGCTATGCGTTGCCATCCTTACCGCAGACTGGAAACGTGGGAGTGGGAAACGGCGCATGTGGTGTTTGACGCCGCTGAACTTAAGCTACCGCTGCTTGGCTACATGGTGGAAAACACTGTCCTGCAACAGGCGCTGTGGCAGGCGCTGGAAGCGCATCCGAAAGTAACGTTACGTGTGCCAGGCTCGCTGATTGCGCTGCATCGCCATAATGATCTTCAGGAGCTGGAACTGAAGGGCGGTGAAACGATCCGCGCGAAGCTGGTGATTGGTGCCGACGGCGCAAATTCGCAGGTGCGGCAGATGGCGGGAATTGGCGTTCATGCCTGGCAGTATGCACAGTCGTGTATGTTGATTAGCGTACAGTGTGAGAACGATCCCGGCGACAGCACCTGGCAGCAATTTACCCCGGATGGACCTCGTGCGTTTCTGCCGTTGTTTGATAACTGGGCATCGCTGGTGTGGTATGACTCTCCGGCACGCATTCGCCAGTTGCAGAATATGAATATGGCGCAGCTACAGGCGGAAATCGCGAAGCATTTCCCGTCACGTCTTGGGTATGTAACACCGCTTGCCGCTGGCGCTTTTCCGCTGACGCGCCGCCATGCGTTGCAGTATGTGCAGCCGGGACTGGCACTGGTGGGCGATGCCGCGCATACCATCCATCCGCTGGCGGGGCAGGGGGTGAATCTTGGTTATCGTGATGTCGATGCCCTGATTGACGTTCTGGTCAACGCTCGCAGCCATGGCGAAGCGTGGGCCAGTTATCCGATCCTCAAGCGTTACCAGATGCGGCGCATGGCGGATAACTTCATTATGCAGAGCGGTATGGATCTGTTTTATGCCGGATTCAGCAATAATCTGCCACCACTGCGTTTTGTGCGTAATCTTGGTTTGATGGCGGCGGAGCGTGCTGGCATGTTGAAACGTCAGGCGCTGAAATATGCGTTAGGGTTGTAGCCTTACAACATTGCCGGATGCATGCCAACCGTAGGTCGGATAAGACGCGTCAGCGTCGCATCCGACTTTGAAGGATAAGACGAGTCAACATCGCATTCGACATTGAATATACGCAGAAAAGCAAAAAGCTCGCCGAAGCGAGCTTTTTTAATGTGGCTGGGGTACGAGGATTCGAACCTCGGAATGCCGGAATCAGAATCCGGTGCCTTACCGCTTGGCGATACCCCAACTGGGTGCACTTACAAGGTAAGCGTCTTGAATAAATTGGCTGGGGTACGAGGATTCGAACCTCGGAATGCCGGAATCAGAATCCGGTGCCTTACCGCTTGGCGATACCCCAACAAATTGGTTTGTGAATTTGCCGAACGCATTCGACACATTCAGAACTTGGTGGCTACGACGGGATTCGAACCTGTGACCCCATCATTATGAGTGATGTGCTCTAACCAACTGAGCTACGTAGCCAGATTGTTTCTTCGATGGCTGGGGTACCTGGATTCGAACCAGGGAATGCCGGTATCAAAAACCGGTGCCTTACCGCTTGGCGATACCCCAATAACCGGGCGGTGAACCGCTTACTCGAAGAAGATGGCTGGGGTACCTGGATTCGAACCAGGGAATGCCGGTATCAAAAACCGGTGCCTTACCGCTTGGCGATACCCCATCCGTACAACGCTTTCTGGTGAATGGTGCGGGAGGCGAGACTTGAACTCGCACACCTTGCGGCGCCAGAACCTAAATCTGGTGCGTCTACCAATTTCGCCACTCCCGCAAAAAAAGATGGTGGCTACGACGGGATTCGAACCTGTGACCCCATCATTATGAGTGATGTGCTCTAACCAACTGAGCTACGTAGCCATCTTTTTTTTTCGCGATACCTTATCGGCGTTGCGGGGCGCATTATGCGTATAGAGCCTTGCAGCGTCAACCTCTTTTTCAAGGAAAATTGCTCGAAAGTGACTGTTTGGTTAGGTTGCGAACAGCGTGGCGCTATATTCGTCAATTATTGTTTACTTTGTGTTTTTTCCCCACCCTACAGCCATTCTTTTGTCATACAGGATGAAATTCGGAATTCAACAATAGTGGTGGGAAATTAATCTATGAAATACTGGCCCGTTGCAACAGGACAGGGCAGGGATCGCTACGCCTGCATCTCTGCTACCACTTCAGGCGATTTATTGAGGGAATACTATGCTGCGTTTTATGACGGCGCTGATGGGTGCGTTATTACTTATGCAATCTGCGTTTGCCGATACGGTCAAACCGGAAATCGGTAAATATGTTTTTGGCTATCGTGGGCAGGAAGGCGCTGTGGTGTGGATGATGCGGATAGGGCCGAAAGCCTCTAATGAAGCCCTCATTCAGGTATCGCATGTTGATAATGACATCGATGGCCATATTTTTCGCTGTAAAGTGAAAGCATTACAGGAAGGTGAAAATCCTATACCGCCGTAATTAAGGGCAAATCTTTTGAGTTATTACGCCTGAAAGAGGGGAATGGCAGCCTGCATATTCTGGATGAGCAGGCGACCTGGTCGGTGGCCTACAGTGATGAGTTGTCAAACAGTGATGTGGCAAACCCGGAACATTTCCTTACTGCATATCAGAATCAACAAGCAGCTCAATAACTAAAACAGCCCCGGATTTCTCCGGGGCAGTACCGCATTTCTTACTTATACGCCGACTGGTGAACGCCAACCGCACGACCAGACGGATCGTCCATTTTCTTGAACGCCTCATCCCACTCAATCGCTTTAGCGGAAGAACACGCGACGGACGGGCCGCCCGGCACGCACTCAGCGGCGCTCGGAAGCGGGAAGAGTTCTTCAAAGATCTCCCGGTACAGATACGCTTCTTTTGAGGTCGGTGTGTTGTACGGGAAGCGGAAGCGGGCAGTTTCCAGCTGTTGATCAGAAACCTGCTGCGCCGCCACTTCTTTCAGGGTATCGATCCAACTGTAACCGACGCCATCGGAGAACTGCTCTTTCTGCCGCCAGGCCACGCTTGCAGGCAGATACGCTTCAAAACATTCACGCAGGATGTGTTTTTCCATTTTGCCGTTACCGCACATTTTATCCTGTGGGTTAATGCGCATCGCCACGTCGAGGAATTTTTTGTCGAGGAACGGAACGCGTGCTTCCACGCCCCAGGCTGACATCGCTTTGTTGGCACGGGCGCAGTCATACATATGCAGGGCCAGCAGTTTACGCACCGTCTCTTCATGCAGTTCTTTGGCATTCGGCGCTTTGTGGAAGTAAAGATAACCGCCAAACACTTCATCAGATCCTTCACCGGACAGCACCATTTTAATGCCCATCGCCTTGATCTTACGCGACATTAAATACATCGGTGTTGAAGCGCGAATAGTGGTCACATCATAGGTTTCGATGTGGTAAATCACGTCGCGGATGGCGTCCAGACCTTCCTGTACAGTGAAGTGAATTTCATGATGCACAGTGCCCAGATGGTTTGCCACTTCCTGGGCTGCCTTCAGATCCGGTGAACCCGGCAGACCTACAGCAAAGGAGTGCAGCTGCGGCCACCAGGCTTCAGAGCGTTCCTGATCTTCCACGCGACGGGCTGCGTATTTCTTGGTGATAGCGGAAATGATTGAGGAATCCAGGCCACCAGATAGCAGCACACCGTAAGGCACATCAGACATCAGATGGCTTTTAACGGAATCTTCCAGTGCCTGACGCAGCTCGTTTTTGTCGGTCACGTTATCTTTCACCGCATCGTAGTCGAACCAGTCGCGATGATAATAAGAACGGATTTCGCCGTCCTGACTCCACAAATAGCTCCCCGCCGGGAACTCTTTAATCGTGCGGCATACCGGCACCAGGGCTTTCATTTCTGAGGCCACATACAGCTGACCATGTTCGTCATAGCCCATATACAGTGGGATGATCCCCAGATGGTCGCGACCAATCAGGTAGGCATCTTTTTCGCTGTCGTACAGGGCAAAGGCAAACATGCCCTGTAAGTCGTCGAGAAATTCCGGCCCTTTTTCCTGATACAGCGCGAGGATCACTTCACAGTCAGACCCGGTCTGGAACTGGTAACGATCGCCATATTCAGCGCGCAATGCCTGGTGGTTGTAGATTTCACCGTTTACTGCCAGCACATGAGTTTTTTGTTGGTTGTAGAGAGGTTGCGCCCCCGCGTTAACGTCAACAATGGACAGACGTTCGTGGGCGAGAATGGCGTTATCGCTGGCATAAATACCGGACCAGTCCGGGCCACGATGACGCATCAGGCGTGACAGCTCGAGTGCTTTCTTACGCAGCTCAACTGCGTCTGTTTTGATATCGAATACGCCAAAAATTGAACACATAACCTTCTCCGTTAACCTGGTATTTGTTGCTTGTTGTGTTTGCTTGTTTAAAAAAATGCCGCAAAGCAGCACTGTGCGCAAGCGATTTGGCGGTGAAAAAATAAAAAACGTAATGGTGATTGTCGATTGGTGAAAAAAGGTCTGGTGTAAGGATGTATTTATTGATGAATCGATAATTTTTAGCGGGTTTTATTGAATGGTTATATTTTACGGGGGCCAAATTGCTGACAAAGTGCGATTTGTTCATGCCGGATGCGGCGTGAACGCCTTATCCGGCCTACAAAAGCATGAAAATTCAATATATTGCAGGAGCTGCGTAGGCCTGATAAGCGTAGCGCATAAGGCAGTTTGGCGCTTGTCATCAGAGCCAACCACGTCCGCAGACGTGGGTGGTATTCAGATAACGTCAATTTCGGCGACCGATGGGTAAATCCAGCTGGGGCGGAATGGCATACTGTCGATATCGTCGAGCGACGAAACGCCGGAGAGTACCAGAATCGTCTCCAGACCGGCCTGGAAGCCCGCCAGAATATCGGTACGCAGGTTATCGCCGACAATCACCGTTTCTTCCGAATGCGCCTGCATTTTGTTTAATGCTGCGCGGATGATCCACGGACTCGGCTTACCAACATAGAACGGTTTACGTCCGGAGATTTTTTCGATCCCCGCACACAGCGCACCACACGCCGGATAAAAACCGCGCCCGTGGGTGTCCGGGTTGGTGGCGATAAAACGTGCACCGTTAGCGACGAAATAGGCTGCTTTATGCATCATGTCCCAGTTGTAGGAACGCGTTTCGCCAACAATCACAAAATCAGGGTTCACATCGGTAATAGTGAAACCGGCTTTGTACAGTTCATGAATCAGTGCGCCTTCGCCCACCACATACGCTTTCTTGCCTTCCTGGCGACGCAGGAAATCGGCGGTCGCCATCGCAGAGGTATAAAACACGCTGTCAGGTACATCGACACCGGCAGTGGCAAAGCGGTTCGCCAGATCTTGCCCGGTCTGCGAAGGATAGTTGGTCAGCAACACCAGCGGCAGGCCTTTATCCATAATCCCGTGCAAAAATTCCGCTGCACCCGGTACGGCGACGTTATCGTGCATCAGCACGCCGTCGATATCGCAAATTACATTTTTAATGGTCATGGACTACCCAGAATATTGACAACAATAAGCGCCACTATAAAAGCACATTAATTTTCCAGCAAATGCTGGAGCAAAATACCGTTGAGCATGGCGCGTTTTACCAGCGCAAAAGCGCCGATTGCCGAGCGGTGATCCAGCTCAGAACGTACCACCGGCAGATTAGTGCGAAACGCCTTCAGCGCCTGGGTATTAATGCAGCTTTCAATAGCAGGGAGCAGCACTTTATCGGCTTCGGTGATTTCTCCGGCAATAACAATTTTTTGCGGGTTAAACAGGTTGATGGCAATGGCGATGGTTTTGCCCAGATGACGACCGACATACTCAATCACTTCCGACGCCAGGCTATCGCCTTTGTTCGCAGCTTTGCAGATAGTTTTTATGGTGCAGTCGTCCAGCGGCACGCGGCTCTGGTAGCCCTGCTTTAACAGATTCAACACCCGTTGTTCAATGGCAGCGTTGGCGGCGATAGTTTCCAGGCAGCCAAAGTTGCCACAGTGGCAGCGTTCACCCAGCGGTTCGACCTGGATATGGCCAATTTCACCGACGTTGCCGTTGCGGCCAATAAAAATGCGCCCGTTAGAGATAATCCCGGCCCCGGTTCCGCGATGGACACGCACTAAAATGGAGTCTTCGCAATCCTGACTTGCACCGAAGTAGTGCTCCGCCAGCGCCAGACTGCGGATATCGTGGCCGACAAAACAGGTCACTTTAAAACGCTCTTCCAGTGCTTCTACAAGCCCCCAGTTTTCCACCTGAATATGCGGCATGTAATGAATTTTGCCGCTGTCCGGGTCAACAAGCCCCGGCAGGATCACGGAAATGGCGATCAGCTCGCGCAGCTTGCGCTGGTAGCTATCAATAAACTGAGCAATGGCATTCAGCAGGGCATGTTCCAGCGTCTGCTGGGTACGTTCCGGCAACGGGTAATGTTCTTCTGCCAGCACTTTGCTGCTGAGATCAAACAGGGTGATGGTGGCGTCGTGACGACCAAGCCGTACGCCGATTGCGTGGAAATTGCGGGTTTCGGTGACGATAGAGATAGCGCGGCGGCCCCCGGTGGAGGCCTGCTGATCAACTTCTTTAATCAGCCCGCGTTCGATAAGCTGACGCGTAATTTTGGTTACGCTGGCGGGGGCAAGCTGGCTTTGCTCGGCAATCTGAATCCGCGAGATTGGCCCATACTGGTCAATCAGGCGATAAACCGCCGCGCTGTTAAGCTGTTTTACGAGATCAACATTACCTATCTGAGCTTGTCCGCCTGGTGTCATACTTTCTCTTATTGAGTTACGACCTCGTTACCGTTAACGATGGTCCTGGTGATTTTAAAATCAGGTGTGAATGCAGTCAGGTTGGCTACTTTACCTGCGGCGAGTGTGCCGAGACGTTTCTCAACGCCAATCGCACGCGCCGGATAGAGCGTCGCCATACGCAGCACTTCATCCAGTGCGATACCGCAATGTTCGACCAGATTACGCACGCCTTCAATCATGGTTAAGGATGAACCGCTTAACGTACCGTTCTCATCCACACAAAGTCCATTACGGTAGTATATTGTTTTACCCGCAAAAATGAACTGTTCAATGTTGGCACCTGCTGGCGCGGTGGCGTCAGTAACCAGACACAGTTTGTCGCCTTTCAGACGTTTAGCGTTGCGAATGTTGGCGTAATCAACATGCAGGCCATCAGCGATAATACCGCAATAAATGTCAGCTTCGTCGAGGATCGCGCCCGCCAGGCCCGGCTCACGACCGGTAATATACGGCATTGCGTTGTACAGATGGGTGGCAAAGGTAATCCCCGCGCGGAAACCGGCTTTCGCTTCTTTCAACGTCGCGTTGGAGTGACCGGCAGAAACCACAATCCCGGCATTTGCCAGTTTGCTGATGACTTCTGCAGGAACCATTTCCGGTGCCAGGGTCACTTTGGTAATGACATCGGCATTTTCGCACAGGAAATCGACCAGCGCGGCATCAGGCTTACGCACAAAATTCGGATTATGGGTGCCTTTTTTTACCAGATTCAGCCACGGGCCTTCCAGATGCAGACCTAACGCCTGATTCGGATGTTTTGCCAGGTACTCGCGCATAACGCGCACGCCCTGTTTCATCAGCTCGTCGCTGGTGGTGATAAGCGTCGGCAAATAGTTAGTACAGCCTGATTTCTCATTGGCTTTCTGCATGATTTCCAGCGTTTCTACGCTGACTGCTTCAGCAGTATCGTTAAACTGCACGCCGCCGCAGCCGTTTAACTGCACATCGATAAAACCGGGGGAGAGAATGGCCCCGTTCAGTGAACGTTGTTCGATCTCTGGCGGCAGTTCCGCTACCGGACAGACGCTTTTAATCAGGCCATCAGCGATAACAACCGCGTGGTCATCAAGAAATTCGTGGCCGGTAAAGATCCGGCCCTGGGTTAATGCATACATTCTGACCCCCGATTTTAAAAAATATTGCCCTGAGCAAGGTGTCAGGGCAGGGATAACAATTACAGACCTTTGATATTTTCTGCTTCTAATTCATTGAAATATCTTAAAGTCTTAACTTTCAGCTCCATGGTGGAAGGTTCATCGCACACCATGATCGCTTTTGGATGCAGTTGCAGACAGCTGATGGTCCACATGTGGTTTACGCAACCTTCAACGGCGGCCTGCAGTGCCAGTGCTTTCTGGCTACCCAGCACCAGAATCATCACTTCTTCGGCATCCAGCAATGTACCAACACCGACAGTCAGGGCATATTTTGGCACCTGATTGACATCGTTATCAAAGAAACGAGAGTTCGCGACGCGAGTGTCATGAGTCAGTGTTTTGATACGAGTACGAGAAGCCAGAGAAGACGCCGGTTCGTTAAATGCAATATGGCCGTCGTTACCTACACCGCCCATAAACAGATGAATTTTTCCGTAAGAACGGATTTTTTCTTCATACTGGCGGCACTCGGCGTCGATATCCGGGGCGTTGCCGTTGAGAAGGTTGATGTTTTCTGCTGGAATATCAACGTGATCGAAGAAATTACGGTGCATAAAGCTGTAGTAGCTTTCCGGATGCTCTTTCGGCAGACCGACATATTCGTCCATGTTGAAGGTGACAACGTGCTTAAAGCTGACCTGGCCTGCTTTATGCATTTCGACTAACGCTTTATAGGTGGTCATCGGCGTGCCGCCAGTCGGCAGGCCCAGAACAAACGGACGATCGGCAGTCGGTTTGAACGCATTGATACGATTGACGATATGGCGAGCAGCCCATTTGCCGACCTGTTCAGCGGTAGTCAGGGGGATCAGTCTCATTATTCACCTCAATAAGTAAAATGTAAGCCGTTGGCGGATTAGGCATCTTTAAGCGTAACCTGGATTTGCGCAGACAGGCGTCAATCCGACCTGATTTTTTGAATGATAAAATAAGTTTTCTGGTTTAGCCAGTAAAAGGGAGTGATGATAACGATATTTGGTGACAAAACTCACAAAAGACACGCGTTTAATTTGCGATACGAATTAAATTTTCACACACTCTGTAGCAGATGATCTAACAATCTGATTACAGAACATCGGCAGTACAATTTGCAGCAAAATAAAAATACGGCTTTAAACGAGCCAAATAGGGTTCTCGTAGGGGGAATAAGATGAATATTTTAGGTTTTTTCCAGCGACTCGGTAGGGCGTTACAGCTCCCTATCGCGGTGCTGCCGGTGGCGGCGCTGTTGCTGCGATTCGGTCAGCCAGATTTACTTAACGTTGCGTTTATTGCCCAGGCGGGCGGTGCGATTTTTGATAACCTCGCATTAATCTTCGCCATCGGCGTGGCATCCAGCTGGTCGAAAGACAGCGCAGGTGCGGCGGCACTGGCGGGTGCGGTAGGTTACTTTGTGTTAACCAAAGCGATGGTGACCATCAACCCGGAAATTAACATGGGTGTACTGGCGGGTATCATTACCGGTCTGGTCGGTGGTGCAGCCTATAACCGTTGGTCCGATATTAAACTGCCGGACTTCCTGAGCTTCTTCGGCGGCAAACGCTTTGTGCCGATCGCCACCGGCTTCTTCTGCCTGGTGCTGGCGGCCATTTTTGGTTACGTCTGGCCGCCGGTACAGCACGCTATCCATGCAGGCGGCGAGTGGATCGTTTCTGCGGGCGCGCTGGGTTCCGGTATCTTTGGTTTCATCAACCGTCTGCTGATCCCAACCGGTCTGCATCAGGTACTGAACACCATCGCCTGGTTCCAGATTGGTGAATTCACCAACGCGGCGGGTACGGTTTTCCACGGTGACATCAACCGCTTCTATGCCGGTGACGGCACCGCGGGGATGTTCATGTCCGGCTTCTTCCCGATCATGATGTTCGGTCTGCCGGGTGCGGCGCTGGCGATGTACTTTGCAGCACCGAAAGAGCGTCGTCCGATGGTTGGCGGTATGCTGCTTTCTGTTGCTGTTACTGCGTTCCTGACCGGTGTGACTGAGCCGCTGGAATTCCTGTTCATGTTCCTTGCGCCGCTGCTGTACCTCCTGCACGCACTGCTGACCGGTATCAGCCTGTTTGTGGCAACGCTGCTGGGTATCCACGCGGGCTTCTCCTTCTCTGCGGGGGCTATCGACTACGCGTTGATGTATAACCTGCCGGCCGCCAGCCAGAACGTCTGGATGCTGCTGGTTATGGGTGTTGTCTTCTTCGCTATCTACTTCGTGGTGTTCAGTTTGGTTATCCGCATGTTCAACCTGAAAACGCCGGGTCGTGAAGATAAAGAAGATGAGATCGTTACTGAAGAAGCCAACAGCAACACTGAAGAAGGCCTCAATCAACTGGCGACCAACTATATTGCTGCGGTTGGCGGCACTGACAACCTGAAAGCAATTGACGCCTGTATTACTCGTCTGCGCCTGACCGTGGTTGACTCGGCTCGCGTCAACGATGCGATGTGTAAACGGCTGGGTGCTTCTGGGGTAGTGAAACTGAACAAACAGACTATTCAGGTGATTGTTGGCGCGAAAGCGGAATCCATTGGCGATGCAATGAAGAAAGTTGTTGCCCGTGGTCCGGTAGCCGCTGCGTCAGCTGAAACTGCGCCTGCAACTGCCGCGCCTGTAGCAAAACCGCAGGCTATACCAAACGCGGTGTCTGTCGCGGAGCTGGTATCGCCGATTACCGGTGATGTTGTGGCACTGGATCAGGTTCCTGACGAAGCATTCGCCAGCAAAGCGGTGGGTGACGGTGTGGCGGTGAAACCGACAGATAAAATCGTCGTATCACCAGCCGCAGGGACAATCGTGAAAATCTTCAACACCAACCACGCGTTCTGCCTGGAAACCGAAAAAGGCGCGGAGATCGTCGTCCATATGGGTATCGACACCGTAGCGCTGGAAGGTAAAGGCTTTAAACGTCTGGTGGAAGAGGGCGCGCAAGTAAGCGCAGGGCAACCGATTCTGGAAATGGATCTGGATTATCTGAACGAAAACGCCCGCTCGATGATTAGCCCGGTGGTTTGCAGCAATATCGACGATTTCAGCGGCTTGATCATTAAAGCTCAGGGCCATGTCGTGGCGGGTCAAACACCGCTGTATGAAATCAAAAAGTAATCTGCTTTATACCTGATGCGACACGGCAGCGTCGCATCCAACAATGACAAGCGGTGGAGATCTTCTCTGCCGCTTTTTTTTTCATCAATCATCCCCATAATCTCAGTGAGATTTTCGATTTTCACTAACTAACAGTTGTCAGCCTGTCCCGCTTATAAGATCATACGCCGTTATACGTTGTTTACGCTTTGAGGAATCCACGATGAGTGAGGCAGAAGCCCGCCCGACTAACTTTATTCGTCAGATCATCGATGAAGATCTGGCCAGTGGTAAGCACACCACAGTACACACCCGTTTCCCGCCGGAGCCGAATGGCTATCTGCATATTGGCCATGCGAAATCTATCTGCCTGAACTTCGGGATCGCCCAGGACTATAAAGGCCAGTGCAACCTGCGTTTCGACGACACTAACCCGGTAAAAGAAGATATCGAGTATGTTGAGTCGATCAAAAACGACGTAGAGTGGTTAGGTTTTCACTGGTCTGGTAACGTCCGTTACTCCTCCGATTATTTTGATCAGCTCCACGCCTATGCGATCGAACTGATCAATAAAGGCCTGGCGTACGTTGATGAACTGACACCGGAACAGATCCGCGAATACCGCGGCACCCTGACGCAGCCGGGTAAAAACAGCCCGTACCGCGACCGCAGCGTTGAAGAGAACCTGGCGCTGTTCGAAAAAATGCGTACCGGTGGTTTTGAAGAAGGTAAAGCCTGCCTGCGTGCGAAAATCGACATGGCGTCGCCATTTATCGTAATGCGCGATCCGGTGCTGTACCGCATTAAATTTGCTGAACACCACCAGACTGGCAACAAGTGGTGCATCTACCCGATGTACGACTTCACCCATTGCATCAGCGATGCGCTGGAAGGTATTACGCACTCTCTGTGTACGCTTGAGTTCCAGGACAACCGTCGCCTGTACGACTGGGTGCTGGACAACATCACCATTCCTGTTCACCCGCGCCAGTACGAATTCTCGCGCCTGAATCTGGAATACACTGTGATGTCCAAGCGTAAGCTGAACCTGCTGGTGACCGACAAGCACGTTGAAGGCTGGGATGACCCGCGTATGCCGACCATTTCCGGTCTGCGTCGTCGTGGTTACACTGCGGCTTCTATTCGTGAGTTCTGCAAACGCATCGGCGTGACCAAGCAGGACAACACCATTGAAATGGCGTCGCTGGAATCCTGCATCCGTGAAGATCTCAACGAAAACGCCCCGCGCGCAATGGCGGTTATCGATCCGGTGAAACTGGTTATCGAAAACTACCAGGGCGAAGGCGAAATGGTTACCATGCCGAACCATCCGAACAAACCGGAAATGGGGAGCCGTCAGGTGCCGTTTAGCGGTGAGATTTGGATCGACCGCGCCGATTTCCGCGAAGAAGCTAACAAGCAGTACAAGCGTCTGGTGCTGGGTAAAGAAGTGCGTCTGCGTAATGCTTACGTCATTAAGGCAGAACGCGTGGAGAAAGATGCCGAAGGCAATATCACCACCATCTTCTGTACTTATGACGCCGACACCTTAAGCAAAGATCCGGCAGATGGTCGTAAAGTGAAAGGTGTTATCCACTGGGTGAGCGCGGCACATGCGCTGCCGGTTGAAATCCGCTTGTACGATCGTCTGTTCAGCGTGCCGAACCCAGGTGCTGCGGATGATTTCCTGTCGGTGATTAACCCGGAATCGCTGGTGATCAAACAGGGCTTTGCTGAACCGTCTCTGAAAGACGCGGTAGCGGGTAAAGCATTCCAGTTTGAGCGTGAAGGTTATTTCTGCCTCGACAGCCGCCATTCTACGGCGGAAAAACCGGTATTTAACCGCACCGTTGGGCTGCGTGATACCTGGGCGAAAGTAGGCGAGTAATTTTAAGTTCTACCAGGCCGGGTGAGGCGTTTACGCCGCATCCGGCATGAAACATGCAAACAATTCAAAATGCCGCGCTCTGCGGCGTTTTTTCTGCTTTTCTTCGCGAATTAATTCCGCTTCGCAATTTATCCATAAAATAAATTTAAAATCACAAAACATAATTAAATAAAATGTAACCGCTTTCATCTTGCTGGAATTTCACGTTTTTATTCTTCTGCAAGCCTTTCAACTGCAAACTTAAGCCTTGTAACAAAAATCATCAAAATATGTGCGGTTGCTCATGTTCTTACATTCTGGTTACAGAAAGAGATTGATAATTCGCGTCGCGAAAAATAGTCTGTTCCTGTAGTCAGCGAGACTTTTCTCAACGCTACTTTTTTAATTTTTATTTTTTTCGCTGTTCACCTTTGGTGCAGCAATTTATACGTCAAAGAGGATTAACCCATGCGTACGTTTAGTGGCAAACGTAGTACGCTGGCGCTGGCTATCGCCGGTGTTACAGCAATGTCGGGCTTTATGGCAATGCCGGAGGCTCGCGCCGAAGGATTCATCGACGATTCAACCTTAACCGGCGGTATCTATTACTGGCAGCGTGAACGCGACCGTAAAGATGTTACCGACGGCGACAAATACAAAACCAACCTTTCTCACTCCACCTGGAACGCCAACCTCGATTTTCAGTCCGGTTATGCTGCTGATATGTTCGGCCTTGATATTGCCGCGTTTACGGCGATTGAAATGGCGGAAAACGGTGACAGCTCTCACCCGAACGAAATCGCGTTTTCAAAAAGTAATAAAGCCTATGACGAAGACTGGTCCGGCGATAAAAGCGGTATAAGCCTGTATAAAGCAGCGGCCAAATTTAAATACGGTCCGGTTTGGGCGAGGGCAGGTTACATTCAGCCAACTGGTCAAACGCTGTTAGCGCCGCACTGGAGCTTTATGCCGGGTACTTATCAGGGGGCGGAAGCCGGGGCGAATTTTGATTACGGCGATGCTGGTGCGTTGAGTTTCTCCTACATGTGGACCAACGAATACAAAGCACCGTGGCATCTGGAAATGGATGAGTTTTATCAGAACGATAAAACCACCAAAGTTGATTATCTGCACTCCATCGGTGCGAAATACGACTTCAAAAATAACTTCGTACTGGAAGCAGCATTTGGTCAGGCGGAAGGGTATATCGATCAATACTTTGCCAAAGCCAGCTACAAATTTGATATCGCCGGTAGCCCGTTAACCACCAGCTACCAGTTCTACGGTACGCGCGATAAAGTTGACGATCGCAGCGTCAACGACCTTTACGACGGCACTGCCTGGCTGCAAGCATTGACCTTTGGTTACCGGGCGGCTGATGTAGTGGATTTGCGTCTGGAAGGCACCTGGGTTAAAGCCGACGGTCAGCAGGGATACTTCCTGCAACGTATGACTCCAACCTACGCTTCCTCCAACGGTCGCCTGGATATCTGGTGGGATAACCGTTCTGACTTCAACGCCAACGGCGAAAAAGCGGTCTTCTTCGGTGCGATGTATGACTTGAAAAACTGGAATCTTCCAGGCTTCGCCATCGGCGCTTCCTACGTTTACGCATGGGATGCTAAACCCGCTACCTGGCAGAGCAATCCGGATGCGTACTACGACAAAAACCGGACTATTGAAGAGTCTGCCTACAGCCTGGATGCGGTGTACACCATTCAGGATGGCCGCGCCAAAGGCACGATGTTCAAACTGCACTTCACCGAATACGACAACCACTCCGACATCCCAAGCTGGGGCGGCGGTTACGGTAACATCTTCCAGGATGAGCGTGACGTGAAATTTATGGTAATTGCACCATTCACCATCTTCTGATGCCCGACGCGGCAGGTTTTGTGCCTGCCGCACGTTTGAGGAATTTGCTATGAAAAAACTGATTCTCATCGCCATGATGGCATCGGGGCTGGTGGCTTGTGCGCAATCAACCGCGCCACAGGAAGACAGCCGTCTGAAAGAGGCATACAGCGCCTGTATCAACACCGCACAAGGTTCGCCAGAAAAAATTGAAGCCTGCCAGAGCGTGTTAAACGTGCTGAAGAAAGAGAAACAACATCAGCAGTTTGCCGACCAGGAAAGTGTACGCGTACTGGATTATCAGCAGTGTCTGCGTGCAACGCAAACCGGAAATGATCAGGCGGTGAAAGCCGATTGTGATAAAGTTTGGCAGGAAATTCGCAGTAATAACAAATAAGTGAGAGCTGTAACTCTCGCTTTTCTTATTTCCCTTGCATAAAAAAGCCAACCTGCAGGTTGGCTTTTTCTCATTCAGGCTGGCTTATTTGCCTTCGTGCGCGTGCTCATCTTCGCGGCAATCGCCTTCGGCACAGTGACCGTAAAGATAGAGACTGTGGTTAGTCAGGCGAATGCCATGTTTTGCGGCAATTTCACGCTGACGCGCTTCGATGGAGTCATCACTAAATTCGATTACCTTGCCGCAGTCGAGGCAGATCAGGTGATCGTGGTGATGTTGCTGTGTCAGTTCAAATACGGATTTACCGCCTTCAAAATTGTGGCGGGTGACGATACCAGCGTCGTCAAACTGGTTCAGTACGCGATATACCGTAGCCAGACCAATTTCTTCACCCATATCGATCAGACGTTTGTATAAATCTTCCGCACTGACGTGATGGTTGTCCGGCTCCTGAAGAACTTCCAGGATTTTTAAACGAGGAAGCGTTACTTTCAGGCCAGCTTTCTTTAGGGCGGTATTGTTATCAGTCATGCGGAATCTGTCCTGTTACTAAGCGGTTCACTTCATTAGGAGAAGTGACAGAATTTGCTCTTGAGATAATGCGTATCATTATAGAGTTGCCACGCCTAAATGAAAACCACAAGTCCCTGGCAAATATTGTTAATAAAAACGTGGCACAGCTTACATTTACAACGGCAAGGCCACTTGAACACCGGGACATTGTACAGGTACAACAGCAAAAGTTACAAATTTGTAGCAATTATTTTGATTGGCATTATCTATTAATACGGCGTAGACATGAGTCTACGCCGCATCACATCAGGCATTGAGAATTTCGTCGAGATGCAACTCTTCAGAAATCTGTTTAACCCATTTTTCTACACGTTCAGCGGTCAGTTCCGGCTGACGGTCTTCGTCGATAGCCAGACCGACAAAGTGGTCGTCATCTGCCAGACCTTTTGACGCTTCGAAATGGTAGCCCGCAGTTGGCCAGTGACCAACAATGGTTGCACCGCGCGGTTCAATGATGTCGCGGATGGTGCCCAATGCGTCACAGAAGTATTCAGCGTAATCTTCCTGGTCACCACAGCCAAACAGCGCAACCAGTTTGCCATTGAAATCAATCTCTTCGAGAGTCGGGAAGAAGTCATCCCAGTCACACTGCGCTTCGCCGTAATACCAGGTTGGGATGCCCAGCAGCAGAATGTCATATGCTTCCAGATCTTCTTTGCTGCTTTTTGCAATGTCATGGACATCGGCAACGTCTTTACCAAGCTGTTTTTGAATCATTTTTGCGATATTTTCGGTATTACCGGTGTCGCTGCCGAAAAAGATGCCAGTGATAGCCATGAGTGAAATAACCTCTTGAAACTTATTGAAATGGGGGTGGAAAATTGCCCACGGATAAAGGCAATCATAGCAGAACAGGCAGTCTTGCGGAATCAGCAAACGAGCAGGACTGCACACTGTGCTACATGAAAGTGGAAATTTAAACGATGCCCTGACTACGCAGCGCCGCCAGTTGCTGCATTAACATCTCTTCGATCAGTTCGCTACGGCTCATATTGCGCGATTCCGCCAGCTCGTTCAGCGCCTCGACAGCTTCCGCGTTCAGCTTCAGTTCGACACGCTTAAGGCCACGTACTTTGTCGCGTTTTAGCTGGTTGCGTTTATTAATACGCAGCTGTTCATCGCGCGAAAGCGGATTAGTTTTCGGTCGTCCCGGTCGACGCTCGTGCGCGAACAGATCTAATGTCGTACGGTCCGTTTGTTCTTTGGCCATGATTTTGGTGACTTCGGGGGAAACAATCAGCCAGGCCTCTGCCCGGATGGATAGCGCGCCATAATACATCAGCGCGATGAGTCACGCCAACGCCCGCGCGCGGAAAGCGACGCGGGCGCTGGGTTTTTAATCAGTTGCGTTAATCATTGAGATAGCGACGGATAGCGCGTAATACCGCATCCGGTTTTTCAGCATGGACCCAGTGACCCGCGCCTGCAATCACATGCGCCCGTGCCTGTGGAAATTGTGCCAGTAAATCATCGCGGTACTGCTCGCTAACATACGGAGAATTGCCGCCAGGGATAAACAGGGCAGGGAGATCCCATGCCGGGATTTTCTCCCAACCCACAATATGTGGATACTGTTCCCACAATACCGGCACGTTAAAGCGCCACTCCCCGTCAACAAAAGATTTCAACAGAAACTGAATCACCCCTTCTTCATTAAGATGCTGGCGCATTATTGCTGCTGCTTGCTGGCGAGTTTGTGCGTCCGATTCACTTACGGCGTTGATAGCCGCGAAAATCTCATCATGACGGCGTACGTGATAGTCGACCGGCGCGATGTCAATCGCCACCAATTTATCGATGCGATCGGGGGCCAGTGCAGTAAGTGCCATTACCGCTTTACCGCCCATGGAGTGACCGATAAATGTTGCTTTGTCGATCTGCTGTGCATCCAGAGTATCAACAAGATCCTGCGCCATCGCCGGGTAATTCATCACCGGATCTCTCGGTGAAAGACCGTGGTTACGCATATCAACCTGGATGATATTGTGATCGTTTACCAGATCGCGAGCCAGTACGCCAAGGTTGTCGAGGCTGCCAAACAGACCGTGGACAAGAACGATGGGAGAATTATTGTGCTGGTTTTGTGCAGTTTGCGCGCGGATATTCAATTTCATGGCAAAGTTCTTTTTTTCGCGTTGTCGGGTTAGGGTATTATGTTGACCATTGTGCCACAGGGCTGCAACAAATAAGGTTTATTCCGAGTTTTTCTGCAAGCCAGGCTTGACGCTATCCGCTGCCGGGATTTATTCATATACTCCTGGCGACTTGTATTCAGCTAAGACACTGCACTGGATTAAGATGAAAACGATTGAAGTTGATGATGAACTCTACAGCTATATTGCCAGCCACACTAAGCATATCGGCGAGAGCGCATCCGACATTTTACGGCGTATGTTGAAATTTTCCGCCGCATCACAGCCTGCTGCTCCGGTGACGAAAGAGGTTCGCGTTGCGTCACCTGCTATCGTCGAAGCGAAGCCGGTCAAAACGATTAAAGACAAGGTTCGCGCAATGCGTGAACTTCTGCTTTCGGATGAATACGCAGAGCAAAAGCGAGCGGTCAATCGCTTCATGCTGCTGTTGTCTACACTATATTCTCTTGACGCCCAGGCGTTTGCCGAGGCAACGGAATCGTTGCACGGTCGTACACGCGTTTACTTTGCGGCAGATGAACAAACGCTGCTGAAAAATGGTAATCAGACCAAGCCGAAACATGTGCCTGGCACGCCGTATTGGGTGATCACCAACACCAACACCGGCCGTAAATGCAGCATGATCGAACACATCATGCAGTCGATGCAATTCCCGGCGGAATTGATTGAGAAGGTTTGCGGAACTATCTAAAACGTTGCAGACAAAGGACAAAGCAATGGCAATCCACAATCGTGCAGGCCAACCTGCACAACAGAGTGATTTGATTAACGTCGCCCAACTGACGGCGCAATATTATGTACTGAAACCAGAAGCAGGGAATGCGGAGCACGCGGTGAAATTCGGTACTTCCGGTCACCGTGGCAGTGCAGCGCGCCACAGCTTTAACGAGCCGCACATTCTGGCGATCGCTCAGGCAATTGCTGAAGAACGTGCGAAAAACGGCATCACTGGCCCTTGCTATGTGGGTAAAGATACTCACGCTCTGTCCGAGCCTGCGTTCATTTCCGTACTGGAAGTGCTGGCAGCGAACGGCGTAGATGTTATTGTGCAGGAAAACAATGGCTTCACTCCGACGCCTGCCGTTTCCAATGCCATCCTGGTTCACAATAAAAAAGGTGGCCCGCTGGCAGACGGTATCGTGATTACACCGTCTCATAACCCGCCGGAAGATGGTGGTATCAAGTACAATCCGCCAAATGGTGGCCCGGCTGATACCAACGTCACTAAAGTGGTGGAAGACAGGGCCAACGCACTGATGGCTGATGGCCTGAAAGGCGTGAAGCGTATCTCCCTCGACGAAGCGATGGCATCCGGTCATGTGAAAGAGCAGGATCTGGTGCAGCCGTTTGTGGAAGGTCTGGCTGATATCGTTGATATGGCGGCGATTCAGAAAGCGGGCCTGACGCTGGGCGTTGATCCGCTGGGTGGTTCCGGTATCGAATACTGGAAGCGCATTGGCGAGTATTACAATCTCAACCTGACCATCGTTAACGATCAGGTCGATCAAACCTTCCGCTTTATGCACCTCGATAAAGACGGCGCGATCCGTATGGACTGCTCCTCCGAGTGTGCGATGGCGGGCCTGCTGGCACTGCGTGATAAGTTCGATCTGGCGTTTGCTAACGACCCGGATTATGACCGTCACGGTATCGTCACTCCGGCAGGTTTGATGAATCCGAACCACTACCTGGCGGTGGCGATCAACTACCTGTTCCAGCATCGTCCGCAGTGGGGCAAAGATGTTGCTGTCGGTAAAACGCTGGTTTCTTCTGCGATGATCGACCGTGTGGTCAATGATTTGGGCCGTAAGCTGGTAGAAGTCCCGGTAGGTTTCAAATGGTTTGTTGATGGTCTGTTCGACGGCAGCTTCGGCTTTGGCGGCGAAGAGAGCGCAGGGGCTTCCTTCCTGCGTTTCGACGGCACGCCGTGGTCCACCGACAAAGACGGCATCATCATGTGTCTGCTGGCGGCGGAAATCACCGCTGTCACCGGTAAGAATCCGCAGGAACACTACAACGAACTGGCAAAACGCTTTGGTGCGCCGAGCTACAACCGTTTGCAGGCAGCTGCGACTTCCGCACAAAAAGCGGCGCTGTCTAAGCTGTCTCCGGAAATGGTGAGCGCCAGCACCCTGGCAGGCGACCCGATCACCGCGCGCCTGACGGCGGCACCGGGCAACGGTGCTTCTATCGGCGGTCTGAAAGTGATGACTGACAACGGCTGGTTCGCCGCGCGTCCGTCAGGCACGGAAGACGCGTACAAGATTTATTGCGAAAGCTTCCTCGGTGAAGAGCATCGCAAGCAGATCGAGAAAGAAGCGGTTGAGATTGTTAGCGAAGTTCTGAAAAACGCGTAAACACATTAAATAAGAAAAAGGGCGGTCGGAAGATCGCCCTTTTTTACTTATGACTGCCTGATGCGCTACGCTTATCAGGCCTGCGAGGATGGTGCAATATATTGAATTTGCGCTATTTTGTAGGCCGGATAAGGCGTTCACGCTGCATCCGGCATGAACAACGAGCACTTTGCCAACAAACTGAATAGCTCAAGGGAATTCAAAATGAAGACCAAAAGGAGTCTGGTCGTCAGAGTGGCATTAATTACCGCCACACTACTACTGACAGCATGCGCCCAACCTGAACAATCATCATTAGCTGGTGACTGGTTACTGACCCCTAAAGATAAAACCAGAGGATTAACGGGTAGCATTGCGGTAAATATTGCGCCTTCCCGGTGTAAGACAAATTGCCGTGGCGATAACTTACCTGATAATACCCGCCGCTGGCAGTTGTCAGGCGGGAACGAAAAAGAACTTACTTATCTTCACGATATGTCACCACAAGAAAAGAGCAGTTTAAATCGTGGCTGGCAGTGCTACACCTCATTTTTTATGCGGGTTTGCCAGGGCAAGCCTGGCACTCGACCGATTGTTAATGAGGATTATGTCAGCGAAAGCGGATTTTTTGGCTCGATGATGCATGTCGGGATTATCGAGTTGCGACGCTGCCAGTCAGAAAAATGCCAGCAAGAGTTGAAACAGATAAATACGCATTAAACATATCGCGATGAGTGCCATGCCTGATGCGACGCTGACGCGTCTTATCATGCCTACGGGACGATGTGTAGGTCGGATAAGGCGTTCACGCCGCATCCGGCAATTCAGACCCTAAAGCATAAACCGATACCCAATACCGGTTTCAGTAATGAAGTGGCGGGGGCGGGCGGGATCTTGCTCCAGTTTTTGTCGCAGATGCCCCATATAAATACGCAAATAATGACTGTGTTCGACCGCGTTTGGCCCCCACACCTGGTTAAGTAGCTGGCGCTGGGTGAGCACTTTTCCCGCATTATTAAGCAACACCGCCAGCAGGCGGAACTCAATCGGGGTGAGATGCACCTCTTCCTCACCGCGATGGATCACTCGAGCCGCTAAATCGACGGTAACATTGGAAAATTTCACCAGCGGATCGGGCGTGGTGGTGGCAGAGTGGCGGCGTAATGCGACGCGCAGACGGGCCTGCAATTCGCCAATACCAAATGGCTTACTCAGGTAATCATCCGCTCCGGCATCCAGCGCGGCGATTTTATCGCTCTCTTCGCTACGTGCGGAAAGCACAATCACCGGCACCGCGCTCCACTGGCGCAGGTCGCGGATAAACTCAATCCCATCACCATCGGGCAGGCCGAGATCGAGAATAATCAAATCTGGCTTACGGGTAGCCGCTTCCAGCAAGCCGCGTTGCAGCGTTTCGGCCTCAAAGACGCGCATCCTATCGCCCTCCAGCGCCGTGCGCAGAAAGCGACGAATAGCCTGTTCATCTTCAACAATCAGAACGTTTGTCACATATCCTCATGAAATTCTTCAAGTTCAGGGGCAGTTTGCTGGGGAAGTGTAACACGAAAACAGGCACCACCTTCCGGTCGGTTGAACGCGGTAATGGTGCCGCCGTGTACATCCACAATCGCCCGACAAATTGCCAGCCCAAGCCCTACACCCGGCACCGCCGACTCTTTATTCCCGCGAGCAAACTTATCAAATATCGTCTGCTCCTGGCCTGGCGGAAGACCGGGGCCATTATCCCAGACATCCAGTTGTAGATTTTCGCCCTCAACGTGGGCATCGATACCAATTTCGGCCTGCGCACCCGCGTATTTCACCGCGTTCTCCAGCAGATTAATCAGCACCCGTTCAAAGAGTGGCCCGTCAACGTGGATTAAGGTCAGCGGTTCTGGCAGAGAAAGATTGATGGGCGACGATAAACCCGGTTCCAGCATTTGCAGCGCGCTGCCGACCACTTCTTCCAGCGTTAACCACTCTTTCTTCAAATTAAAGCCGCCGGACTGAATTCGCGCCATATCCAGTAGATTATTCACCAGTCGGGTCGTGTTCAGCACATGCTGACGAATCTCGCTGGCCTGGCGGGCGTGGGGCGATCCTTCGCTCGCCAGATCGAGCGTTAAGATTTCTGCCTGACCGAACAGCACCGTAAGCGGCGTGCGTAAATCATGCGAAAGCGCCGCCAGCAGGGCGTTGCGGATCTGTTCTCGTTCGCTTGCCATCCGCGCCTGTTCTTCGCTGGCGGTCAGTGTCAGCCGCTCAAGGGCATTGGCGACTAACAGCGTAAACGTCTCCAGCAGGCGTTGCTGTTCCGGGATCATCAACTGGCGCAGATTCCCCGGTTCCACCACCACCAGCCCGTAGGTTTTCTCGCCGCTTTTTAGCGGCAAAATCTGGTACGGTACACCGGGTAACGTGTCGGTGCCCGCGCCCGCAGGCAGGCCTTTATCAAAACTCCACTGCGCGATGGCATCGTCCCACGGCGTCATTCCTTGCGGATGTGTTAACGGCTGCAATTTACCGTTGTCATCGGGCAACAACACCTGACTGCGGGCATGAAACGTGGAGGCAATAAATTGTTCGCTGGTGGCGGCGATGTCCTGCGGACTGCGGCCCACCGCCAGAGCTTTCGACATTTCATATAAGTGCCGTGTGCGTTGCTCGCGGTAACGGGCTACCCGCGCCTGATAACGAACGCCAGCAGTAAGGTTCCCGATCACCAGCCCGACGGTTAACATCACCGCGAAGGTCAGCAGATATTGCACATCAGAGACGGCGAGCGTGCCGCGTGGGGCGATAAAAAAGAGATCGAAACTCACCACATTAATGACGGTAGCAACCACCGAAGGCCAGCGCCCATAAAATAGCGCCACCACCACCACGCCAAGTAGATACAGCATCACCAGGTTGGCGGCATCAAACGCCATCAGCCACTGCATGGCAATTAAGGTGATAACGGCGCATAACGCGGCGGCAACCACGCATCCCTGAATCTGTACCCGCCACTTGTCTTTAAACGAGCGGCTATCCGGCGCGTTGTTTATCGTGCGGGCGGGTGGTTCATCAAGCGCGACCAGCACCTGATCGAGATCGGGGGCGATGCGCGCCAGTCGGTCAGCAAACGTTTCCCGACGCCACCAGCGGCGCGAGGCCGGGCGACCGAGAATAATCTTGCCAAGATTATGTTCACGGGCATAACGCACTACCGCTTTCTCTTCCGCTGGATCAGAAAGTGTTGCCGTCTCTGCGCCCAGCTCCTGCGCCAGACGTAAGGCGCTGAGAATTGCCCGACGTTTTTTCTCCGGTAAGCGATGCAGGGCAGGGGTTTCAACATACACCGCGTGCCAGACGCTACCCAGCCGTGACGCCAGCCGCGCCGCCGCGCGGACCAGTTTTTCGCTGCCGGTGTTATGCCCGATGCATAAAAGGATCGCGTCGCGCGTGTGCCAGACTTTCTCTTCGCCAGGATGCCCCCGCCAGGCGCGCATTTGCTCATCTACGCGATCGGCAGTACGGCGCAGTGCCAGTTCGCGCAGGGCGATCAGATTGCCTTTGCGAAAAAAATGTTCAATGGCGCGTTCCGCCTGCCCGGCAATATAGACTTTACCTTCTTTCAGCCGTTGACGCAGATCGTCCGGGGGCAAGTCCACCAGCACCACGTCGTCGGCGGCATCGAAAAAAGGATCGGGCACGGTTTCCCGTACCTGAATTCCGGTGACGCCGCTGACCACATCATTCAGACTTTCCAGATGCTGAACGTTGACGGTTGTGAAAACATCAATGCCAGCTTCCAGCAGCTCTTCGATGTCCTGCCAGCGTTTAGGATGACGAGAACCTGGCGCATTACTGTGCGCCAGTTCGTCCATTAAGATCAGTGCCGGACGGCGGGCGAGGGCGGCATCGAGATCAAACTCGCTGATGTGCCGCCCACGGTACGCCTGGCGTTTTAACGGCAGAACAGCCAGCCCTTCCAGCATTGCGGCGGTATCTTTCCGCCCGTGGGTTTCTACCACGCCAACCACAATATCCAGCCCTTGCGCCCGCAGTCGCTGGGCTTCTGCCAGCATCGCCCAGGTCTTCCCGACGCCTGCGCAGGCACCGAAGAAAACTTTCAGCTTCCCCCGATGCGGCGCGGCAGTTTGTTCCAGCAGACGATCGGGGTCGGGACGTAAGGGTTCGTTATTCATCAAGCTTATCCAGCGCCAGATTGAGTTCGACAATGTTGACGACCGGCTGGCCGATATATTTCACCAGCGGTTGTTGGCTGTATTTTGCGATCAGTTGCGTGAGCTGTTCAACGCTGAGATTACGCGCTTTCGCCACGCGTGGGATCTGCCAGGCTGCCGCTTGCGGGGTGATGTTATTGTCCAGCCCGCTTGCCGATGCCGTCACCAGTTCAACCGGAACGTTCGCGCTGGCATCAGGGTTAGCGGCCCGTAATGCAGCAACGCGTGCGGCTATTAGTTTATCCAGCTCAGGGTTACTGACCGCCAGATTGCTCCCGCCAGAAGCCTGTGGATTATAGGGCATTTCTGCCGTTGCCGACGGGCGACCATGAAAATAGCCGTTGCCGGTAAAATTCTGCCCGATTAATGCCGAACCGCGCACCGTATCACCTTCACGGATCAACGAACCGTTGGCCTGCCAGGGAAACCACCATTGCCCCAGCGCGGTGGTTAGCAGCGGGTAAACGCCGCCAGTAATCAATAACAGAAAGATAAATGTCGATAATGCCGGACGTAATCCACGCATGGTAAACCTCACACCAGACCGCAAACGGTCAGCAGTAAATCAATGACTTTGATACCAATAAACGGCACCAGCAGCCCACCCAGACCGTAAATCCATAAGTTACGGCGCAACATGGCAGAAGCGGTAAGCGGTTTATAACTCACGCCTTTTAACGCCAGGGGAATCAAAAAGACGATAATCAAGGCGTTGAAAATGACCGCACTGAGGATTGCGGAGTCGGGCGAATGCAGGCGCATGATGTTCAGCGCATTTAACTGTGGATATGTTGCCGCGAACGCCGCCGGAATAATGGCGAAGTATTTCGCCACATCGTTGGCAATGCTGAAGGTGGTCAGCGAGCCACGGGTCATCAGCATCTGTTTGCCAATGTGCACCACCTCGATCAACTTGGTCGGGTTAGAGTCGAGATCCACCATATTGCCCGCTTCTTTCGCCGCCTGAGTACCGGAGTTCATCGCTACCGCGACATCTGCCTGCGCCAGCGCCGGAGCATCATTGGTGCCGTCGCCGGTCATCGCCACCAAACGGCCTTCCGCCTGATACTGACGAATCAATGCCAGCTTGGCCTCCGGTGTCGCTTCGGCGAGAAAATCATCGACGCCCGCTTCCGCAGCAATGGCGGCGGCAGTCAGACGGTTATCGCCGGTAATCATCACCGTTTTAATGCCCATTTTGCGCAGCTGGGCGAAGCGCTCTTTAATACCGCCTTTGACGATATCTTTCAGCGCAATAACGCCCAGCACACGGGAACCTTCCACCACCACCAGCGGCGTGGCCCCCTGACGCGCAACCTGATCGACTTTTTGATCGACATCGGCAGGGAAGTGACCACCATTAGCCTCAACATGGCGGCGAATGGCATCGACAGAACCTTTACGGATCATGCGGTTGTCGATGTTGATCCCGCTCATCCGGCTTTGCGCAGTAAACGGTACAAAGGTGGCATGGAGCGACTGCACATCGCGCTCGCGCAGATTAAAACGCTGCTTGGCGAGGATCACAATACTGCGACCTTCCGGCGTTTCATCAGCCAGCGAAGCCAGTTGTGCGGCGTTGGCCAGCGTTTTTTCCTCTACGCCCTGCGCAGGGATAAACTCCGATGCCTGACGGTTACCTAGCGTGATGGTGCCGGTTTTATCCAGCAGCAGGACGTCAACGTCACCCGCCGCTTCAACTGCACGTCCGCTGGTGGCAATCACATTCGCGCCCAGCATCCGACTCATCCCGGCGACGCCGATCGCTGACAACAGACCGCCAATGGTCGTTGGGATCAGACAGACCAGCAGCGCCACCAGTACCGTTACGCTGACTGCATTACCGCCCCACGCGGAAAACGGCCACAGCGTGGCGGTTGCCAGTAAAAAGACGATAGTCAGGGCAATCAGCAGGATGGTCAGGGCAATCTCGTTTGGCGTTTTACGTCGCTGCGCGCCTTCCACCATCGCGATCATCCGATCCAGAAATGTCTCGCCGGGGTTAACGCTGCACTCAATCACCAGCCAGTCAGAAAGAATACGCGTGCCGCCAGTGACGGAGGCAAAATCGCCGCCGGATTCACGGATCACCGGTGCCGATTCCCCGGTGATGGCGCTTTCATCGACCGATGCGCCCCCTTCAATGACTTCACCATCGCAGGGGATAATATCGCCAGCTTCTACCAGTACGATATCGCCTTTACGCAGTTGATCGGCGGGAACTTTGTCCGCCGCAGCGCCATATTTCGGCTCACGCAGCTTGCGGGCAAAGGCAGTTTTTTTCACCCCTTTCAGACTGTTGGCCTGCGCTTTACTGCGGCCTTCTGCCAGCGCCTCGGCGAAATTAGCGAACAGTACGGTGACCCACAGCCAGCCGCTAATTGCCGCGCTAAACAGCGCATTGCCAGGCATCGCACCGCTTGCCATTGCGATGCAAATACAGGTGGTCAGCAAACTGCCGATCCAGACGATAAACATCACCGGATTGCGCCATTGCGCCTGCGGGTTTAATTTTTTCACCGCTTCTTTCAGCGCCTGAAGGACAAGTGTTGGTTCGAATAGCGCCAGTTGTTTACGACTCATATTCAGTGCTCACTCAATATCATCAGGAGAGATATTCCGCCACCGGACCAAGCGCCAGGGCAGGGATAAAGGTCAGTGCGCCAACCAGCAACACGGTGCCGATTAACAGGCCAACAAACAGCGGGCCGTGCGTTGGCAGCGTGCCGGAGCTGGCGGGTTGGCTCTTTTTACTCACCAGCGAACCGGCAATTGCCATCACCGGGATAATCACCCCGAAGCGACCAACAAACATGCAGAACGCCAGTAAACAGTTCCAGAACGGAGAGTTGGCGCTTAATCCGGCAAAGGCGCTGCCGTTGTTGTTAGCGGCGGATGACACGGCGTACAGCACTTCGCTAAAACCATGCGGGCCAGGGTTGAGCATGGCGCTACGTCCGGCGTCGGTCATCATTGCCAGCGCCGCGCCCATCAGCACCAGCGTCGGGGTGACCAGAATCGCCAGCGCGGTCAGTTTCATCTCACGTACGTCGATTTTTTTACCCAGATATTCCGGTGTACGACCAATCATCAGCCCGGCAATAAACACCGCCAGCAGAACAAACAGCATCATGCCGTAAAGACCAGAACCGACACCGCCGAATACCACTTCACCAATTTGCATCAGCCACATCGGCACCATGCCACCGAGAGCGGTAAACGAATCATGCATCGCAATCACCGCGCCACAGGAAGCCGCCGTAGTCACGACCGCAAACAGGCTACTGACCAGCACGCCGAAACGGCTCTCTTTACCTTCCATATTGATGCTGCTGTCCGCACCCAGCGCCAGCAGATGAGGATTACCCTGAACTTCTGCCCACATCACCACGCCTACGCAGATGACAAAAATCACTGACATCGCCCACAGCAACATGCGCCCCTGACGGCGATCGCCCGCCACTTCGCCAAAGGCAAAGCACAGTGCCGTTGGGATCAAGAAGATCGCCAGCATCTGCACGAAGTTGGTCAGTGCGGTTGGGTTTTCAAACGGATGCGACGAGTTGGCATTAAAGAAGCCACCGCCGTTAGTGCCGAGCATCTTTATCGCTTCCTGAGAAGCCACCGGACCCATGGGTAACAGCTGTTGCGCTCCTTCAACGGTATTCACTGCCTGATAGGGCAGAAAGTTTTGCAGCGCACCTTGTTGAATAAAAAACAGTGCGATCAACAACGCCACAGGGACTAGCACCCATAACGTGATGCGTAGCAGATCGACCCAGGCATTCCCGAGTGTGCTCATGCTCTGGCGGGTAAATGCACGAATGAGGGCAAAAATCACCGCAATCCCGCTGGCGGCAGAAAGAAAGTTTTGCACCGTTAAGCCCGCCATCTGGCTGAAATAGCTCAACGTGGTTTCACCGCTGTAAGATTGCCAGTTGGTATTGGTGACAAAGCTGACGGCAGTATTCAGCGCCAGATCCCACGACAGCCCCGGCAACTGCTGTGGGTTAAGCGGCAGATAGTGCTGACCGAGCAACATAAAAAACAGCACCGCCAGCCCCAGCATGTTCAGGCCGAGAATGGCACAGAGATATTGCTTCCAGTTCATCTCACTGTCAGAGACGCCAGGTAAACGAAAGAGTACGCGTTCAACACCCGCTGTACCGGGAAGAGGTATGTCATTAATCAGCCGCGCCAGCCCGCTGCCTAAAGGACGTGCCAGCACCATTAACACCAGTAAAAACGTGGCGATCAGTAAGAACCCTTGCGCAGTCATCAGAACGCCTCCGCATTGATCAGGGCATAAACCAGATAACCCAGTAATAAAAACACCAGCAACACGCCGGCTATCACGCCTGCACTCACAGTGCACCTCCAGTGGCCTAAAAGTGATACCGGAAGGGTAGAATTCTGGCTGCAAAGATTTCGCAAAAATCTGCGGGCGGGGTGTAAAAAAAGTATAAAAATGGCAAAAGCCATGATTTAACTAATGATTAGTATTAATTTAACTTTCATGTAACTTAATTACACGGTGAATGCAAATAAACCATCAATAAGCAAAAATAAGTGGTCGGATGAGTAGTAAAATTACACAAAAGGCGGTACTATTTTCATCAGATAAACAAATTCATTTTTCCGGTGCCATTCACCGGGTAGATACAAAAGGGGGAGAAAAGTATGGAACTCTACAGAGAATATCCTGCATGGCTTATCTTTTTACGCCGTACTTATGCGGTTGCAGTGGGCGTTCTGGCGCTGCCTTTCATGCTTTTCTGGAAAGACCGCGCCCGCTTTTACAGCTATCTGCATCGCGTCTGGTCGAAAACCAGCGATAAACCGGTTTGGATGGATCAGGCCGAAAAGGCAACCGGTGATTTTTACTGATTGCTGAGTTCTGAATACATTGAAAACCGCCAGCGGAAACGCTGGCGGTTTTTTTTTGGTTAGGATCGCAGCACAAGGAACTGGAATCAGGGGTTTTTTATATACTCGTCATACTTCAAGTTGCATGTGCTGCGACTGCGTTCGTTCACCCCAGTCACTTACTTATGTAAGCTCCTGGGGATTAATGAGAGACATCCATGTCTCTCACCGAAGGTCAGCCTGCGACTGGGCAAATTCGTTCCTGACGAATTTGTCACTCGCTTGTCGCCTTCCTGCAACTTGAATTATTTAGAGTATAATCGCCAATGTAGTAGATGATGCACTATCTGGGCAGTTAGTGGCTTTCTAAAACATTACTGCGTCATGAATATTTAGGTTGAATATCTGGCGGAAGTCAGGTTCATAAAGTATTATTAGCGCTTGCCTACAAAGCAATATGTATTTCCGTGATGAGTTATTGAAAATTAAAAGCGAATATATATTCATCACAATAACCGATAATTAACCGCTCAGGTATTCTTAACATGAATAAAATCATAGAATATATAAATAAAATTGAATTTGACATGTCAATCAAATTTCCTCCAGTGTATAAACGTTTCTTAATAGAAGAAATTAAAGATAGTGAGGCCTATGAAATAACTAATAAGAAGCATGAAATATTATATCTGTATAACTATTCTGATCTTATTGAAAGAAATGAAACATATGATATTCAACGAGTGGAGCCTGACTATTTTTTGATAGGTCAGGATGGGGATTTAGGCTATTTTATCTATGTTGGGAGTGCTAAGGAAAGTGATACCATATTTAGTATTGATTTAGGTGCCTTAGGAGCCATGGAGTTTTCAGTAGAAGCTGATGATGTATATTTTTGATTTTTATATTGTAATAAATTTATAAATGTTAATTTCATCTTTTTTAGATAGACGGTTTACGACTAAAATTTAACTGGATGATATGGAAATTAAAATGCAAGATGTTAGTGTTATTCTTAAATTAATTGCCAGAGGCTTGATTGATATCAGAACTGCAGCTAACTCTGGAAATGCAAAGGCTTGTTTTATATTGTCTGATTTTATACATGTTCTGCCTCATACAGCTAATTGTATGGTCAATGATGGACGGCGTTATGAAGATGTTGTGCATGATTTGTATGAGCGGGCTAAAATTAAGAACATGGATGATTGGCTTGAAAATGCTTTAAATGATATAGAATTAAATCAGAAAAATCATAGCAAATAAAGACATTATAAAATGAAAAATAAAGAAACCCTAAAACAGATTTATCACCTGCAATATGATTCATTCGCTTTCAAAAGTGGTTTAATAAACTGGTATAACTCTTTATTGGATAAAACACCGGATGAACTGGATGAAAATGATATTGCCAAAATGCTTCGTCAGAATATCTTACCAGCGCTTGCTGTACAAAAAGCAATTGAGATGATAGAGATTAATCTTATGGTAGGTTATTTATATAATGGAGAATTATTGCTGGTATTGAGTAATCTCATCGGGAGTGACTATTTTTCTCCTTTGCATTTGCTGCAATTAAAAAATATCATCAGTAAATTTTATGGCAACATGTTAAACGCTTCTACCATGAGTGATGAAGAAAAGAAACTATTTATCGCCACCATGAAATTTATTATGAGTTATTGAATTTCTTTACCGATCTCATTTATTCGTTTCGTTTTTTCAATACTGCCGTCTACACTTACTCCTGTAAACCGTTCAGGAGCAGTAATGAATCAGCAACGATTTGATGAAAGCACCCTAATCCGTATCTTCGCTCTCCACGAGTTACATCGACTGAAAGAACATGGCTTAACGCGCGGGGCGCTTCTCGATTATCACAGCCGCTATAAACTCGTCTTTCTGGCCCATTCCCAGCCGGAGTACCGCAAACTTGGCCCGTTTGTGGCTGATATTCACCAGTGGCAAAATCTGGATGACTATTACAACCAGTACCGCCAACGCGTAATTGTTTTGCTTTCTCACCCTGCCAACCGGCGCGATCATACTAACGTTTTGATGCACGTTCAGGGGTATTTTCGCCCGCATATTGATTCCACAGAACGCCAGCAGCTGGCGGCGCTTATCGACAGTTATCGCCGTGGCGAGCAACCGCTTCTTGCGCCGCTGATGCGTATCAAACACTATATGGCGCTTTATCCTGACGCCTGGCTTTCAGGGCAGCGTTATTTCGAACTTTGGCCGCGTGTGATTAACTTGCGCCATGCAGGAGTTTTATGACTACCCATCTGGTCTGGTTTCGCCAGGATTTACGTCTGCACGATAATCTCGCACTGGCTGCCGCCTGCCGCAATTCGTCTGCACGCGTGCTGGCGCTGTATATCGCTACACCACGCCAGTGGGCGACGCATAACATGTCGCCGCGTCAGGCTAAACTTATCAATGCTCAACTGAATGGGCTACGAATAGCGCTGGCGGAAAAAGGTATTCCTTTATTGTTCCGTGAAGTGGATGACTTTGCCGCCAGCGTCGAAATAATTAAACAGGTGTGCGCGGAAAACAGCGTTACTCATCTTTTTTATAACTATCAGTATGAAGTGAATGAGCGGGCGCGGGATGTGGAAGTTGAAAGAGCGCTGCGTAACGTGGTGTGTGAAGGATTTGATGACAGCGTGATCCTGCCGCCGGGGGCGGTGATGACTGGCAATCATGAGATGTACAAAGTCTTTACGCCATTTAAAAACGCCTGGCTGAAACGGCTGCGAGAAGGGATGCCGGAGTGCGTCGCTGCGCCAAAAGTACGTAGCAGCGGAATGATAGAACCCGCGCCATCCATTACGCTGAATTATCCTCGTCAGCCTTTCGATACTGCGCATTTCCCGGTGGAAGAGAAAGCGGCGATTGCGCAATTACGCCAGTTTTGCCAGAGCGGAGCAGGGGAGTACGAGCAACAGCGAGATTTCCCTGCGGTAGAAGGCACCAGCCGTTTGTCCGCCAGCCTGGCAACGGGCGGGTTATCGCCTCGCCAGTGTCTGCATCGCCTGTTGGCGGAACAGCCGCAGGCGCTGGAAGGTGGGGCCGGTAGTGTCTGGCTTAATGAGTTGATCTGGCGCGAGTTCTACCGCCATTTGATGACGTATTATCCCTCGTTGTGTAAACATCGTCCGTTTATTGTCTGGACGGATCGTGTGCAGTGGCAGCGCAATCCCGCACATTTACAGGCCTGGCAGGAAGGCAAAACGGGATACCCGATTGTCGATGCTGCCATGCGTCAGCTTAACAGCACTGGCTGGATGCATAACCGGCTACGGATGATTACAGCCAGTTTTTTGGTGAAAGATTTATTGATCGACTGGCGCGAAGGCGAGCGGTATTTCATGTCGCAGCTGATTGATGGTGATTTGGCAGCCAATAACGGTGGCTGGCAGTGGGCCGCTTCAACCGGAACCGATGCAGCGCCGTATTTTCGTATTTTTAACCCGACAACCCAGGGCGAGAAATTTGACCGCGAAGGCGAGTTTATCCGCCGGTGGCTACCGGAACTGCGCGATGTACCAGGGAAAGCGGTGCATGAGCCGTGGAAGTGGGCGCAGAAAGCAGGTGTGACGCTGGATTATCCGCAACCGATAGTTGATCACAAAGAGGCAAGGCTGCGAACGCTGGCAGCGTACGAAGAAGCGAGGAAAGGAGCCTGATAAAACGCAGCGAGCGTTTTATCAGGTATGGTGCTGGCCTGTTAAGATTCCAGCGCCAGCGCGCGGTTTCTGAATTTCAGCGCCTGATACAGCCAAATCATCAACACCACTCCTACACACGCCAGTGCGCCCCAGGTAATTTGATCAAATACTTCAATATATGTATTGATGGAGTAGTTGATCGCCCCGGAAGCATCAAACGAAGCTTGCGATGTCTGATCGGCAATCACGCCAGCCAGATAGTTCGCAATCGCGCCGGAAAGCAGCATATAAATGCCAGTTAATACGCCAGTCACGCCAGGGATTTCAATGCGCGTAATCTGCGACATAGCAACCGGGTCGATAAACAGTTCCGCAAAGCCCATCACCGCCAGGCCTAACACCATTAGTGGCAGAGAAGAGTGACCATACATTGCGGACCAGCGGGCGCTTAAGGTCAGAATGCAGAATCCGGCGCTCATCAGGCCAAGGCCAAGAGCAAATTTTCCCCAGATGCGCACGGTACGATTACCTGCGACGCTCTCTTTAACCACCCACGCCAGGAACACACCGCACAGCATAACTGCGAAGGCATTAATCGACTGGAACATAGCAGTCGGAACGGTATAACCAAACATATCGCGATTAACGAAGCGGTCGATATAAAGGCTAATCGAGCTGCCGCCCTGCTGTGCGAAGGCCCAGAACAACATACTGAAGAAGGTGAGCGTCACAATCAGCCCCAGCTCCTTACGCTGTTTCTGATTTTCTGCTTTGCGATAAATTTTTGCCAGTACACCCAGGCCAATAATAGTCGCGACAATTAAGGCGTATACCGACCACTCTTTCCAGAACAATACGGTAATCAGCGCAGGCGTTGCCACCAGCAGAACCAGCAGCCATCCCCAGTTCGGCAGGAGAAAGTTTGTCGCACGCAGTACTTTTTTGTTAACGCCGCGGGTATGAGTGAAATGACGATTGCCACATAAGAAAATGACCAGACCCGCGATCATGCCAACCGCCGCCAGGCCAAAGCCCATCGCCCAGCTATACTCTTCCTGGGCGTAACCACAGGCGATAGGTGCGATAATAGACCCCACGTTACCCGCCGCATACATCAGCGAGAAACCGCCATCACGACGCGGATCGGTTGGCTCATACAGCTCGCCGAGCAAACAGCTTACGTTAGATTTAAACAGGCCATAGCCGCAGACGATAATCGCCAGGGACAGATAGAGGAATGACGGATGGATCTCACTAGCACCCAGCACCACATGACCGATCGCCATCAACAACGCCCCCAGCATCACCGCCATGCGATTGCCGAGAACTTTATCCGCCAAAAAGCCACCGAGGATTGGCGTGACATACACCAGCGAACAGTAGGCGCTAAATAACTCGTAGGCGTGAGTATCGTTGTATTTTAGTTGATTGGTGAGATAGAGAATCAGCAGGGCACGCATGCCGTAAAAGCTAAAATATTCCCAGATTTGCAGCGCAACGACATAGTAAATAGCGCGCGGCTGTGATGCGTGTTTATTCATAATAATTCCACAATTGACTGCAACGTCACGTAATAGTTGCGCGGCGTGCTTGTGTTTCCTTAAAGTTAAAACTTTGATACAGATCTGATTATTTATGCAATATGCTGTCTGATTGCATAAATATACATTAGCTGAAGCGTGATGATATAAACAATTTGCGTCTTTTGGCGTCGGGTTTGTTTCTTAATATGTCAAAAGATTGGCTATCGACGAACAGGCGAGGTAACGCTATGTTAACGGTGTAGCTATCAGAATACGGAAGGCGCGAAGATGAAAAACACCGAACTGGAACAACTGATTAACGAAAAACTGAACAGCGCGGCGATTAGTGATTACGCGCCGAATGGTTTGCAGGTGGAAGGCAAAGAGACGGTGCAAAAAATTGTTACCGGTGTCACTGCCAGCCAGGCTTTGCTCGATGAGGCAGTGCGTCTGGGCGCGGATGCGGTCATTGTGCATCATGGCTACTTCTGGAAAGGCGAATCTCCGGTCATTCGCGGCATGAAGCGTAACCGTTTAAAAACGTTGCTGGCGAATGATATCAACCTGTATGGCTGGCATTTGCCGCTTGACGCACATCCTGAGCTGGGCAATAACGCACAGCTGGCGGCGTTACTGGGGATCACGGTCATGGGCGAAATTGAGCCGTTGGTGCCGTGGGGCGAACTGACCATGCCTGTGCCGGGACTGGAACTAGCCTCCTGGATTGAAGCGCGTCTGGGACGTAAGCCGTTATGGTGTGGCGATACCGGACCTGAGGTGGTCCAGCGCGTTGCCTGGTGCACGGGCGGCGGGCAAAGTTTTATCGATAGCGCCGCGCGTTTTGGCGTGGATGCTTTTATTACTGGCGAAGTTTCTGAACAGACCATTCATTCAGCCCGCGAGCAGGGATTGCATTTTTATGCTGCGGGTCACCATGCCACTGAACGCGGTGGTATTCGCGCATTGAGCGAGTGGCTGAATGAAAATACCGATCTTGATGTGACCTTTATTGATATTCCTAATCCTGCATAACGAATAATCAGAGGGATCGAAAGTGCAACGAGCGCGTTGTTATCTGATAGGTGAAACGGCGGTAGTGCTGGAGCTGGAACCGCCGGTGACGCTGGCTAGCCAGAAACGGATCTGGCGACTGGCGCAGCGTCTGGTGGATATGCCGAATGTGGTTGAAGCCATTCCCGGCATGAACAATATCACGGTGATTTTACGTAATCCTGAGTCGCTGGCACTGGATGCCATAGAGCGTTTGCAACGCTGGTGGGAGGAGAGTGAGGCGCTGGAGCCGGAGTCTCGTTTTATTGAAATTCCGGTGGTTTACGGTGGCGCAGGCGGACCGGATTTGGCGGTGGTCGCGGCGCATTGTGGGTTGAGCGAAAAACAGGTTGTTGAATTGCACTCCTCCGTGGAATACGTGGTCTGGTTTTTAGGTTTTCAACCGGGCTTCCCGTATCTCGGGAGTTTGCCGGAACAACTACACACGCCACGTCGCGCTGAACCGCGCTTGCTCGTTCCGGCAGGTTCTGTCGGGATCGGCGGGCCGCAGACTGGTGTTTATCCGCTGGCAACGCCGGGGGGCTGGCAGTTGATTGGTCATACCTCACTCAGCCTGTTTGATCCGGCGCGTGACGAACCCATCTTATTACGTCCGGGAGACAGCGTGCGCTTTGTACCGCAGAAGGAGGGAGTATGCTGAAGATTATTCGTGCGGGCATGTATACCACTGTGCAGGATGGCGGTCGTCACGGTTTTCGCCAGTCGGGTATCAGCCACTGCGGCGCACTGGATATGCCTGCGTTACGCATTGCTAACCTGCTGGTGGGTAATGACGCCAATGCCCCCGCGCTGGAGATCACGCTCGGTCAGTTAACGGTAGAGTTCGAAACTGATGGGTGGTTTGCCCTGACGGGGGCAGGTTGCGAAGCGCGGCTGGATGATAATGCCGTCTGGACCGGCTGGCGATTGCCGATGAAAGCAGGCCAGCGTTTAACGCTTAAACGCCCGCAGCACGGGATGCGCAGTTATCTGGCGGTCGCGGGTGGTATTGATGTTCCGCCGGTAATGGGGTCATGCAGCACCGATCTCAAAGTGGGGATTGGTGGGTTGGAAGGCCGTTTACTGAAGGATGGTGACCGACTCCCGATTGGCAAATCGAAGCGTGATTTTATGGAAGCGCAGGGCGTTAAACAGCTGCTGTGGGGCAACCGCATTCGCGCCTTGCCGGGGCCGGAATATCATGAGTTCGATCGCGCCTCGCAGGATGCATTCTGGCGTTCGCCGTGGCAGCTTAGTCCGCAAAGTAACCGCATGGGCTATCGCTTACAGGGGCAAATTTTAAAACGCACCACCGATCGCGAACTGTTATCTCACGGTTTGTTGCCGGGTGTGGTGCAAGTGCCGCATAACGGCCAGCCGATTGTGTTGATGAACGATGCGCAAACCACCGGTGGTTATCCGCGTATTGCCTGTATCATCGAGGCTGATATGTACCATCTGGCGCAAATTCCGCTCGGTCAGCCGATTCATTTTGTCCAGTGTTCACTGGAAGAAGCACTGAAAGCACGGCAAGATCAGCAACGTTATTTCGAACAATTAGCGTGGCGGCTGCACAATGAAAATTGACCTGAACGCCGATCTGGGCGAAGGCTATGCCAGCGATGCAGAGCTATTAACGCTGGTTTCCTCTGCCAATATTGCCTGTGGATTTCATGCAGGCGATGCGCAAACCATGCAGGCTTGCGTGCGTGAAGCAATAAAAAATGGTGTTGCGATTGGCGCTCATCCGAGTTTTCCCGACAGGGAAAATTTTGGTCGCAGAGCCATGCAGCTGCCGCCAGAAACCGTTTACGCCCAGACGCTGTATCAAATTGGCGCGCTGGCAGCGATTACCCGTGCGCAAGGCGGCGTAATGTGTCATGTCAAACCGCACGGCATGTTATACAACCAGGCGGCGAAAGAGGCACAACTGGCAGACGCCATCGCCAGAGCGGTATACGCTTGCGATCCGGCATTGATTCTCGTCGGGCTGGCAGGAAGCGAGCTGATTCGTGCAGGCAAGCAATATGGCCTGACAACGCGCGAGGAAGTGTTTGCCGATCGCGGTTATCAGGCAGACGGTTCGCTGGTGCCGCGAAGCCAGCCAGGCGCGTTGATTGAAAACGAAGAACAGGCGCTGGAGCAAACGTTGGAGATGGTGCAACACGGCAGAGTCAAAAGCATCACCGGCGAATGGGCAACGGTCACGGCGCAAACGGTCTGCCTGCATGGCGATGGCGAGCACGCACTGGCGTTCGCCCGCCGACTACGCTCTACATTTGCCGAAAAGGGGATTGTTGTCGCAGCATAACCCCGCTTAATAAAGAATGAAAAAAGGATATCACCATGCCTGAAGGCCCGGAGATCCGCCGTGCAGCGGATAACCTGGAGGCGGCGATCAAAGGCAAACCACTAACTGATGTCTGGTTTGCCTTCCCGCAGTTAAAATCTTATCAATCACAACTTATCGGTCAACACGTTACCCATGTGGAAACGCGAGGTAAGGCGTTGTTAACTCATTTTTCCAACGGTTTAACGCTCTACAGCCATAATCAGCTTTACGGCGTCTGGCGCGTGGTTGATACCGGCGAAGAGCCGCAGACCACGCGAGTATTGCGGGTAAAACTGCAAACGGCTGACAAAACCATTCTGCTTTATAGCGCCTCGGATATTGAGATGTTGACCCCGGAACAACTGACCACGCATCCGTTTTTACAACGCGTTGGCCCCGATGTGCTGGATCCGAATCTGACGCCGGAGGTGGTAAAGGAACGATTATTGTCGCCGCGCTTTCGTAACCGTCAGTTTGCTGGATTACTGCTCGATCAGGCGTTTCTGGCAGGACTTGGCAATTATTTGCGGGTGGAGATCCTCTGGCAGGTGGGGTTAACCGGCAATCATAAAGCGAAAGATCTCAGTGCGGCGCAACTGGATGCACTCGCACACGCGTTACTGGATATTCCTCGACTTTCTTACGCTACGCGGGGGCAGGTGGATGAGAATAAACATCATGGGGCGTTGTTTCGCTTTAAGGTTTTTCATCGTGATGGCGAACCGTGTGAACGCTGTGGCAGCATCATTGAGAAAACCACGTTGTCCTCGCGCCCGTTTTACTGGTGTCCAGGCTGCCAGCACTAGGCCGACCGCTTCGGCGCATAGGTTGAAATAAACCGCGCAATGGCTGGCCCCGTCAGCAAAATACTGAACAGGCGCAGGGTTTGCATCGCCATAATAAGCGCCATATCGGCATTGCTCCCTGCGGCGATGACCGCCACGGTATCAAGCCCGCCGGGACTGGTGGCGAGGTAGGCAGTCATAAAATCAATATGCATAAACCGGGTCAGTCCCCACGCCATACCTGCACAAATAGCCAGCAGAGCAAAAATCGACAGCAAGATTTGTGGCAGCGGGCGCAATGCCCGCAGTAAGATTTGCTTATCGAAACCAAGACCAATCCGCCAGCCAATTGCCATATACGCCATCGCCAGCAGCCATTCCGGGAGTTCAATCGTGATGAGCTGACCAGACTGGAGCACTGCGCCCGCCAGCATCGGGATGAGCATCGTGCCGGAAGGAAGACGTAGCAAGCATCCCGCCGTACCGGCAACGACCGCGAGCAAAATCGTAAGCAGGAGATTAATGCTCACTGGCGGGAACCAGACGATCTGCTGGTTAACCGCTTCAGCGTTATCGCCCAGCATCATGCGGGTGACCAGAACAGCGGCCCCCGCGACGAACAGCACTCGCAGATATTGCATAAACGCCACCAGGCGAATATCTGCGCCGTAATCTTGCGCCATAGCGACCATTGCCGCCGCGCCGCCAGGAGAAGAACCCCAGGCACCGGTATTTCCAGGCAGTGAGCTATAGCGCACCAATAACCAACCCACGATGGCGCTGGAAAGCAGCGTCACCAGTAAAATTGTAAGCACGATCGGCCAGTTGACGGCCAGCGTGGTGAGAATCGAACCAGTGAGGTTTTGCGCAATCATGCAGCCAAGAATGGCCTGGGCGGCGAGAAAAGCAGAGCGGGGAAGTTGCAGAGTAATTCCGCGCATACTAAAGATGATCCCGGCGATCATCGGCCCAAGTAATAGCGCCGCCGGGAGATGAACCGCGAGGAAACCAATAGAAAGGAGAAGTGAGAGCACACATAACATTCCCCACTGCAAAACTGGCATCCTTCGTTCCCTCATTATTTTTTCTTTGGTGTATCGATACAGCATAAAGAAAGCCGGGCCAGGAAAAAATAACAGCAATCAAGGAAAAGGGGAAAATCAGCAATTTTCTGAAAGAGATGCCCTTTCCGGCTGCAAAGGGTATCATGGCAAATCAGTTATAGTTAATCTTAAAAAGCACCACTGTATCGAAGGGCCCAGCCTCGATGGGGGTACCTGCAATGGACGAAAGTTCAGCTGTATAGGTTTTTTCGTAGATCAACATGTCACTGGTGAAATCGGCGTATTCAGCATATTTATTGAATGTATAAGGCGAGGCGTTTTCATCCAGTAAACGTAGCTTCAGACCATTACTAATCAACAATGCTTTATCTTCTTCAACCAACGTTTCTTCAGTATAAAACGAGGAACTGACTTTAAATCCGTCGGTGCATTGATCGTTTTGGCTCTTGGTCGTTTTAATACTGAACGTTTTCGTCATGTTATGTCGCCGAATATCCAGCAAATTAAATTTACCAAAATCAATCACCTGTGTTTCCGGTGAAATAGAAAAATTGACGCTGCAATCCAGCACGCGAATGTTTTCCAGACCAGTAATATGATATTTCAGGTTTTGGGCGGTAGGATCTTCGTTAACGCTACCGGCACCGTCAAATTGCACGACGATATAGTCGCTAAGCGTACTTTGATAATCATGCGGCGGCATTTCTCGTATTTTGACGTATAACCGCATGCGAGCGAGAAAGGTACGCGACATGTGAATATTAGCGGGATCGCCCGAACAAATTTTGTTCTGCCATCCCATCGCGATGATCTGCTCAGGGGTATAAATGTCAATGTTCTTACTGTCGATACACTGGTTGGTGTCGATGCGGCTTTTCCCCAGACTGGCATCGTAATCGACACCATTGTATGTCACGCCGAGTTGATAATAACGATCCTGTACCCCCGGGTAGGGGTTTACCCATGCGTAGACATGTTCGCTTTCAAAGTTGCCGTTGGTATTGTTGTCACAATAGACGGGAATTTTAATATCGTCAGATTCCCAGATCTTATCGCCGGGTTTGGCATTACCTGGCACAGCAAAGGGTTGAATCGCTTCCGATTTTTCTACCGTTCCGCCGGAAGTACCAAAATAGCAGTTCAGCGCTAGCGCAGACTTCAATGGCAGAAATAACAGACAGATGACGAGCAACAATCCTTTGCCAGTACTCATTTCTTCGCCTCCACTGCTTGTAAACGGCAATGTCCGTTGCAATTGAGCGTCGTCATGCGTAACGCGCCGTAATCATCCATATAACCGAGATAAAACTGACTGCCGCTATAACTTCCGGTGTTTGTAATTACTGTACTAAAAGGCGCAACCATCACGGTTTTGAAGCCCGGGAGAACACCTTGCTCATTTCGTCCCAGGTAGGCGATTGTCAGGTAATAGCCGGTCGGGTTTTTTAAGTTAAGTTGATTGCCCTGCTGGCTGACTTGTAACTGTAGCTCGACTTTTTCTCCTGCTTTCTTGCGTAACGCGGACGGTCTCCAGAACACCTTGATACGACTCTGGATGGCGACCTGCAGAACGGCATGGCCGCTGTTTTTTTCTGGGGAGGGAGGAATTTCACGCATATTGTAGAAAAATAGCGTTTCGCGATCGCCCGGTAATTTCGCGGTCGAGGCTTGCTTGACTATCCGCACCTGCGTTGTTGCTTTCGGTTCCAGACGTTGTATCGGTGGCAGGGCGACCAGAAGATCGTCGCTTTTCTCCCCTTTTTCATTTTCGAGCCAGGAATAAGCGAGGTAGGGGAGTTTATCGCTACGATTATCCACTCGTAGGCTGGTGGCTTTATCATTAGCGTTAAACACAATGCGAGTGCGATCGGGTTGTAGCGCAGCGTAGCTGCACAGACTGGCAATCAACAACAAAAGGGGAAGTCCTTTCATAAATGTCATTTTTCATTTCCTTAATTAATGACAAGGTAAAATCAGGCGATTTGCGGTGTCTTCCATATGTTCAGGAAGATGGATCGAGCAACGCTGGCTATCACCCCAGATCACGGTAAATTGTTGATTTTCAGCGACTCCACTTAACCAGGCGTGTCCTTCCTCGCCAACCATTCCCACGCTAATGCCGCTATCCTCCTGGCGGATATCCGCACCGAGGGGAGGGAACTGACCGCTGGCGTTGCGAATGATGAGGTTAACGTCTTTACCGGAACGGGAAGCCAGCGATTTGTAACCTATCGCGCCTTCAATCCACGTTTCTTTGATAACGTTATCTGCCACTGTTACGCCGTCGGGTAAGTCATTCATGTTCACCGCCACGGTGGAAGGCTGGTAACTGGAAATCAAAGGCACCACCGCAATGCCAAAATGGTTGGTGTAGTCGAGATTGCCCTGAACCGGAATATCTGCCACGCCATCGGTACTGACCATCAGACGTGGTTCATTGGTGGAGCTGCGACGATGGAACGCCGCACCATATTGAGTTGCCGTGAAAGAACCGCTCCAGCTGCTGCTGACGGAACTGTAATCATTGGCGGCATAGGTACCAGAAATATCCCACTCACCCGCTGAACTCAGGTGCTGATAGTTACCGCTCACCTGGGCTCCATTATCCGGACGGTCGGATTGCAGTCCGGTAGACATGCCCCAGCTATTACGTTCATCTAACGTATCATTCCACGACATGCGGTGCGTGGTGCTGTGATTACTGTTTTGCATGTCATAACCGACCCGCCCCCCGTTACCGAAGGGGAGCGAAATCGACAGGTAAATCTGATTGTCGCGATCTTTATCTTCGTAATGGGTTGTATTGAATGACGTCGAGATCGAGATATCTCTCCAGTTACCAATATCAACATTAAAACCCGCCGTGATGTTGGCGGTCGTGGAGGCGTCTGCATTCCACCAGGTTTGATGCAGCAGGTTGGCGTACAGATTGAGGTTCAGTGGGGTAATCGGTTGCCCCACGGATAAGCTGATCGTCTGTTTTTCGTCCTGCGCATCGTTGTCGTTGTATTTGTGATCCAGATAGTTGGCGTAGCTGTGAAAATGACGATCTGAGAAGCGATAAGCGGCGAGCGAAATCGTGCTGTTAGTGGCATCCACTTGTTTGCTGTAATTAAAGCGGTAACTTAAGCCCCGCTCGTCTTGCTGAGTATCAAACTGACTACTGGCCCAGGTGACATCAAACGACAATGCACCAAGCCAGAGCATATTTTGCCCGATACCCATTGCGGCAGAATGGTAGTTGTCACCCGAAATCAGCAGGCCGCCGTACAGTGAGGTATTTGACAGCATCCCCCAGGAAACTTCATTGCTAAAAAAGGTTTCATTTTCAGTTTGATGAGACATAGATGTTCGCGGCTGACCGGCAGCAAGTTTATAGCGAACCTGCCCCTGGCGCGTAAGGAAAGGCGTCGATGCTGCCGAAACCTGGAAATTGTTCACCCGACCATCTTCTTCCGTCACTTTGACATCCAACGTACCCTGGACGGACTGATTAAGGTCATCAATGATAAACGGACCTGGTGGGACTTTTTTCTGGTAAATAACTCGCCCTGAGTGACTCACGGTGACGGTGGCGTTGGTTTGTGCAATGCCGCTGATTTGTGGGGCGTAGCCGCGTAGCTCCCACGGTAACATCCGATCGTCACTTGCCAGTGCCGCGCCGGTATAAGAAAAGCCGTCGAAAATATTGGAACTGAAATCCGTTTCACCAAGGGTTAATTTTGAACCTAATTGCGGTAATGGACGAAAAAGATAGGTGCGTGATATTTCGCCTGACTGTTCATGGTTATCATCGCTATCGGTCTGATTCAATTGGTAATCACTGCGTAAACGCCATGCTCCCGCGTTAATTCCGGCTGTTCCATAGGCGTTCAGGTTAGTGCTGTTGCTACCATCCTGTGGGCGGTAGCTGCTGGCAAACAGGTTGTAGTCCATCAGGACGCCGGCGACACCTTCTTTCCATGTTGAGGGGGGAGTCCAGTTATCTGAGTGCCACGCCAGCCAGGCTTGTGGAATAGTGATATTCAGTTGCTGGCTAGCCTGATCAAAAATGAAGAGAATTTCAGGCCGGGAGCTAAAATCGACGCACTGGTTTAACCGTGGTAACGACTGACGAACTTCAGGTTTTAAACCAAATTTATCTACCAGTAAATCATTAATACACGGAATGGTTTGGTCACCGTTCTTTTTCCAGTCAATTTTTTGTCCGTTACTGATTTGGTTGTTATTTACTGCAACGCTAACAAAATATTCACCGGGAGCAATGCCCCCTTTTCCCTTTAATAATGAAATATCAATGCGATCTCGCATCGATTTATCGAGGACATTCAGGTTGAATTCGACCGCCAATGCGGAAGGTATCGCCATGACCAGGCAGGATATAAAAGAGAGTCGATAAATATTCACGGTGTCCATACCTGATAAATATTTGAAGAAAGGCGGCGATGACGCCGCCAAAGTGATACTTATTTATAATCCAGTACGTAGGTCGCATTCGCCGTAACTGCGCCTGGTGTTACGGGCGTAGCCTGATCAATTTGTTCCATCCACGCAAAGAAATTTAACGTTTGTTCGCTGGAGGTTGGTGCCAGGTCGATATCTGGAGTAGCGGTGCCTAAAACGATATTGCTTTGATCTTTATTCATTAAACGCACGCCGACACCGGTCGCTTCACCCGTGCTGGTGTTGTTGAGAATCGGATCTGCGCCGGTGGTTTTCGCTGAGCTGTCAAAGGTGACTGCAACTTTAGAAATCTTGCCGCCGGAACCGTTGTTGGAGTTTTCCAGATCGCAGTTGACTAAGCGCAGGTCGACAGCAACGGCATCGCTGTGATGCGACTGATTAATGTGGCTGGTGGTCACCTGACCGAGTTCAACTTCTTTATCAATATCATCCTGATGTATTTCACACGGTGCTTCAATAACTTCACCTTTAAAGTGAATTTCACCGGATCCTTCATCAGCCGCATAAACAGGTGCAGTGAACAGCAGAGATACGGCCAGTGCGGCCAATGTTTTTTGTCCTTTAAACATAGCTGAGTCCTTTAAATAATGAGATAGAGTGTTGCGAGGCAAGAATATATTAACTGACAGTTGAATGTATTTGGTTTTATTTAACAATATTAAAAAGCTTGTTATATAAAGAATGGAATAATTGAGTGCATAAATTTATTGTTTAATGAGATGAAAGATGGGGTGGGATGGATATGCATAATTTTCATTGGGTTAACAATGCTACCGGCAGGAAAGTATAAAAATAAACTTATCATTCTGCTCAGTATGTGACTTGTCACATTTTTTCACCTTATTAATGGGTATTTGCATCTGGTTTAATTTTTACAATTTATTATGTTCAGCCATATAAAAAAGAACCCGCTCTATTAAAGGCGGGTCCGGAAAGTAAACGGCTTAGCAATCAACCATTAACGCTTGATGTCGCTTTTAAAGTCGCGTTTTTCATATCCTGTATACAGTTGACGCGGACGGGCAATCTTCATACCGTCACTGTGCATTTCGCTCCAGTGGGCGATCCAGCCAACGGTACGTGCCATCGCGAAGATAACGGTAAACATGGAAGACGGAATACCCATCGCTTTCAGGATGATACCAGAGTAGAAATCGACGTTCGGGTAGAGTTTCTTCTCGATAAAGTACGGGTCGTTCAGCGCGATGTTTTCCAGCTCCATAGCCACTTCCAGCAGGTCATCTTTGGTACCCAGCTCTTTCAGCACTTCATGGCAGGTTTCACGCATTACGGTGGCGCGCGGGTCGTAATTTTTGTACACGCGGTGCCCGAAGCCCATCAGGCGGAAAGAGTCATTTTTGTCTTTCGCACGACGAACAAATTCCGGAATGTGTTTAACGGAGCTGATTTCTTCCAGCATTTTCAGCGCCGCTTCGTTAGCACCACCGTGCGCAGGTCCCCACAGTGAAGCAATACCTGCTGCGATACAGGCAAACGGGTTCGCCCCCGAAGAGCCAGCGGTACGCACGGTGGAGGTGGAGGCGTTCTGTTCATGGTCAGCGTGCAGGATCAAAATACGGTCCATAGCACGTTCCAGAATCGGATTAACTTCATACGGTTCGCACGGCGTGGAGAACATCATATTCAGGAAGTTACCGGCATAGGAGAGATCGTTGCGCGGGTAAACAAATGGCTGACCAATGGAATACTTGTAACACATCGCGGCCATAGTCGGCATTTTCGACAGCAGGCGGAACGCGGCAATTTCACGATGACGAGGATTGTTAACATCCAGCGAGTCGTGATAGAACGCCGCCAGCGCGCCGGTAATACCACACATGACTGCCATTGGATGCGAGTCGCGACGGAAAGCATGGAACAGACGGGTAATCTGCTCGTGGATCATGGTATGACGGGTCACCGTAGTTTTAAATTCGTCATACTGTTCCTGAGTCGGTTTTTCACCATTCAGCAGGATGTAACAAACTTCCAGGTAGTTAGAATCGGTCGCCAGCTGATCGATCGGGAAACCGCGGTGCAGCAAAATACCTTCATCACCATCAATAAAAGTAATTTTAGATTCGCAGGATGCGGTTGAAGTGAAGCCAGGGTCAAAGGTGAACACACCTTTTGAACCGAGAGTACGGATATCAATAACATCTTGACCCAGCGTGCCTTTCAGCACATCCAGTTCAACAGCTGTGTCCCCGTTGAGGGTGAGTTTTGCTTTTGTATCAGCCATTTAAGGTCTCCTTAGCGCCTTATTGCGTAAGACTGCCGGAACTTAAATTTGCCTTCGCACATCAACCTGGCTTTACCCGTTTGTTATTTGGCTCGCCGCTCTGTGAAAGAGGGGAAAACCTGGGTACAGAGCTCTGGGCGCTTGCAGGTAAAGGATCCATTGATGACGAATAAATGGCGAATCAAGTACTTAGCAATCCGAATTATTAAACTTGTTTACCACTAATAACTGTCCCGAATGAATTGGTCAATACTTCCACACTGTTACATAAGTTAATCTTAGGTGAAATACCGACTTCATAACTTTTACGCATTATATGCTTTTCCTAGTAATGTTTGTAACAACTTTGTTGAATGATTGTCAAATTAGATGATTAAAAATTAAATAAATGTTGTTATCGTGACCTAGATCACTGTTCAGGATAAAACCCGACAAACTATATGTAGGTTAATTGTAATGATTTTGTGAACGGCCTATACTGCCGCCAGGTCTCCGGAACACCCTGCAATCCCGAGCCACCCAGCGTTGTAACGTGTCGTTTTCGCATCTGGAAGCAGTGTTTTGCATGACGCGCAGTTATAGAAAGGACGCTGTCTGACCCGCAAGCAGACCGGAGGAAGGAAATCCCGACGTCTCCAGGTAACAGAAAGTTAACCTCTGTGCCCGTAGTCCCCAGGGAATAATAAGAACAGCATGTGGGCGTTATTCATGATAAGAAATGTGAAAAAACAAAGACCTGTTAATCTGGACCTACAGACCATCCGGTTCCCCATCACGGCGATAGCGTCCATTCTCCATCGCGTTTCCGGTGTGATCACCTTTGTTGCAGTGGGCATCCTGCTGTGGCTTCTGGGTACCAGCCTCTCTTCCCCTGAAGGTTTCGAGCAAGCTTCCGCGATTATGGGCAGCTTCTTCGTCAAATTTATCATGTGGGGCATCCTTACCGCTCTGGCGTATCACGTCGTCGTAGGTATTCGCCACATGATGATGGATTTTGGCTATCTGGAAGAAACATTCGAAGCGGGTAAACGCTCCGCCAAAATCTCCTTTGTTATTACTGTCGTGCTTTCACTTCTCGCAGGAGTCCTCGTATGGTAAGCAACGCCTCCGCATTAGGACGCAATGGCGTACATGATTTCATCCTCGTTCGCGCTACCGCTATCGTCCTGACGCTCTACATCATTTATATGGTCGGTTTTTTCGCTACCAGTGGCGAGCTGACATATGAAGTCTGGATCGGTTTCTTCGCCTCTGCGTTCACCAAAGTGTTCACCCTGCTGGCGCTGTTTTCTATCTTGATTCATGCCTGGATCGGCATGTGGCAGGTGTTGACCGACTACGTTAAACCGCTGGCCTTGCGCCTGATGCTGCAACTGGTGATTGTCGTTGCACTGGTGGTTTACGTGATTTATGGATTCGTTGTGGTGTGGGGTGTGTGATGAAATTGCCAGTCAGAGAATTTGATGCAGTTGTGATTGGTGCCGGTGGCGCAGGTATGCGCGCGGCGCTGCAAATTTCCCAGAGCGGTCAGACCTGTGCGCTGCTCTCTAAAGTCTTCCCGACCCGTTCCCATACCGTTTCTGCGCAAGGCGGCATTACCGTTGCGCTGGGTAATACCCATGAAGATAACTGGGAATGGCATATGTACGATACCGTAAAAGGGTCGGACTATATCGGTGACCAGGACGCGATTGAATATATGTGTAAAACCGGGCCGGAAGCGATTCTGGAACTCGAACACATGGGCCTGCCGTTCTCGCGTCTTGATGATGGTCGTATCTATCAACGTCCGTTTGGCGGTCAGTCGAAAAACTTCGGCGGCGAGCAGGCGGCACGCACTGCGGCGGCTGCTGACCGTACCGGTCACGCACTGTTGCACACCCTTTATCAGCAGAACCTGAAAAACCACACCACCATTTTCTCCGAGTGGTATGCGCTGGATCTGGTGAAGAACCAGGATGGCGCAGTGGTTGGTTGTACCGCATTGTGCATCGAAACTGGTGAAGTGGTTTATTTCAAAGCCCGCGCTACCGTGCTGGCGACTGGCGGGGCAGGGCGTATTTATCAGTCCACCACTAACGCCCACATTAACACTGGCGACGGCGTCGGCATGGCTATCCGTGCAGGCGTACCAGTGCAGGATATGGAAATGTGGCAGTTCCACCCGACCGGCATTGCAGGTGCGGGCGTACTGGTCACCGAAGGTTGCCGTGGTGAAGGCGGTTATCTGCTGAACAAACATGGCGAACGCTTTATGGAGCGTTATGCGCCGAACGCCAAAGACCTGGCGGGCCGTGATGTGGTGGCGCGTTCCATCATGATTGAAATCCGTGAAGGTCGCGGCTGTGATGGTCCGTGGGGGCCACACGCGAAACTGAAACTCGATCACCTGGGTAAAGAAGTTCTCGAATCCCGTCTGCCGGGTATCCTGGAACTCTCCCGTACCTTCGCTCACGTTGATCCGGTGAAAGAGCCGATTCCGGTTATCCCAACCTGTCACTACATGATGGGCGGTATTCCGACCAAAGTGACCGGTCAGGCGCTGACGGTGAACGAGAAAGGCGAAGATGTGGTTGTTCCGGGGCTGTTTGCCGTTGGTGAAATCGCTTGTGTATCGGTACACGGCGCTAACCGTCTTGGCGGCAACTCGCTGCTGGACCTGGTGGTCTTTGGTCGCGCAGCGGGTCTGCATCTGCAAGAGTCTATTGCTGAGCAGGGCGCACTGCGCGATGCCAGCGAGTCTGATGTAGAAGCGTCTCTGGATCGTCTGAATCGCTGGAACAACAACCGTAACGGTGAAGATCCGGTGGCGATCCGTAAAGCACTGCAAGAATGTATGCAGCATAACTTCTCGGTCTTCCGTGAAGGTGATGCGATGGCGAAAGGGCTTGAGCAGTTGAAAGTGATCCGCGAGCGTCTGAAAAATGCCCGTCTGGATGACACTTCCAGCGAGTTCAACACCCAGCGCGTTGAGTGCCTGGAACTGGATAACCTGATGGAAACGGCGTATGCAACAGCTGTTTCTGCCAACTTCCGTACCGAAAGCCGTGGCGCGCATAGCCGCTTCGATTTCCCGGATCGTGATGATGAAAACTGGCTGTGCCACTCCCTGTATCTGCCAGAGGCGGAATCCATGACGCGCCGAAGCGTCAACATGGAACCGAAACTGCGCCCGGCATTCCCGCCGAAGATTCGTACTTACTAATGCGGAGACAGGAAAATGAGACTCGAGTTTTCAATTTATCGCTATAACCCGGATGTTGATGATGCTCCGCGTATGCAGGATTACACCCTGGAAGCGGATGAAGGTCGCGACATGATGCTGCTGGATGCGCTTATCCAGCTGAAAGAGAAAGATCCCAGCCTGTCGTTCCGCCGCTCCTGCCGTGAAGGTGTGTGCGGTTCCGACGGTCTGAACATGAACGGCAAGAATGGTCTGGCCTGTATTACCCCGATTTCGGCACTCAACCAGCCGGGCAAGAAGATTGTGATTCGCCCGCTGCCAGGTTTACCGGTGATCCGCGATTTGGTGGTAGACATGGGACAATTCTATGCGCAATATGAGAAAATTAAGCCTTACCTGTTGAATAATGGACAAAATCCGCCAGCTCGCGAGCATTTACAGATGCCAGAGCAGCGCGAAAAACTCGACGGGTTGTATGAATGTATTCTCTGCGCATGTTGTTCAACCTCTTGTCCGTCTTTCTGGTGGAATCCCGATAAGTTTATCGGCCCGGCAGGCTTGTTAGCGGCATATCGTTTCCTGATCGATAGCCGTGATACCGAGACTGACAGCCGCCTCGACGGTTTGAGCGATGCATTCAGCGTATTCCGCTGTCACAGCATCATGAACTGCGTCAGTGTATGTCCGAAGGGGCTGAACCCGACGCGCGCCATCGGCCATATCAAGTCGATGTTGTTGCAGCGTAATGCGTAAACCCAGGCCTGATAAGACGCACAAGCGTCGCATCAGGCAACCAGTGCCGGATGCGGCGTGAACGCCTTATCCGGCCTACAAAAGAAATGCAGAAATCGTAGGCCTGATAAGACGCGCAAGCGTCGCATCAGGCAAACAGCGCCGGATGCGGCGTGAATGCCTTATCCGGCCTACAAAAGAAATGCAGGAAATCTTTAAAAACTGCCCCTGACACTAAGACAGTTTTTAAAGGTTCCTTCGCGAGCCACTACGTAGACAAGAGCTCGCAAGTGAACCCCGGCACGCACATCACTGTGCGTGGTAGTATCCACGGCGAAGTAAGCATAAAAAAGATGCTTAAGGGATCACGATGCAGAACAGCGCTTTGAAAGCCTGGTTGGACTCTTCTTACCTCTCTGGCGCAAACCAGAGCTGGATAGAACAGCTCTATGAAGACTTCTTAACCGATCCTGACTCGGTTGACGCTAACTGGCGTTCGACGTTCCAGCAGTTACCTGGTACGGGAGTCAAACCGGATCAATTCCACTCTCAAACGCGTGAATATTTCCGCCGCCTGGCGAAAGACGCTTCACGTTACTCTTCAACGATCTCCGACCCTGACACCAATGTGAAGCAGGTTAAAGTCCTGCAGCTCATTAACGCATACCGCTTCCGTGGTCACCAGCATGCGAATCTCGATCCGCTGGGACTGTGGCAGCAAGATAAAGTGGCCGATCTGGATCCGTCTTTCCACGATCTGACCGAAGCAGACTTCCAGGAGACCTTCAACGTCGGTTCATTTGCCAGCGGCAAAGAAACCATGAAACTCGGCGAGCTGCTGGAAGCCCTCAAGCAAACCTACTGCGGCCCGATTGGTGCCGAGTATATGCATATTACCAGCACCGAAGAAAAACGCTGGATCCAACAGCGTATCGAGTCTGGTCGCGCGACTTTCAATAGCGAAGAGAAAAAACGCTTCTTAAGCGAACTGACCGCCGCTGAAGGCCTTGAACGTTACCTCGGCGCAAAATTCCCTGGCGCAAAACGCTTCTCGCTGGAAGGCGGTGACGCGTTAATCCCGATGCTTAAAGAGATGATCCGCCACGCTGGCAACAGCGGCACCCGCGAAGTGGTTCTCGGGATGGCGCACCGTGGTCGTCTGAACGTGCTGGTGAACGTGCTGGGTAAAAAACCGCAAGACTTGTTCGACGAGTTTGCCGGTAAACATAAAGAACACCTCGGCACGGGCGACGTGAAATACCACATGGGCTTCTCGTCTGACTTCCAGACCGATGGCGGCCTGGTGCACCTGGCGCTGGCGTTTAACCCGTCTCACCTTGAGATTGTAAGCCCGGTAGTTATCGGTTCTGTTCGTGCCCGTCTGGACAGACTTGATGAGCCGAGCAGCAACAAAGTGCTGCCAATTACCATCCACGGTGACGCCGCAGTGACCGGGCAGGGCGTGGTTCAGGAAACCCTGAACATGTCGAAAGCGCGTGGCTATGAAGTTGGCGGTACGGTACGTATCGTTATCAACAACCAGGTTGGCTTCACCACCTCTAACCCGCTGGATGCCCGTTCGACGCCGTACTGTACTGATATCGGTAAGATGGTTCAGGCACCGATTTTCCACGTTAACGCGGATGATCCTGAAGCCGTTGCCTTTGTGACCCGTCTGGCGCTCGATTTCCGTAACACCTTTAAACGTGATGTCTTCATCGACCTGGTGTGCTACCGCCGTCATGGCCATAACGAAGCCGACGAGCCGAGCGCAACCCAGCCGCTGATGTATCAGAAAATCAAAAAACATCCGACGCCGCGCAAAATCTACGCTGACAAGCTGGAGCAAGAAAAAGTCGCGACGCTGGAAGATGCCACCGAGATGGTTAACCTGTACCGCGATGCGCTGGATGCTGGCGATTGCGTGGTAGCAGAGTGGCGTCCGATGAACATGCACTCTTTCACCTGGTCACCGTACCTCAACCACGAATGGGACGAAGAGTACCCGAACAAAGTTGAGATGAAGCGCCTGCAGGAACTGGCTAAACGCATCAGCACGGTGCCGGAAGCAGTTGAAATGCAGTCTCGCGTTGCCAAGATTTATGGCGATCGCCAGGCGATGGCTGCCGGTGAGAAACTGTTCGACTGGGGCGGCGCGGAAAACCTCGCTTACGCCACGCTGGTTGACGAAGGCATTCCGGTTCGCCTGTCGGGTGAAGACTCCGGTCGCGGTACCTTCTTCCACCGCCACGCGGTGATCCACAACCAGTCTAACGGTTCCACTTACACGCCGCTGCAACACATCCATAACGGCCAGGGCGCGTTCCGTGTCTGGGACTCCGTACTGTCTGAAGAAGCCGTGCTGGCGTTTGAATACGGTTATGCCACCGCAGAACCACGCACTCTGACTATCTGGGAAGCACAGTTCGGTGACTTCGCTAACGGTGCTCAGGTGGTTATCGACCAGTTCATCTCCTCTGGCGAGCAGAAATGGGGCCGGATGTGTGGTCTGGTGATGTTGCTGCCGCACGGTTACGAAGGGCAGGGGCCGGAGCACTCCTCCGCGCGTCTGGAACGTTATCTGCAACTTTGTGCTGAGCAAAACATGCAGGTTTGCGTACCTTCTACCCCGGCACAGGTTTACCACATGCTGCGTCGTCAGGCGCTGCGCGGGATGCGTCGTCCGCTGGTCGTGATGTCGCCGAAATCCCTGCTGCGTCATCCGCTGGCGGTTTCCAGCCTCGAAGAACTGGCGAACGGCACCTTCCTGCCAGCCATCGGTGAAATCGACGAGCTTGATCCGAAGGGCGTTAAGCGTGTAGTGATGTGTTCTGGTAAGGTTTATTACGACCTGCTGGAACAACGTCGTAAGAACAATCAACACGATGTCGCCATTGTGCGTATCGAGCAACTCTACCCGTTCCCGCATAAAGCGATGCAGGAAGTGTTGCAGCAGTTTGCTCACGTCAAGGATTTTGTCTGGTGCCAGGAAGAACCGCTCAACCAGGGCGCATGGTACTGCAGCCAGCATCATTTCCGTGAAGTGATTCCGTTTGGGGCTTCTCTGCGTTATGCAGGCCGCCCGGCCTCCGCCTCTCCGGCGGTAGGGTATATGTCCGTTCACCAGAAACAGCAACAAGATCTGGTTAATGACGCGCTGAACGTCGAATAAATAAAGGATACACAATGAGTAGCGTAGATATTCTGGTCCCTGACCTGCCTGAATCCGTAGCCGATGCCACCGTCGCAACCTGGCATAAAAAACCCGGCGACGCAGTCGTACGTGATGAAGTGCTGGTAGAAATCGAAACTGACAAAGTGGTACTGGAAGTACCGGCATCAGCAGACGGCATTCTGGATGCGGTTCTGGAAGATGAAGGTACAACGGTAACGTCTCGTCAGATCCTTGGTCGCCTGCGTGAAGGCAACAGCGCCGGTAAAGAAACCAGCGCCAAATCTGAAGAGAAAGCGTCCACTCCGGCGCAACGCCAGCAGGCGTCTCTGGAAGAGCAAAACAACGATGCGTTAAGCCCGGCGATCCGTCGCCTGCTGGCTGAACACAACCTCGACGCCAGCGCCATTAAAGGCACCGGTGTGGGTGGTCGTCTGACCCGTGAAGATGTGGAAAAACATCTGGCGAAAGCCCCGGCGAAAGAGTCTGCTCCGGCAGCGGCTGCTCCGGCGGCGCAACCGGCTCTGGTTGCACGTAGCGAAAAACGTGTCCCGATGACTCGCCTGCGTAAGCGTGTGGCAGAGCGTCTGCTGGAAGCGAAAAACTCCACCGCCATGCTGACCACGTTCAACGAAGTCAACATGAAGCCGATTATGGATCTGCGTAAGCAGTACGGTGAAGCGTTTGAAAAACGCCACGGCATCCGTCTGGGCTTTATGTCCTTCTACGTGAAAGCGGTGGTTGAAGCCCTGAAACGTTACCCGGAAGTGAATGCTTCTATCGACGGCGATGACGTGGTTTACCACAACTATTTCGACGTCAGCATGGCGGTTTCTACGCCGCGCGGCCTGGTGACGCCGGTACTGCGTGATGTCGATACCCTCGGCATGGCAGACATCGAGAAGAAAATCAAAGAGCTGGCAGTCAAAGGCCGTGATGGCAAGCTGACGGTTGAAGATCTGACCGGTGGTAACTTCACCATCACCAACGGTGGTGTGTTCGGTTCCCTGATGTCTACGCCGATCATCAACCCGCCGCAGAGCGCAATTCTGGGTATGCACGCTATCAAAGATCGTCCGATGGCGGTGAATGGTCTGGTTGAGATCCTGCCGATGATGTACCTGGCGCTGTCCTACGATCACCGTCTGATCGATGGTCGCGAATCCGTGGGCTTCCTGGTAACGATCAAAGAGTTGCTGGAAGATCCGACGCGTCTGCTGCTGGACGTGTAGTAGTTTAAGCTTCACCTGCACTGTAGACCGGATGAGGCATTATCGCCTTCTCCGGCAATTGAAGCCTGATGCGACGCTGACGCGTCTTATCAGGCCTACGGGGACCATCAATGTAGGTCGGATAAGGCGCTCGCGCCGCATCCGACACGCGATGCCTGATGCGACGCTTGCGCGTCTTATCAGGCCTACGGGTGACCGACAATACCCGGAAGCGATACGAAATATTCGGTCTACGGTTTAAAAGATAACGATTACTGAAGGATGGACAGAACACATGAACTTACATGAATATCAGGCAAAACAACTTTTTGCCCGCTATGGCTTACCAGCCCCGGTGGGTTATGCCTGTACTACTCCGCGCGAAGCAGAAGAAGCCGCTTCAAAAATCGGTGCCGGTCCGTGGGTAGTGAAATGTCAGGTTCACGCTGGTGGCCGCGGTAAAGCGGGCGGTGTGAAAGTTGTAAACAGCAAAGAAGACATCCGTGCTTTTGCAGAAAACTGGCTGGGCAAGCGTCTGGTAACGTATCAAACAGATGCCAATGGCCAACCGGTTAACCAGATTCTGGTTGAAGCAGCGACCGATATCGCTAAAGAGCTGTATCTCGGTGCCGTTGTAGACCGTAGTTCCCGTCGTGTGGTCTTTATGGCATCCACCGAAGGCGGCGTGGAAATCGAAAAAGTGGCGGAAGAAACTCCGCACCTGATCCATAAAGTTGCGCTTGATCCGCTGACTGGTCCGATGCCGTATCAGGGACGCGAGCTGGCGTTCAAACTGGGTCTGGAAGGTAAACTGGTTCAGCAGTTCACCAAAATCTTCATGGGCCTGGCGACCATTTTCCTGGAGCGCGACCTGGCGCTGATCGAAATCAACCCGCTGGTCATTACCAAACAGGGCGATCTGATTTGCCTCGACGGCAAACTGGGCGCTGATGGCAACGCACTGTTCCGCCAGCCTGATCTGCGTGAAATGCGTGACCAGTCGCAGGAAGATCCACGTGAAGCACAGGCTGCACAGTGGGAACTGAACTACGTTGCGCTGGACGGTAACATCGGTTGTATGGTTAACGGCGCAGGTCTGGCGATGGGTACGATGGACATCGTTAAACTGCACGGCGGCGAACCAGCTAACTTCCTGGACGTTGGCGGCGGCGCAACCAAAGAGCGCGTAACCGAAGCGTTCAAAATCATCCTCTCTGACGACAAAGTGAAAGCCGTTCTGGTTAACATCTTCGGCGGTATCGTTCGTTGCGACCTGATCGCTGACGGTATCATCGGCGCGGTAGCGGAAGTGGGTGTTAACGTACCGGTCGTGGTACGTCTGGAAGGTAACAACGCCGAACTCGGCGCGAAGAAACTGGCTGACAGCGGCCTGAATATTATTGCAGCAAAAGGTCTGACGGATGCAGCTCAGCAGGTTGTTGCCGCAGTGGAGGGGAAATAATGTCCATTTTAATTGATAAAAACACCAAGGTTATCTGCCAGGGCTTTACCGGTAGCCAGGGGACTTTCCACTCAGAACAGGCCATTGCATACGGCACTAAAATGGTTGGCGGCGTAACCCCAGGTAAAGGCGGCACCACCCACCTCGGCCTGCCAGTGTTCAACACCGTGCGTGAAGCTGTTGCTGCTACTGGCGCTACCGCTTCTGTTATCTACGTACCAGCACCGTTCTGCAAAGACTCCATTCTGGAAGCTATTGATGCAGGCATCAAACTGATTATCACCATCACTGAAGGCATCCCGACGCTGGATATGCTGACCGTGAAAGTGAAACTGGATGAAGCAGGCGTTCGTATGATCGGCCCGAACTGCCCGGGCGTTATCACTCCGGGTGAATGCAAAATCGGTATCCAGCCGGGTCACATTCACAAACCGGGTAAAGTGGGTATCGTTTCCCGTTCCGGTACACTGACCTATGAAGCGGTTAAACAGACCACGGATTACGGTTTCGGTCAGTCGACCTGTGTCGGTATCGGCGGTGACCCGATCCCTGGCTCTAACTTTATCGACATCCTCGAAATGTTCGAAAAAGATCCGCAGACCGAAGCGATCGTGATGATCGGTGAGATCGGCGGTAGCGCTGAAGAAGAAGCGGCTGCGTACATCAAAGAGCACGTTACCAAGCCTGTTGTGGGTTACATCGCTGGTGTGACTGCGCCGAAAGGCAAACGTATGGGCCACGCGGGTGCCATCATTGCCGGTGGTAAAGGGACTGCGGATGAGAAATTCGCTGCTCTGGAAGCCGCAGGCGTGAAAACCGTTCGCAGCCTGGCGGATATCGGTGAAGCACTGAAAACTGTTCTGAAATAAATATCTGTAATAAGAAATAGCCCTCGCCGCTTCCCTCTACAGGAATGGCGAAGGGCTGTCGGTTTCGACATGGTTGGCCATCGTATGATGGCCTTTTTTATGCCTTAAATGTTAACCACGGTCGAAATCTGACCGCTGGCTTGACTGCATGGCCACAGCCACTGTGGATTGCCGCAACCGACCGCAAGCCACGAATAAGAACGACGGCGAATTTCGAATCGTTACCTGATGCACTGGCTTCCCAGCGTTTGACCGTAGCGTTAAGTAAATCAACAAAAGCGATGTTCACCGCTTATCGTCAAGTCGTGCCATTTGTCAGCCAGGATCGGGTCTTTACCCCGGATATTGCAGCATCGCAAAAATTCTTAGAGGGATATGCTATAAATCAAAAATAAAATCTTTGTTGATTGTTTATCATAATATCCACAGATATGATAAATGATATCAATTTAATAATTTTCACTTAATGTGATTCCGGATAATTCGAAAGGCGCTGTGCTTTTCGGATTATTATTATCTGATTAAGATATTTGTCACGCCAGGCTTACTGGGTTATAAATGTCAATCATGATTCTTATAAATTATTTATTGCTGCTTTGGTTACCATTACTTCGTAATAAGTAATGTATTTTTGATGGTTTAAACTATTTTTAAGGGACGGCATTATGCGAGGAAAAATACCTAAAACGGAGCTGCTGGTGACTTTTGAGGTCGTCGCACGTCATGAAAGTTATACCAGAGCGGCAGAGGAGTTAGCGTTGACCCAAAGTGCAGTATTCAGACAAGTGAGTGCGCTGGAGGAATTTTTACATACTCCGTTATTTTCACACTCTAAAAAACGTATTTTTCTTAATGATGCAGGGAAGTATTACCTGGGGATAGTAAAAGAAACATTAAATAAGCTGGAACGAGATACCAATACCATTATGACCTGGCAGCCTACGGTTCAGGTTATTGAACTTGCCGTGAATCCTACGTTTAGTACCCACTGGTTAATCCCAAATTTACATGAATTCACAAAGTTACATCCCGATATTATTGTTAATATTCACTCTTTAGCTAATAACGGCGATTTTCTTAATCGGGAGTACGATGCTGTCATTATGCGCGAAAATTTTTGCGCGCCCTGGGCGGAAGTAGAATATCTCTTTGAAGAGGAGATTTTGCCGGTATGCAGCGGCAGTTTGCTTGCAATGTCCGATCAAAAACTGTCAGTGGCAGAACTGCTTACAGAATTACCACTTCTGCATCAAAGTACCCGTATTACTGGCTGGGAAGAGTGGTTTGCCTTATCTGGCGTTAGCAGTCCGCTAGTCAACAACGGACCACGTTTCGATTTGCTTTCAATGCTGATTGCCGCCGTGCGCTCGAATCTCGGCGTGGCGCTGTTACCACGTTTCGCTATTCAACATGATTTGGATAGTGGCGATATGGTGATCCCCTGTGATGTGCCTATTCGTACCGGTAACCGTTTTATTATGACGTGGCAGGAAGAGAAGTTTGACTCACCGCACTTGCAGCAATTTCGTGAATGGTTGCTGGCGAAATCGGTTGTACCGCAGGAGATGTAAAACCTGCGCCTGGCGGGATGCCAGGCGCAGTTATTACCAGTCGATGCCCGGCTGGGCCTGAATGCCGTTATCAAAAGCATGTTTGACGGGGCGGATTTCGCTGACCGTATCTGCCATTTTTAATATCTGACTGTGGCAACCGCGTCCGGTGACAATGACACTTTGTTGTGCCGGGCGGTTTTGCAGAGAAGCGATCACTTCTTCGGTATCCAGATAATGGTAAGCCAGCATATAGGTCAGCTCATCAAGCACCACTAAGTCGTAACGCTTGTCAGCCAGCATCCGTTTGCTTTCCGACCAGACCTCTTTCGCCGCGTCGATATCCGCTTGCCGGTTCTGTGTCTCCCAGGTAAAACCGGTTCCCATAATATGAAACTCAACCCCGAGCGGCTGGAGAAGGTTGTATTCGCCGTTGTCCCATTGTCCCTTGATGTACTGCGCAACCCCCACCGTTTTGCCATGACCCACCGCGCGCGTCACAGTACCAAACGCGGCAGTGGATTTCCCTTTGCCATTGCCGGTGAAAACAATCAAAATCCCTTTTTTCTCTATCGCCGCCGCGACGCGCGTATCGACCTGTTCCTTCAATTTCTGCTGGCGCTGCACATGCCGTTCAGTTGAAATTCGCGCTTCCATTCATTTTCCTTAATGTCCCGCAGGGCAACTGGCGCAGCGGTGTTGCTGCTCAAACTGACTAAAGAAATTATTGCCTTTATCATCTACCAGGATGAATGCGGGCAGATTTTCCACTTCCATCATCCACACCGCTTCCATACCCAGCTCCGGGTATTCCAGGCAACGCAGACTTTTGACATATTCTTGCGCCAGTAACGCAGCTGCACCGCCAATACTTCCCAGATTGAAGCCGCCATGTTTGTGACAGGCATCGGTGACCTGCTGGCTGCGGTTACCTTTCGATAACATTACCAGACTGCCGCCAGCAGCCTGGAAGGTATCGACATAACCGTCCATTCGACCGCCCGTGGTTGGACCCAGTGAACCGCAGGCCATGTTCTCCGGTGTTTTCGCCGGGCCAGCGTAATAGACAATATGATGCTTCAGGTAATCCGGCATCGGTTCGCCGTTATCCAGCCGCGCTTTTATTTTGGCGTGGGCGATATCGCGTGCCACTACGATGGGACCACTTAACGACACGCGGGTGCCTACCGGTAATCTGGCGAGATCCTGCATCACGTCACGCAACGGACGGTTTAGATCCAGTTGTACATGTTGCGCGTGATTTTCTTCCCGCAGTGAGGCTGGAATATATTGCCCCGGATTGTGTTCGAGTTTTTCCAGCCAGATACCGTGCTTGTTAATTTTTGCTTTGATATTGCGATCGGCAGAACAGGAGAGCGCCATAGCTATCGGGCAGGAGCCACCGTGACGCGGCAGACGAATGACGCGAATATCATGAGCGAAATATTTACCTCCAAATTGCGCACCAATACCAAATTGCTGACTGGCCTCGAGCAATACTTTTTCCAGCTCAATATCACGGAATGCTTGTCCTTGCTCGTTTCCGCTGGTGGGCAAATTGTCGTAATATTTCGTTGAGGCCAGCTTGGCAACTTTTAAGGTTTGATCGGCTGAAAGCCCTCCGACGACAAAGGCGATGTGGTAAGGCGGGCAGGCAGCGGTGCCCAGCGATTTCATTTTTTCGATTAAAAATGCGGTCAGTTTTTCTGGTTGCAATAAGGATTTGGTTTCCTGATAAAGCGCGGCTTTATTGGCAGAGCCGCCCCCTTTATTAACACAGAGAAAATGGTACTCATTACCAGCGACAGCGCTGATATCAATCTGCGCCGGGAGATTGGTTTGCGTATTGACTTCGGTATACATATCCAGCGGCGCATTTTGTGAAAAGCGCAGATTATTTTCCTGGAAAGTACTGTAAATGCCTTTGCTTAAGGCTTCAGCGTCGTTACCTCCCGTCCATATCTGTTGCCCTTTACTGGCAACAATAGTTGCGGTGCCGGTATCCTGACAGTTGGGTAATACCCCTTTTGCTGAGACTTCAGCATTACGTAATAACTGCAACGCAACGTATTTATCATTACTACTGGCCTGCGGATCGTTAAGAATGCTGGCGACCTGTTGCAAATGAGCGGAACGTAAGAAAAAAGAGGCTTCATAAAATGCCTGCCGGGCAAGCAGCGTTAATGCTTCAGGAGCGATTTTTATCACTTCTTCGCCGTCTAATTCCGTTACTGTAATATGTTGATCGCTAATTAATGTATATTCTGTACCGTCTTTATTTTGTAGAAACGGTTCTTGCCAGATAAATGGTTTGGACATATTTCACTTTTCACCTTAAACGTTAGTTTTACTTAATTGCCGTCTAACTTCATGATCCGGCTTATAAAAATGCGTAGTCATTGGCTTCTGATTGCTTAAGATCCCCCTCAGGGCAGAGCAACGTTCGATTCATTGGGTTTTAATGCTTTACCCCGACAGCCCTCGCCGAAATGTTCGCCTTCCCACCGACTCACCATCGCAGCGCCCATTGCGTTGCTCATGACGTTTGTCGCTGAACGCCCCATATCAAGGAACGGATCAACGCCCATCAGCAAGATCAGCCCCGCTTCCGGAATATTGAACTGGTTGAGCGTGGCGGCGATAACCACCATTGAGGCGCGTGGTACGCCAGCCATTCCTTTCGAGGTCAACATCAGGATCAACAGCATGGTGATTTGCTCACCGATGGATAAATGGATATTGCAGGCCTGGGCGATGAAAACTGTGGCGAAGGAGCAGTAGGCCATTGATCCAACGAGATTAAATGAGTAGCCAATGGGTAAGACAAAGCTGGCAATTTTGGGGGAAACGCCAAATTGCTCCAGTTTTTCAAGCGTTCCCGGAAAAGCCGCTTCAGAACTGGATGTGGTAAATGCCAGCAGGGCGGGTTCCGAAAGGGCGCGGGTCAGGCGTCTGATGCAGGGGCCAACATAAACGATGGCCAGACCGATAAGCAGCACCCAAAGTAATAACATGGTGAAATAAAATTCACCCATAAAGATCCCGGCGCTCACCATAACTGCCAGTCCTCGTTCAGCAATCAATGCTGAAATAGCAGCGAATACGGTCAGGGGAGCGAAGAGCATGACGTAGCCAGTGAGCTTTAACATGGCATGTGCCAGCGAATCTAAGGCGTGAACGATGGCGCTGCCTTTCTCGCCAATCGCCGTCAGGCTACAGCCGAGGAAAATTGAGAACACCACGATTTGCAAAATTTCATTGTGCGCCATGGCATCGACAATGCTGGTGGGGAAAGCATGCGAAATAAATACTTTTAGCGTAAAGGGTTCTGACGCGACCACTCCGGTGGTTTCGGCTCCGTGTGCAACAAAATTAATTCCTGTGCCTGGCATGAAGAAATTTACTGTTATCAAGCCTAAGGCAATTGACAGCAATGAGGCGCAAATAAATAAAAAGAGTGTTTTAGAAAAAATACGACCAAGGGCTTTGGCATCTCCCATTTTAGCTATACCTACCACCAGGGTAGAGACCACTAACGGAGCGATAATCATTTTTATCAGTCGTAAGAAAATCGTCGTGAATATCGATATTTCTTGCGCATAGAGTTTTGCGATTTCCGGTGAAGCAGTGTTATTGAGCACTACGCCGATAATCATTCCAAGTACCAGCGCCAAAAGAATCATCGTGGTTAAACTTATTTTCTTCATTTTTTCCTCCATCAGGTGCACCGCGATAAATCAGAATCAGGAGAAGTAGATGCCCGAATAGAGATTCAGGCATCTACCTGCTATTACAACCTTACAAATAGCTGAAGTGTTGAACTGCAATAAGTGACGGGATGTCAGTTGGCTAAAAGTGTTCGGATTTTTACAAATCGAAACTCATATTTAATAAAGGTGCATGTTGCTGTGCGCCATAGACATCATTGTCACCTACATTCCCGGAGATAATATCTCGTGGCATGACGATTTTTACTGCGTTAGAAGGATCAAACCAGACAATACGGTGAATAAAGTCAGGTTCAACATGATATAAGCGCGCGATCAGTTCTGGGGTTAATTGCCCTGATGATTTAACTCGCTCATAGTTTTCTTTCGTTTTAAATAAAATATCTAAAACCAGTTCGTAAGGTCCGGCATTTTTCGAACGAATGACTTGCGCCAGTGAGACAATTGACTGTTTCATGCCTGAACTCCTTCTGGCGTCACCTGTTCAATATGGAAATCAAAACGCAGAGCGTCGTTGGCTTCAATCAGGTGATATATGGAAAATTCGTATACTGGCCCGCCCTGGATATCAGAAGGGGAGAACGGGAACGCCAGGTTGCCTGCGGTAGCGATGCGGTTTTCATAGCCGTAGTGCAGCATAGTAGAGCGCACCAGCGAGCAAACGCTGTTGGCAATCTCCTGGGTCGGTGCAACTACATCAAGGACAATCCCCAGCTCATGCCCGGCAGTTTGCATCGGTTCATGGTCGCCCATCACCCCGTTTTTGCCGTACAGGTGGAAATTGATGTGAATGCTGTCATCGTCGAGCGACAGGTTACGCGAAACGCTGGTTTTGACTTCATCGATGATTTTATCGATCCCGGCGATCATGATCGGGTCGCGCGTTCCGGCGATGGTCAGACAGCGGAAGCCCACCCGTCGCGCACCTTCCAGTTTCAGGGAATACGGCGTTTCTTCATGCTTAGAACCGCTGACGTACACTTCGCTGTCATTGACCGCTTTAAATGTGCAGCCTTTCAGGTTCAACACGCCGCCAGGTCCAGGCAGGAAGTAGGGATCGGATTTCTCATACAGTGTGTGTGCAGCCGCTGACGTTTCGGTAAATTTACGCTTCGGATTAAATGTCTTCAGCGTAAAGCCGTTGTCATCAATGATGCCCATCGCACAGTCAGAGCCTGAGCCGGGCGTTGCGGCGATTGCCGCGCATTCAAGGATTTTCCCACAATGCAGCGCCAGACCTTCATCAAAGCCTTGCATGATCGGAAGCGCAGCAAAGCAGGCCGGGTCGTAAGCGCGCCCGCCCAGCACCACTTGCGCGCCTTCTTTCAGCGCCCGCTGGAAGGGTTCGATGCCCATTTGCGCAACGATATACGTACTTTCGTCAATCGCGTCGTGGGTTAACGGCGGGACAAACTCCAGCGCCGTGATTTTGCCGTTATCCAGCGCCTGGTGGACGATGGCTTTGTCAACGTCTGCCGGGATCAGCGCCATTGAGAACGAGAGGTGCTCTTCCTGGGCAATCTCATGAATTATTTCTCGGCACCACTCCAGGTGTGGTGCGGCACCAGAACCGCCAGCCGTTCCGATCACCACCGGTATATTATTTTGCACGCCTGCGGTGATCATATAGCGCAGATCGCGCTTGACCCCTGCGCGATCGGTAAACGGTTTGCCTGCCCCGAGGTAGTGGGGGCCTGGATCGGAAGAGCCTGCATCAACGGCGATCAGATCGGGCGATTCTGCCATCGCTTTACGGAAGCTCTCTTCCGGGAATCCATACCCGAGGATTGCCGTTGGCGATAACACTTTAAAAGAACGAGCCATTTGTTAATCCTTAGCCTGCAACAGCGCGATAGTACGATTCATTTCGTTGAAGACGATATCGAGGCCTTCGTCAAAGCCCATCCCTGGCTTTACCAGCATACGCATAGGGCGAGCGGCAAGGGCGACGTGGACACAGGTGCGGGCACTGACATCAGTTTCATTGCAGGTGCCGCCCTGGTACGCTTCCATGCTGTGGCTATTGCAGTAAAGAACCGCATCGACGATGTTGTGAATACTGCCCAGATCCGGGGTTTTGATTTGCACCATGTGACAACTGGCGGCATCAGTAAAATCAACAATATCCTGGTAGGTGTTACACCATTCATCGGCCACAATTTTCACGCCGGAACCGAGGCGCGTCAGCTCTTTGGTAATCGCGGTCAGCAGGCGAATTTGATCGGGCTTGTTACCGGCATCGACCGGCCCTTCAATGTAGAGCGGCAGGCCTTGCGCTTCTTTTTCCAGGCTGGCGATGTATTGCGCACAGCGAAGCGGATCCATATCGAAGATCAGACCGATAGTGCCGTATACATCGATGTGCAGGGTAGGGTGGTAGCGTGCGCTGGTGCGCTTGCTCAGAATACGATCCGACAGCCAGCGGACATATTCGCGCAGTTTTTCACCTTTAAAGCCTAGTTTCTCTTCGACGTTATTAATCAGTGCATGGGGCAGCACGTCGATGCCCTTAAGGATCATCTTATCGACGGCGATATATCGATCGTCACCGCTCTGACCAAATAATGGAATGGATTCCGCCACGCGTGGCAACTGCCATTCATCGCAAACTACTTCAGTTTTCAGACGGCCGGTTGCCAGCGCGGTAGCATCAAGCAGCGCCTGTGATAATCCGTAGCGCACGGCGGTATGCAGCAAGTTGCCGTCAATACGCAATTTGTCGAAGAAACGGGCATTCGGCAGGAAAGCATCCACATCGCGGCCTACCAGTAATGGCTTGATATGGTCGTTGAGAAACGGAATAAAGTGCTCAGCGAGGAACAGTGGATCGCGACCACCTGCCCCGGAATACTGTACGGCAGCACAGTCACCTACGGCGACCGCGCCGTTTTCCAGAATCAACTGTACCGATACGCACTCCCCGGCCTGACGAACGGCGTTAAACCCCTGTGTTACCGGCTCCCCGGTATAAAAAAAGCCGTCATGACCCGCTCCGTTTTTTATCGCCTGCTGGTCATCGAAATAGAATGAGGAGTAGCCAGCGGTGAACAGGGCCTGTTTTATTTTCATTATGGTCTTCCTATTAATTTACTGTGGGATACAGCATTGATGTCATCTACAACCATCTGGAATGTCGGTTGGCGTCCTTCAAAGCGTGCGCGTTCAGCAACGTAATCGTGGTGGAGGTCGAGAATATCTTTTGGCAATGGAACGGCTCCAGCTTCCAGTACGCGTATCGCGCCGGTGTTGTCACGGACCGGAAGAATTTTGCCCGCGTTACACGCGGCTGGTGCAAACGGCACATCCAGTACGCCCGCTTCAAATGCCAGCACCGTACCGCGCGCAATATCACCATTACCCAGTTCGAACACTTTATTCAGTACTGCGCGAACCTCGCTCTTAATCAGTTCAATTTCCAGTTCAACCGCAGGGCACGGCGGGAATTTCTGCTCGTTGACCATGTTGAGCATCTGGCGGGAGGCTTTCAGCCCCTGAATGTTGGCAGCGGCAGTCGGGATACCCCAGGCTTCGTGCGGGCTTTTGGTGATGACTTTGGTGGCACCAGACATCCCCGCGACGGCTGCGCCCCAGGAGATAATAGCGAACGCTTTCGATTCGTCTTCCGGAAAGCCGCCCATCCACTGGTGAAACACGGTACTTAATTCATAGTCGGTATAGCCATAGCTCTGAAAATATTCGTGTGCAAGTTCACGCAGAGACTGGATCGCCGCAACATCCTGCGTCAGGCTGCCGACCTGTCCATAACCAACGGTGATAGATTTCACACCCTGTTCCAGCGCCAGCAAGCCTTCGATTATCGCGATAGAGTGCGAGATAAACGGCGGGATCAGCGTACCCGTTAGTGGGCCAAACGGTTCGCGGTTGATGCGGATCCCGTGTTCTTCATACATCCCCATTAAACGGTCGCAGTACTGCCAGTCGCGGATCGATTTTTCCAGCGTTACGCGTTTGGCATACGGAATATTGTAGGAAATGCCGCCGCCTTCATAACTGGTAAAGCCGCTGGCCATCGAGATTTCAGCCAGCAGACGCGCATCTGGCGTGCCGTGGCGGATCTGTAGCGGTTTTTGCAGAGTTTCGGTGAGGCGACGGCAAGCTGCGACGCCGTGGTTAACGACCGGTAAACCGTTCAGTTTAGAGGTTCCGGCTTCGATGGATTTTTTAATCCCTACAGCAGCTTCTTCGTACCGATTCAGACGGGTATATGCATCGATGGTGCTCGGCAGCAGATCGCACTCTTCTTGTAGTGTTTTCAGTAGTTCGATGTGTTCGTCCATCAGCGCCACGCCTGCGCGCGGTTGGCTAAGAGTTTTACCTTCCTTGTCTGCTTTCAGCAGGGCAAGAGAGAAGCGTTTATGCTCAGGAATGGTTTGTTGGTATTTAACGCCATCTTCAAAGTTTTCAACATCCTTGCCGGTTTCCCAGGTTTTCAATACCTGTTGCCGCTCGGTCATGAATTCGTTATGGGTTAATTTCTTATTTCGAAGTTCCATTGATTGCAGCCTTAATTGTTATAGGGTTAAGCATTGAATACTGGTGCGCGCGGCGGCCAGCGGATCGACTCTGGCGACGTTTGCCAGCAGTGGTAATAGCCCCCGGGAATCGCGGTAATATTCAAATTCGGTCGGTAAGAGAATGCGTTTACCGTCGTCGTTTAACTCGCGGTATTTCAACCAGTGATGCATATCGAACTGACTGGCACGCGAGAGCCATCCGCCGGATCCCACGACTTTACGCACGGTTGTCAGGTCTCGTCCCATCTGTAAATCGACATTGCCGACGCAGGTGCAGACCTCTTTTTTGGTGCCCGCATGTCTTTCGGTGGCATAACCCACACACAGTCCGGCCAGGACGGTATCGAAATATTTTTCTTCTGCATTCGCGGGTAAGTAGTCGGGATGAGCGACTAGATGGCGGAGGTAATGATAAAAAGCGTCCAGCTGTGCGGGTTGCTGAGCAAAATTCACATTGACTAACTCTTTCGCACTTTCACCAACCACCATTGCCGAGACGCGCATTCCCAGATCGCCTTCCACCGTCCGTTTTACGAAGGGTTCCGGTACGCCATGTAAAACAGTGTCGGGCGAGAGCGTGTTGGCACAGGCGGAATAGACATCGGTGGTTGCGCCGCCCATGTCGATCAGCATGAACTCTTTCCAGCTGTGATCGACGTTACTGATTGCCTTAACCAGTTCAAAGACCGTCCATGGTGTCGGCATTGGTTCTTCGCCTGTTTTATCAACAATGACATCCAGCCCTTTCCCTTTAACGATGCGTTTAAGGAATATGTCGCAGATAGCCTGGCGTGCAGCTAAAGGGTTCGGATGGTCAAGATCGGGCAGAACGTTGTCGACGATGGTCAGGTCTTTATGCCCGAGGATCTCCTGCACCTCGTCCTGAATATCCCGGTTTCCGGCATAAATAATGGCGCAGTCGAGTTTGGATTCTGCCAACACACGGGCGTTATTCAGTCCGTAGCTTTCTTCTCCGCCATCGGTGCCGCCGGTGAATAAGAGAATATCGGGCTGCGTTTCTTCCAGTGCCTGGATATCACGGCGGTTCAGCTTGTAGGCGTAATATTGCGCAATTTTAGCACCCGCAGAGTGAGCGGTTACTTTCGCGGTTTCCAGGGTGATAGAAGGCACCAATCCCATTGCGGCAACCGCCAGCCCACCTTTGGCAGAGGAGGAATACTTCAATGCAACCTCACCACTGTTTAACAGGGGGAGGGCATCATCTACGTTTAACACCTGGTCCAGGCTGGAGAAAAACCCCTTCGCCAGATGATGGGTGGTGGTTGGGGTCAGAACGTGGTTAACCAACGTTAACGCGTCCCCCTCCCGGGTGAAGAGGGCTGCTTTGGTCCACGTCGAACCAATATCGACAGAGACGATTTGCATCAGATTGCCTCTTCAAGAATGCGAGTATCAACGTTATGACGTTGGTTGATATCGTGGGCCATCAGCTGACAAACATCTTCTAAGTCATGACTTGGGGAAAAGACGCGATCAAATCCCATCTCTTTGAACTTGGTTTCCACGTCAGCGAAGTCATGTTTTCCGACCACCAGGTTACCGCCCACATAGAGCAGGATGTTACCCAGCCCACGCTCGATGCAGCGTTCGCGCATGCCCAGACAATCGATATCGCCATGCCCATAGATAGAGGAGACGACAATCGCGTCAGCACCAGTTTCAATGGCAGCATCAATATATTCGTCCTGGCTGACCATTACGCCCAGATTAATAACTCTGAAGTCATGGTTGCTAAAAACGCGGTCCAGAACTTTATTGCCTACTGCATGGCAGTCCGCGCCAATAACGCCAATCACAAGTGTTGCTTTCTTCATGGGTAATCCTTTGTAAGACAGAGAGTAAAATAAGTTACACACGTCGTATTTATGGCCGCTCATAACGGCACAGGTTTAATATCACAGGAGTGTCTTTATCTGACCGTAATGTTGCAATTGATCTATTTTCAAAATGTCTTTCGGGAAATGATTGTTTAAAGTGTGTTTTCAAATTCTCATTTTAATTCAGTGTGTTATGTCAACTAATGTCATGAATGTTAAATTTTTAAAATTAACTTGATTTGATGTATTGAGATAATTGTGATCAACTTCTAATTTGCATTTTTGTGACGTGGCTTTAGCCATGAGTAAATGCATTTCATAAAAGTTAAGTCGAATTTCACTGCAATTCATCTCTGCTTAATGTAAAAATAATGTTGAAAATAACAAATAATTAATGATTCATGCGAATTATGACCTTTGTTAGCTCTTTTTATTTTTCGTAAAAAAGAAAAGTACATGAAGGTGCTACCAGTACGAGAAACGTTAATCAAAAGTTTTATTACGTCTGGCAATAACGCAGGCCATTTTTCGCGACAGGAGGGATTTAATCAGTATAATCCTCATACAATAGGTCAGGATTTACAGAACCGTTAACGGGGTTTTGGTGTTGAAATTTAGAAATGGTGGAGTCAATCAATGAAGACAGTATCGAAAAAATGACTGTGTCAGAACTAATTTCAATTAATCCTTCTCGTTGTTGACCAAAAAAGATATTTATCTTGATTTCATTTGTACTACGGCAATCAATATGTAGTAATTTTTGATCGCTGAGATTTTCTGTTTCATAAATGTTTTTGGCGATAGTCGGATGTATTGATGCCAGACATCTGCTCAAATAAACCAGATCCTTTAGGGAACACCCCGCTGAGTAGAGGATGTCAGAGAATTTTTGTGTGTCAACTGTTGTCTCTGAAGCGTATGTTGCATTGACAGGAAGGGTGTTGAAAGAGATTTGAGATGGGATCATTATTTAAATCTTTCCGTGAGTAATAAAAATTAATCCCCGGGCATTGTTTAGCAATATTTGCCACAGGGAATATATAAAAATTAAAGTATTTGATTGGCATCGGTTAACTGATCAATAACCAGTGCCAGATTGGTAAACATTTTGAAAAAGCGATACTGGCTCGGAATATCTCTTTCAAAGACGAAACATTCAATGTCATTGTTTGAAAAATAAAGGACTAGTGTTGCTGATTCGTCAGGAAAAATATGGAAATATATCTGGTTACCAGAAGGAGGATAGTCCAGAAGAAGGGTATCTTTGCCCGTCACATACCTGTTGTGGTCGTGGATGCTACGCTCACACTTCATTAGAGGTGTCATGATACTCATGTATTCATCTGATGTTAATATATTAAAATCACCATCCATTTTAAAGAAACGATAAAGTAACAGTACATCCTCTTGCGTAACCGGTTCGTTTGTTTTTAGAGGGAAATAAGTGGGAACCAGAAGATGAGGTTCTAATCTATTTTGTTGAGCGCTATAACTAAATTTGAACATAAATTCCGGATCGCTCATCAATTGAGCGACATAATTATGCCTGGCTTCAAAAATTTTAACTTTTATCAGGTTAAATAAGTCTGTTTCGTCATCCTGTATTAAAAGACATTGGCCATAGCAGCCAGGCTTTTTTTCATTATAAGCAGAAACGGTTATTCTGTCAGGAGTGTCAACGTTATATCCAAAAGCCAGATAGTGACCTTCCTCATCGAGATTTGTTTCCAGGTTATTTAAATTCATCACATGAAGTGTTTGCAATGCTGATTCAATGAGCTGTTGACTCTCTGAGGTAAATGTTTCGCGCTGCGTTGTATAAAGTGTATCGATTCCAACGACTATCCGATGTGGGTCAAGGATGGCGGCAATCATCTTTATTACCTGCACAGTCATGGGTGATGTCATTGATTCTTTATCTGTTTTTAGAGGATCATTAGATGGCCAACCTGAGAAGCGATTGACAGCAGAACTGATATTATCAGGACTCATAGCAGCAACCTCATTGTAATCAAGCGAGGCGCTGAGCGTACTCGGCTATAGAAAAACTAACTTGCAAAAATCGCTCATTTTTCATTTATCAGGCGAAAGTGGTCTCTGTTCACTCAGAAACAATCACTCCCGCTAAGTCATACCTGTTTCATCGATACATTTAAGTGATTATTACTAATGAAACAATAACATAACGGGCTTACGGCCGGTGCTCATAAACGCAACAATCAATTAACTTTGATAAAAATATGTTATGTAAAATAGCAACAAATTGGCTAATCTAATCAATTGGTATTATAAAAAGTGGATAAGGCGGTTCTGTTAAATAAAACACTGGTTTTTTATCTATACCTTTTCATTGTAATAATTGTGTTGCATAAATATTTCACAATAAATTAACAATAAAATCACCAATGATCTATGGTTTATACATAATTAACATATTTGGTTGGTTTTGATATAAATCAATTTTTAATTCTTGAAAAAAATCTGCAAAACACGATAAATTGTCGTAGATCAAATTGGTGAGATCGTGACAATTTCGCTATAAATTGATCACTGTCGAAAAATGCAAATTTGCTCAATAAAAACCTGTTTATTGTAAGGATTTTGCGGCGTAATATAATTACGGGATCAATTTGGTTTATTCATTAACATATTTGTAACTTTTTTATCATTGTCTTTTCCTCTTTTGATGAAATGGCAACGATAGAGGCGAGCAAATAATTTTGTATTGGGGCATGCGTGTGACCCTTTCTAACGGGGTTCACTCTCGGAGTCTTCATGCGATGAGCAAGGAGTCATGATGTTAGATATAGTCGAACTGTCGCGCTTACAGTTTGCCTTGACCGCGATGTACCACTTCCTTTTTGTGCCACTGACGCTCGGTATGGCGTTCCTGCTGGCCATTATGGAAACGGTCTACGTCCTTTCCGGCAAACAGATTTATAAAGATATGACCAAGTTCTGGGGCAAGTTGTTTGGTATCAACTTCGCTCTGGGTGTGGCTACCGGTCTGACCATGGAGTTCCAGTTCGGGACTAACTGGTCTTACTATTCCCACTATGTAGGGGATATCTTCGGTGCGCCGCTGGCAATCGAAGGTCTAATGGCCTTCTTCCTCGAATCCACCTTTGTAGGTCTGTTCTTCTTCGGTTGGGATCGTCTGGGTAAAGTTCAGCATATGTGTGTCACCTGGCTGGTGGCGCTCGGTTCAAACCTGTCCGCACTGTGGATTCTGGTTGCGAACGGCTGGATGCAAAACCCAATCGCGTCCGATTTCAACTTTGAAACTATGCGTATGGAGATGGTGAGCTTCTCCGAGCTGGTGCTTAACCCGGTTGCTCAGGTGAAATTCGTTCACACTGTAGCGTCTGGTTATGTGACTGGCGCGATGTTCATCCTCGGTATCAGCGCATGGTATATGCTGAAAGGTCGTGACTTCGCCTTCGCTAAACGCTCCTTTGCTATCGCTGCCAGCTTCGGTATGGCTGCCGTTCTGTCTGTTATTGTTCTGGGTGATGAATCTGGTTACGAAATGGGCGACGTGCAGAAAACCAAACTGGCTGCTATTGAAGCCGAGTGGGAAACGCAACCTGCGCCTGCTGCCTTTACTCTGTTCGGCATTCCTGATCAGGAAGAGGAGACGAACAAATTTGCGATCCAGATCCCTTACGCGCTGGGCATCATTGCAACGCGTTCCGTGGATACTCCAGTTATCGGCCTGAAAGAACTGATGGTGCAGCATGAAGAACGCATTCGTAACGGGATGAAGGCGTACTCTCTGCTCGAGCAACTGCGTTCTGGTTCTACCGACCAGGCGGTTCGTGACCAGTTCAATAGCATGAAGAAAGACCTCGGTTACGGTCTGCTGCTGAAACGCTATACGCCAAACGTGGCTGATGCGACTGAAGCGCAGATTCAACAGGCAACCAAAGACTCCATTCCGCGTGTAGCGCCGCTGTACTTCGCGTTCCGTATCATGGTGGCGTGTGGCTTCCTGCTGCTGGCAATCATCGCGCTCTCTTTCTGGAGTGTCATCCGCAACCGCATTGGCGAGAAAAAATGGCTGCTGCGCGCCGCGCTGTACGGTATTCCGCTGCCGTGGATTGCTGTAGAAGCGGGCTGGTTCGTGGCTGAATATGGCCGCCAACCGTGGGCTATCGGTGAAGTGCTGCCGACAGCTGTGGCGAACTCGTCACTGACCGCAGGCGATCTCATCTTCTCAATGGTGCTGATTTGCGGCCTGTATACCCTGTTCCTGGTGGCAGAATTGTTCTTAATGTTCAAGTTTGCACGCCTCGGCCCAAGCAGCCTGAAAACCGGTCGCTATCACTTTGAGCAGTCTTCCACGACTACTCAGCCGGCACGCTAAGACAGGAGTCGTCAAATGATCGATTATGAAGTATTGCGTTTTATCTGGTGGCTGCTGGTTGGCGTTCTGCTGATTGGTTTTGCAGTCACTGACGGTTTCGACATGGGGGTGGGCATGCTCACCCGTTTCCTCGGTCGTAACGACACCGAGCGTCGAATTATGATTAACTCCATTGCACCACACTGGGACGGTAACCAGGTTTGGCTTATCACCGCGGGCGGCGCTCTGTTTGCTGCCTGGCCGATGGTCTATGCCGCTGCGTTCTCCGGATTCTATGTGGCGATGATCCTCGTGCTGGCGTCTTTGTTCTTCCGTCCGGTCGGTTTTGACTACCGCTCCAAGATTGAAGAAACCCGCTGGCGTAACATGTGGGACTGGGGCATCTTCATTGGTAGCTTCGTTCCGCCGCTGGTGATTGGTGTGGCGTTCGGTAACCTGTTGCAGGGCGTACCGTTCAACGTTGATGAATATCTGCGTCTGTACTACACCGGTAACTTCTTCCAGCTGCTTAACCCGTTCGGCCTGCTGGCAGGCGTGGTGAGCGTAGGGATGATCATTACTCAGGGCGCAACCTATCTGCAAATGCGTACCGTGGGCGAACTGCACCTGCGTACCCGTGCAACGGCTCAGGTGGCGGCACTGGTGACACTGGTCTGTTTCGCACTGGCTGGCGTATGGGTGATGTACGGTATCGATGGTTATGTCGTGAAATCGACAATGGACCATTACGCAGCCTCTAACCCACTGAATAAAGAAGTGGTTCGTGAAGCTGGCGCATGGCTGGTAAACTTCAACAACACGCCAATTCTGTGGGCTATTCCGGCACTGGGTGTGGTTCTGCCGCTGCTGACCATCCTGACTGCACGTATGGATAAAGCCGCGTGGGCGTTTGTGTTCTCCTCCCTGACGCTGGCCTGTATCATCCTGACTGCCGGTATCGCAATGTTCCCGTTTGTGATGCCGTCCAGCACCATGATGAACGCAAGTCTGACAATGTGGGATGCAACATCCAGCCAGCTGACGCTTAACGTCATGACCTGGGTTGCGGTGGTTCTGGTACCGATCATTCTGCTCTACACCGCCTGGTGTTACTGGAAAATGTTCGGTCGTATCACCAAAGAAGATATTGAACGTAACACCCACTCTCTGTACTAAGTAAGGAGCTAAAAATGTGGTATTTCGCATGGATTCTGGGAACGCTTCTTGCCTGTTCGTTTGGGGTAATCACCGCGCTGGCGCTTGAGCACGTCGAATCAGGCAAAGCCGGTCAAGAAGACATCTGATGAGTAAGATTATCGCAACCTTGTATGCGGTAATGGACAAGCGCCCCCTGCGGGCGCTTTCCTTCGTGATGGCGCTTCTGTTAGCAGGATGTATGTTTTGGGACCCATCACGTTTCGCCGCGAAGACCAGTGAACTGGAAATCTGGCATGGTTTATTGCTGATGTGGGCCGTCTGTGCTGGTGTGATTCACGGCGTGGGCTTTCGTCCGCAGAAGGTTCTTTGGCAAGGGATTTTTTGCCCATTGCTTGCCGATATTGTTCTCATTGTCGGGCTGATTTTCTTCTTCTTTTAAATCAGAATTCTCTTTAAAAAATTATGGGCCGCTCCAGGCCCATAAATTTTTACGCTCCCTTAACTTGCCCTCATTCCCAAACCTCAATCGCGCGCGTATAGTAGCAGCGTTTAAAAGCTCTAACTTTTGTTGCATTACCGGGATGTAAAGTGAATACAACGCTGTTTCGATGGCCGGTTCGCGTCTACTATGAAGATACCGATGCCGGTGGTGTGGTGTACCACGCCAGTTACGTCGCTTTTTATGAAAGAGCACGCACAGAGATGCTGCGTCATCATCACTTCAGTCAACAGGCGCTGATGGCTGAACGCGTTGCCTTTGTGGTACGTAAAATGACGGTGGAATATTACGCACCTGCGCGGCTCGACGATATGCTCGAAATACAGACTGAAATAACATCAATGCGTGGCACCTCTTTGGTTTTCACGCAACGTATTGTCAACGCCGAGAATACTTTGCTGAATGAAGCAGAGGTTCTGGTTGTTTGCGTTGACCCACTCAAAATGAAGCCTCGTGCGCTTCCCAAGTCTATTGTCGCGGAGTTTAAGCAGTGACTGACATGAATATCCTTGATTTGTTCCTGAAGGCTAGCCTTCTGGTTAAACTTATCATGTTGATTTTGATTGGTTTTTCAATCGCATCCTGGGCCATTATTATCCAGCGGACCCGTATTCTTAACGCAGCGGCGCGTGAAGCCGAAGCGTTTGAAGATAAATTCTGGTCTGGAATCGAACTCTCTCGCCTCTATCAAGAGAGCCAGGGGAAACGGGATAATCTGACTGGTTCGGAACAAATCTTTTACAGCGGGTTCAAAGAGTTTGTGCGCCTGCATCGTGCCAATAGCCATGCGCCGGAAGCCGTAGTGGAAGGGGCGTCGCGTGCTATGCGTATCTCCATGAACCGTGAACTTGAAAATCTGGAAACACACATTCCGTTCCTCGGTACGGTTGGCTCCATCAGCCCGTATATTGGTCTGTTTGGTACGGTCTGGGGGATCATGCACGCCTTTATCGCCCTCGGGGCGGTAAAACAAGCAACACTGCAAATGGTTGCGCCCGGTATCGCAGAAGCGTTGATTGCGACGGCAATTGGTCTGTTCGCCGCAATTCCGGCGGTAATGGCTTATAACCGTCTCAACCAGCGCGTAAACAAACTGGAACTGAATTACGACAACTTTATGGAAGAGTTTACCGCGATTCTGCACCGCCAGGCGTTTACCGTTAGCGAGAGCAACAAGGGGTAAGCCATGGCCAGAGCGCGTGGACGAGGTCGTCGCGATCTCAAGTCCGAAATCAACATTGTACCGTTGCTGGACGTACTGCTGGTGCTGTTGCTGATCTTTATGGCGACAGCGCCCATCATCACCCAGAGCGTGGAGGTCGATCTGCCAGACGCTACTGAATCACAGGCGGTGAGCAGTAACGATAATCCGCCAGTGATTGTTGAAGTGTCTGGTATTGGTCAGTACACCGTGGTGGTTGAGAAAGATCGCCTGGAGCGTTTGCCACCAGAGCAGGTGGTGGCGGAAGTGTCCAGCCGTTTCAAGGCCAACCCGAAAACGGTCTTTCTGATCGGTGGCGCAAAAGATGTGCCTTACGATGAAATAATTAAAGCACTGAACTTGTTACATAGTGCGGGTGTGAAATCGGTTGGTTTAATGACGCAGCCTATCTAAACATCTGCGTTTCCCTTGCTTGAAAGAGAGCGGGTAACAGGCGAACAGTTTTTGGAAACCGAGAGTGTCAAAGGCAACCGAACAAAACGACAAGCTCAAGCGGGCGATAATTATTTCAGCAGTGCTGCATGTCATCTTATTTGCGGCGCTGATCTGGAGTTCGTTCGATGAGAATATAGAAGCTTCAGCCGGAGGCGGCGGTGGTTCATCCATCGACGCTGTCATGGTTGATTCAGGTGCGGTAGTTGAGCAGTACAAACGCATGCAAAGCCAGGAATCAAGCGCGAAGCGTTCTGATGAGCAGCGCAAGATGAAGGAACAGCAGGCTGCTGAAGAACTGCGTGAGAAACAAGCGGCTGAACAGGAACGCCTGAAGCAACTTGAGAAAGAGCGGTTAGCTGCTCAGGAACAGAAAAAGCAGGCTGAAGAAGCCGCAAAACAGGCCGAGTTAAAGCAGAAGCAAGCGGAAGAAGCGGCAGCGAAAGCGGCGGCAGATGCTAAAGCGAAGGCCGAAGCGGATGCTAAAGCTGCGGAAGAAGCTGCGAAGAAAGCGGCTGCAGACGCGAAGAAAAAAGCAGAAGCAGAAGCCGCCAAAGCCGCAGCCGAAGCGCAGAAAAAAGCCGAGGCAGCCGCGGCGGCACTGAAGAAGAAAGCGGAAGCGGTAGAAGCAGCTGCAGCTGAAGCAAGAAAGAAAGCGGCAACTGAAGCTGCTGAAAAAGCCAAAGCAGAAGCTGAGAAGAAAGCGGCTGCTGAAAAGGCTGCAGCTGATAAGAAAGCGGCAGCAGAGAAAGCTGCAGCCGACAAAAAAGCAGCAGAAAAAGCGGCTGCTGAAAAGGCAGCAGCTGATAAGAAAGCAGCGGCAGAAAAAGCCGCCGCAGACAAAAAAGCGGCAGCTGCAAAAGCAGCAGCTGAAAAAGCCGCTGCAGCAAAAGCTGCCGCAGAGGCAGATGATATTTTCGGTGAGCTAAGCTCTGGTAAGAATGCACCGAAAACGGGGGGAGGGGCGAAAGGGAACAATGCTTCGCCAGCCGGGAGTGGTAATACTAAAAACAATGGCGCATCAGGGGCCGATATCAATAACTATGCCGGGCAGATTAAATCTGCTATCGAAAGTAAGTTCTATGACGCATCGTCCTATGCAGGCAAAACCTGTACGCTGCGCATAAAACTGGCACCCGATGGTATGTTACTGGATATCAAACCTGAAGGTGGCGATCCCGCACTTTGTCAGGCTGCGTTGGCAGCAGCTAAACTTGCGAAGATCCCGAAACCACCAAGCCAGGCAGTATATGAAGTGTTCAAAAACGCGCCATTGGACTTCAAACCGTAATCGCGATGCTGACTGTTCCGACGGTCAACATCAGGCACCGGTTGCCACGGGGTTCTGGTAGTTTTGTGTATTTTAGTTTGTTAACATTCTGCTAAATTATCGTGGGCCATCGGTCCAGATAAGGGAGATATGATGAAGCAGGCATTACGAGTAGCATTTGGTTTTCTCATACTGTGGGCATCAGTTCTGCATGCTGAAGTCCGCATTGTGATCGACAGCGGTGTAGATTCCGGTCGTCCTATTGGCGTTGTTCCTTTCCAGTGGGCGGGTCCTGGTGCAGCACCTGAAGATATTGGCGGCATCGTTGCTGCCGACTTGCGTAACAGCGGTAAATTTAATCCGTTAGATCGTGCTCGTCTGCCACAGCAGCCGGGTAGTGCGCAGGAAGTACAACCAGCTGCATGGTCTGCGCTGGGGATCGACGCAGTGGTTGTCGGCCAGGTCACTCCGAATCCGGACGGCTCTTACAATGTTGCTTATCAACTTGTTGACACTGGCGGCGCACCGGGTACTGTACTTGCTCAGAACTCGTACAAAGTGAACAAGCAGTGGCTGCGTTATGCTGGTCATACCGCCAGTGACGAAGTATTTGAAAAACTGACCGGCATTAAAGGTGCTTTCCGTACCCGTATTGCCTACGTTGTTCAGACCAACGGCGGTCAGTTTCCGTATGAACTGCGCGTATCTGACTATGACGGTTACAACCAATTTGTCGTTCACCGTTCACCGCAGCCGCTGATGTCTCCGGCGTGGTCACCAGACGGTTCTAAACTGGCTTATGTGACCTTCGAAAGCGGTCGTTCCGCGCTTGTCATCCAAACGCTGGCAAATGGCGCTGTACGTCAGGTGGCTTCATTCCCGCGTCACAACGGTGCACCTGCATTCTCGCCAGACGGCAGCAAACTGGCATTCGCCTTGTCGAAAACCGGTAGCCTGAACCTGTACGTAATGGATTTGGCTTCGGGTCAGATCCGCCAGGTGACGGATGGTCGCAGTAACAATACCGAACCGACCTGGTTCCCGGACAGCCAGAATCTGGCATTTACTTCTGACCAGGCCGGTCGTCCGCAGGTTTATAAAGTGAATATCAACGGCGGTGCGCCACAACGTATTACCTGGGAAGGTTCGCAGAACCAGGATGCGGATGTCAGCAGCGACGGTAAATTTATGGTAATGGTCAGCTCCAATGGTGGGCAGCAGCACATTGCCAAACAAGATCTGGCAACGGGAGGCGTACAAGTTCTGTCGTCCACGTTCCTGGATGAAACGCCAAGTCTGGCACCTAACGGCACTATGGTAATCTACAGCTCTTCTCAGGGGATGGGATCCGTGCTGAATTTGGTTTCTACAGATGGGCGTTTCAAAGCGCGTCTTCCGGCAACTGATGGACAGGTCAAATTCCCTGCCTGGTCGCCGTATCTGTGATAATAATTAATTGAATAGTAAAGGAATCATTGAAATGCAACTGAACAAAGTGCTGAAAGGGCTGATGATTGCTCTGCCTGTTATGGCAATTGCGGCATGTTCTTCCAACAAGAACGCCAGCAATGACGGCAGCGAAGGCATGCTGGGTGCCGGCACTGGTATGGATGCGAACGGCGGCAACGGCAACATGTCTTCCGAAGAGCAGGCTCGTCTGCAAATGCAACAGCTGCAGCAGAACAACATCGTTTACTTCGATCTGGACAAGTACGATATCCGTTCTGACTTCGCTCAAATGCTGGATGCACACGCAAACTTCCTGCGTAGCAACCCGTCTTACAAAGTCACCGTAGAAGGTCACGCGGACGAACGTGGTACTCCGGAATACAACATCTCCCTGGGTGAACGTCGTGCGAACGCCGTTAAGATGTACCTGCAGGGTAAAGGCGTTTCTGCAGACCAGATCTCCATCGTTTCTTACGGTAAAGAAAAACCTGCAGTACTGGGTCATGACGAAGCGGCATACTCCAAAAACCGTCGTGCGGTACTGGTTTACTAAGAGAATTGCATGAGCAGTAACTTCAGACATCAACTATTGAGTCTGTCGTTACTGGTTGGTATAGCGGCCCCCTGGGCCGCTTATGCTCAGGCACCAATCAGTAGTGTCGGCTCAGGCTCGGTCGAAGACCGCGTCACTCAACTTGAGCGTATTTCAAATGCTCACAGCCAGCTTTTAACCCAACTCCAGCAACAACTCTCTGATAATCAATCCGATATTGATTCCCTGCGTGGTCAGATTCAGGAAAATCAGTATCAACTGAATCAGGTCGTGGAGCGGCAAAAGCAGATCCTTTTGCAGATCGATAGCCTCAGCAGCGGTGGTGCAGCGGCGCAATCAACCAGCGGCGATCAAAGCGGTGCGGCGGCATCAACGACGCCGACAGCTGATGCTGGTACTGCGAATGCTGGCGCGCCGGTGAAAAGCGGTGATGCAAACACGGATTACAATGCAGCTATTGCGCTGGTGCAGGATAAATCCCGCCAGGATGACGCAATGGTGGCATTTCAGAATTTCATCAAAAATTACCCTGATTCAACTTACCTGCCAAACGCCAATTATTGGCTGGGTCAGTTAAACTACAACAAGGGTAAAAAAGATGATGCGGCGTATTATTTTGCTTCGGTAGTGAAAAACTATCCGAAGTCACCGAAGGCTGCAGATGCGATGTTTAAAGTCGGCGTCATCATGCAGGACAAAGGTGACACCGCAAAAGCGAAAGCCGTATACCAGCAGGTTATCAGTAAATACCCTGGTACTGATGGCGCTAAACAGGCGCAAAAACGTCTGAACGCGATGTAATGCATAACACACGACCAGAAGTCGCATTATTTCTGGTCGTGTCGTGCGAATCATAAGCAGTTGAGTGATCTGCATCGAAATTTTTGTTGCGCTCAAGTCTGAAATCAGTAATATATGCCGCCGTTGCCACGGGATATCAAACAAACCGAAAGCAACGAAAAAGTGGGTCGTTAGCTCAGTTGGTAGAGCAGTTGACTTTTAATCAATTGGTCGCAGGTTCGAATCCTGCACGACCCACCAATCGCTAAGGTGGAAGCGGTAGTAAAACGTGAAGGATAACGTTGCGTCAGCAACGGCCCGAAGGGCGAGACGAAGTCGAGTCATCCTGCACGACCCACCACTAACATAGTTAGTTGTAGTATCCAGCGCAGTATCGGGTGATTAGCTCAGCTGGGAGAGCACCTCCCTTACAAGGAGGGGGTCGGCGGTTCGATCCCGTCATCACCCACCACTTCGGGTCGTTAGCTCAGTTGGTAGAGCAGTTGACTTTTAATCAATTGGTCGCAGGTTCGAATCCTGCACGACCCACCACTAATTACGGTGGGTTCGGTGGAAGTAGTTTGTAGTATCCAGCGCAGTATCGGGTGATTAGCTCAGCTGGGAGAGCACCTCCCTTACAAGGAGGGGGTCGGCGGTTCGATCCCGTCATCACCCACCACTTCGGGTCGTTAGCTCAGTTGGTAGAGCAGTTGACTTTTAATCAATTGGTCGCAGGTTCGAATCCTGCACGACCCACCAATTTTAACATCAAACTCAGATGTTAAGCGTGAAGGATAACGTTGCGCCAGCAACGGCCCGAAGGGCGAGCGAAGCGAGTCATCCTGCACGACCCACCAATTTTAAAGATTGGTTCCGAGTAGAAATCTTTCAGGTAACACCCGTATGGGTCGTTAGCTCAGTTGGTAGAGCAGTTGACTTTTAATCAATTGGTCGCAGGTTCGAATCCTGCACGACCCACCATCCTGAATGATTAAAGCAGCATAATCCCGCAAGGGGTCGTTAGCTCAGTTGGTAGAGCAGTTGACTTTTAATCAATTGGTCGCAGGTTCGAATCCTGCACGACCCACCAATGTAAAAAAGCGCCCTAAAGGCGCTTTTTTGCTATCTGCGATACTCAAAGATTCGAACCTGCAGCAGGTTTGAGTTGAGCGCAGCGAAACAACGGAGCCGCTCGCGGCGACGGCCCGAAGGGCGAGCGAAGCGAGTCATCCTGCACGACCCACCAATGTAAAAAAGCGCCCTAAAGGCGCTTTTTTGCTATCTGCGATACTCAAAGATTCGAACCTGCAGCAGGTTTGAGTTGAGCGCAGCGAAACAACGGAGCCGCTCGCGGCGACGGCCCGAAGGGCGAGCGAAGCGAGTCATCCTGCACGACCCACCAATGTAAAAAAGCGCCCTAAAGGCGCTTTTTTGCTATTCAGGCATCTCTCAATTTCAATTCTTAACCCTGATGACATACTCCGCGCTTGCTGCGTAAACAACTCTACGTCGGAGGAATAAGACGCAAAGTGTGGCATTCGTCATCTCATACGTAATTCGAGTGACTTTTCCCCACCATTCGACTATCTTGTTTAGCATATAAAACAAATTACGCCGATAATAGCGAATATCACGCTTAAGTCGGTTTTAACGTTAAGCCTGTGAAACGAGATGGTAAGATGAGCGTGATGTTTGATCCAGACACGGCGATTTATCCTTTCCCCCCGAAGCCGACGCCGTTAAGCATTGATGAAAAAGCGTATTACCGCGAGAAGATAAAACGTCTGCTAAAAGAACGTAATGCGGTGATGGTTGCCCATTACTATACCGATCCCGAAATTCAACAACTGGCAGAAGAAACCGGTGGCTGTATTTCTGATTCTCTGGAAATGGCGCGCTTCGGTGCAAAGCATCCCGCTTCTACGTTGTTAGTCGCTGGGGTGAGATTTATGGGAGAAACCGCCAAAATTCTCAGTTCGGAAAAAACAATTCTGATGCCGACACTTCAGGCTGAATGTTCACTGGATCTCGGCTGCCCTGTTGAAGAATTTAACGCGTTTTGCGATGCCCATCCCGATCATACTGTCGTCGTCTACGCCAACACTTCTACTGCGGTAAAAGCGCGGGCAGATTGGGTGGTAACTTCAAGCATTGCCGTCGAACTTATTGATCATCTGGATAGTTTGGGTGAAAAAATCATCTGGGCACCCGACAAACATCTGGGGCGTTACGTGCAAAAACAGACGGGCGCAGACATTTTATGCTGGCAGGGTGCCTGCATTGTGCATGATGAATTTAAGACTCAGGCGTTAACCCGCTTGCAAGAAGAATACCCGGATGCTGCCATACTGGTGCATCCAGAATCACCGCAAGCTATTGTAGAGATGGCGGATGCGGTCGGTTCCACCAGTCAACTGATCGCTGCTGCGAAAACATTGCCACATCAGCGACTTATCGTGGCAACCGATCGGGGTATTTTCTACAAAATGCAGCAGGCGGTACCAGATAAAGAGTTACTGGAAGCACCAACCGCGGGTGAGGGCGCAACCTGCCGCAGCTGCGCGCATTGTCCGTGGATGGCCATGAATGGCCTTCAGGCCATCGCAGAGGCATTAGAACAGGAAGGAAGCAATCACGAGGTTCATGTTGAGGAAAGGCTGCGAGAGAGGGCGCTGGTGCCGCTCAATCGTATGCTGGATTTTGCGGCTACACTACGTGGATAACGAATAATAAGGCGTAACGTTACGCTTTGGGGGAAAGATGGATTTTTTTAGTGTGCAGAATATCCTGGTACATATACCAATAGGAGCAGGCGGTTATGATCTCTCATGGATCGAAGCGGTAGGCACGATCGCCGGGTTGCTGTGTATTGGCCTTGCCAGTCTGGAGAAGATCAGCAACTACTTCTTTGGCCTGATCAACGTCACATTGTTTGGCATTATTTTCTTTCAGATTCTGCTGTATGCCAGCCTGCTATTACAGGTGTTTTTCTTTGCCGCGAATATTTACGGCTGGTATGCGTGGTCGCGACAAACCAGTCAGAACGAGGCGGAGTTGAAAATTCGCTGGTTGCCATTGCCGAAGGCGCTAAGCTGGTTGGCGGTTTGCGTTGTTTCGATTGGTCTGATGACGGTATTTATCAATCCGGTGTTTGCATTTTTGACCCGCGTGGCAGTCATGATCATGCAAGCATTAGGATTACAGGTTGCGATGCCTGAACTACAGCCGGACGCTTTCCCGTTCTGGGATTCCTGCATGATGGTGTTATCTATCGTGGCAATGATTCTGATGACGCGTAAGTATGTGGAAAACTGGCTGTTGTGGGTGATTATTAACGTGATTAGCGTCGTTATTTTTGCACTTCAGGGCGTTTACGCCATGTCTCTGGAGTACATCATCCTGACCTTTATTACCCTCAACGGCAGCCGGATGTGGATCAACAGCGCACGCGAAAGAGGTTCACGCGCGCTGTCCCATTAATGGTGATGATGTGAATGGCCAGACACCCCTTCATTCAGGTGGCAGTCTGGCCCATGACAAGGTTGATATTCCATCTGAATAGTGGCGTGTTCAATCTGATAGTGATCCATCAGGTAGTGTTGGATCTGATCTAACAAGGCATCGTGATCGTGTGGCGGGATCACCTGCACATGCAGCGTCATCACCGGCTTCTCGCCTACCATCCATACATGTACATGGTGCACATTGCGGACTTCCGGGATTTCCCGGCACATACGACGCTTCAGTTCGGCGATATCCAGCGATACCGGTGCACCTTCAAGTAATTCATTCACGCTATCTTTCAACAGTCGCCACGCGCTACGCAGAACCAGAAGCGACACCAGTATTGAGAGAATGGGGTCAGCAGGTGTCCAGCCGGTCCAGATAATAATCAACGCGGCAATAATAGCCCCAACCGAACCCAGCAGGTCCCCGAGCACATGCAGTGCCGCTGCTCGCACGTTGAGGTTTTTCTCTTCGCTGCCGTGATGAAGTAACCAGAAAGAAAGTATATTTGCCAGCAGCCCAGCCACGGCAATTGCCATCATCATGCCGCCCTCGACCGGACGCGGAGTGCGGAAGCGTTCTATCGCCTCCCAGACAATCAAAATAGTAATCACCACCAGGGCGATGGCATTCACAAACGCCGCGAGCGTGGTCAATCTTAGCCAACCGAAAGTGTGGCGAATGGTGGGAGGACGACGGGAAAATTGCACTGCGAGTAGGGCGAAAAGCAGGGCGGCAGTATCGGTCAACATATGACCCGCATCGGCCAGCAATGCCAGAGAACCGGAAAGAAAACCACCAATGACTTCTACGAGCATAAACCCGGCAGTCACGCCGAAAGCATACAACAAGCGACGAGCATTATTATCTTCTGGCAGGTGTGAGGAAGTGTGTGAGTGTGAGTGCGCCATGACGAGTCATCCCTTAATTATTCTCACTTAACTTTATGACATCATACTGCTTTTAGAAGGGAAAAATTAAAAGGGAGAGACTCCGCTCTCCCATTATTGGCTATTTCGCAGGGTTACTGCGTGGTACCGTCGGTTTTGGTATCGACATCATTGTTGATGCCATCACCAGTTTGTACCTTTTTATTGATATCCGGACAGCGACCATCTTTGCACATGGTGTTCTTGTGCTCTTCATCTTTGGTCATGCCGTCATTGTTCATTGAAGAACCATCCGGATGCAGCATTGTGCCGCCAGAACCGGTATTTACCCCGTTATTGTCGACGTTATTTGGCGCGACATTTTCACGGGCATCAGGGGCTACCTGGCCCGCATCAGCTGCGGCGTTTGCCTGGCCGTTATTGCTTTGCGCTCCGCTATCGGCAGCCAGTGCGGCACCGCTGGCAAGGCTTAGAGTGGCAGTCAAAAATAGTGTGGCCAGTTTTGTCATTTTCATAGGATGCTCCTGTTATGGTCGTTATGTCGGATAACCTCTTCCAACAGTGCATTTGCAGGTGAATATAAGGCAATGGTTTAAGATTTCAGCCAGGCTAAGATACCCAGCAGAGAATCTTGAAATAATTAACAAACAAAGGAGTTACAGTTAGAAATTGTAGGAGAGATCTCGTTTTTCGCGACAATCTGGCGTTTTTCTTGCTAATTCCAGGATTAATCCGTTCATAGTGTAAAACCCCGTTTACACATTCTGACGGAAGATATAGATTGGAAGTATTGCATTCACTAAGATAAGTATGGCAACACTGGAACAGACATGAATTATCAGAACGACGATTTACGCATCAAAGAAATCAAAGAGTTACTTCCTCCTGTCGCATTGCTGGAAAAATTCCCCGCTACTGAAAATGCCGCGAATACGGTCGCCCATGCCCGAAAAGCGATCCATAAAATCCTGAAAGGTAATGATGATCGCCTGTTGGTGGTGATTGGTCCGTGCTCAATTCATGATCCTGTCGCGGCTAAAGAGTATGCCGCTCGCTTGCTGACGCTGCGTGAAGAGCTGCAAGATGAGCTGGAAATCGTGATGCGCGTCTATTTTGAAAAGCCGCGTACTACAGTGGGCTGGAAAGGGCTGATTAACGATCCGCATATGGATAACAGCTTCCAGATCAACGACGGTCTGCGTATTGCCCGCAAATTGCTGCTCGATATTAACGACAGCGGTCTGCCAGCGGCGGGTGAATTCCTGGATATGATCACCCCACAATATCTCGCTGACCTGATGAGCTGGGGCGCAATTGGCGCACGTACTACGGAATCGCAGGTGCACCGCGAACTGGCATCAGGGCTTTCTTGCCCGGTAGGCTTCAAAAATGGCACTGATGGTACGATTAAAGTGGCTATCGATGCCATTAATGCCGCCGGTGCGCCGCACTGCTTCCTGTCCGTAACGAAATGGGGGCATTCGGCGATTGTGAATACCAGCGGTAACGGCGATTGCCATATCATTCTGCGCGGCGGTAAAGAGCCTAACTACAGTGCGAAGCACGTTGCTGAAGTGAAAGAAGGGCTGAACAAAGCAGGCCTGCCAGCACAGGTGATGATCGATTTCAGCCATGCTAATTCGTCCAAACAATTCAAAAAGCAGATGGATGTTTGTGCTGACGTTTGCCAGCAGATTGCCGGTGGCGAAAAGGCCATTATTGGCGTGATGGTGGAAAGCCATCTGGTGGAAGGCAATCAGAGCCTCGAGAGCGGGGAGCCGCTGGCCTACGGAAAGAGCATCACTGATGCCTGCATCGGCTGGGAAGATACCGATGCTCTATTACGTCAACTGGCGAATGCAGTAAAAGCGCGTCGCGGGTAAGGTTTAATTGTCGGATGCGCCGTCAGAGTGGCGTATCCGATGAATCACCGTAGCCCTGACAAGACGCGTAGCGTCGCATCAGGCAATGTGCTCCATTGTTAGCAACGACAAACAAAAAAGCCGACTCACTTGCAGTCGGCTTTCTCATTTTTAAGCGAATGACGTTTACTTCGCTTTACCCTGGTTCGCAACGGCCGCTGCTTTCGCCGCGATCTCGTCAGCATTACCCAGATAATAGCGTTTCAACGGTTTGAAATTCTCGTCGAACTCATACACCAGTGGCACACCAGTCGGGATATTCAGCTCAAGAATCTCTTCTTCGCTCATGTTATCGAGATATTTCACCAGCGCACGTAACGAGTTACCGTGTGCGGCGATGATTACGCGCTCACCGCTCTTCATACGCGGCAGAATGGTTTCATTCCAGTAAGGGATCACGCGGTCAATGGTCAGCGCCAGGCTTTCCGTCAGCGGCAGTTCTTTCTCGCTCAGTTTCGCGTAACGCGGATCGTGACCCGGATAACGCTCATCATCTTTAGTCAGTTCCGGCGGAGTCACTGCAAAACCACGACGCCACTGTTTCACCTGCTCGTCGCCATACTTTTCAGCAGTTTCCGCTTTGTTCAGACCCTGCAACGCACCGTAGTGACGTTCGTTCAGTTTCCAGGATTTCTCAACGGGCAGCCATGCCTGATCCAGTTCGTCCAGCACATTCCACAGGGTATGAATAGCGCGTTTCAGCACAGAGGTGTAAGCAAAGTCAAAGCTGTAACCTTCCTCTTTCAGCAGCTTACCTGCTGCTTTTGCTTCGCTTACGCCTTTCTCAGACAGATCCACGTCGTACCAACCGGTGAAACGGTTTTCTTTGTTCCACTGACTTTCGCCATGACGAACCAGAACCAGCTTAGTTACAGCCATATACTTACTCCTCAAATCATCTTTTAATGATAATAATTCTCATTATATTGCCGTGACGAAGCAACAGCAATGCTTACGCATAACCATAGCGAAAATAGTGTCGCAGTGTAAGGTTGTTGTGAATATTGAGTTGCAAATATGTCGGTGTTTGCTGGTGATTTGAACAATATGAGGATAAAGCCCTCAGTACGAGGGCTTAACATTACTCAGCAATAAACTGATATTCCGTCAGGCTGGAATACTCTTCGCCAGGACGCAGGAAGCAGTCCGGTTGCGGCCATTCAGGGTGGTTCGGGCTGTCCGGCAGAAACTCGCTTTCCAGAGCTAGCCCTTGCCAGTCGGCGTAAGGTTCGGTTCCCCGCGACGGTGTGCCGCCGAGGTAGTTGCCGGAGTAGAATTGCAGAGCCGGAGCGGTGGTGTAGACCTTCAGCTGCAATTTTTCATCTGCTGACCAGACATGCGCCGCCACTTTCTTGCCATCGCCTTTGGCCTGTAACAAGAATGCGTGATCGTAACCTTTCACTTTGCGCTGATCGTCGTCGGCAAGAAACTCACTGGCGATGATTTTGGCGCTGCGGAAATCAAAAGACGTTCCGGCGACAGATTTCAGGCCGTCGAGCGGAATGCCGCCTTCATCAACCGGCAGATATTCGTCCGCCAGAATCTGCAACTTGTGATTGCGCACGTCAGACTGCTCGCCGTCAAGATTGAAATAGACGTGATTAGTCATATTCACCGGGCAAGGTTTATCAACTGTGGCGCGATAAGTAATGGAGATACGGTTATCGTCGGTCAGACGATATTGCACCGTCGCACCGAGATTACCCGGGAAGCCCTGATCGCCATCATCTGAACTCAGGGCAAACAGTACCTGACGATCGTTCTGGTTCACAATCTGCCAGCGACGTTTGTCGAACCCTTCCGGGCCGCCGTGCAGCTGGTTAACGCCCTGACTTGGCGAAAGCGTCACGGTTTCACCGTCAAAGGTATAACGGCTATTGGCGATACGGTTGGCATAACGACCAATAGAGGCCCCCAGAAACGCGGCCTGATCCTGATAGCATTCCGGGCTGGCACAGCCGAGCAGCGCCTCGCGGACGCTGCCATCGGAAAGCGGAATACGGGCTGAAAGTAAAGTCGCACCCCAGTCCATCAGCGTGACTACCATCCCTGCGTTGTTACGCAAAGTTAACAGTCGGTACGGCTGACCATCGGGTGCCAGTGCGGGAGTTTCGTTCAGCACTGTCCTGCTCCTTGTGATGGTTTACAAACGTAAAAAGTCTCTTTAATACCTGTTTTTGCTTCATATTGTTCAGCGACAGCTTGCTGTACGGCAGGCACCAGCTCTTCCGGGATCAGCGCGACGATACAGCCGCCAAATCCGCCGCCGGTCATGCGTACGCCACCTTTGTCGCCAATCACAGCTTTGACGATTTCTACCAGAGTGTCAATTTGCGGCACGGTGATTTCGAAATCATCGCGCATAGAGGCATGAGACTCCGCCATCAACTCGCCCATACGTTTCAGGTCGCCTTGCTCCAGCGCGCTGGCAGCTTCAACGGTGCGGGCGTTTTCAGTCAGGATATGACGCACGCGTTTTGCCACGATCGGGTCCAGTTCATGCGCAACAGCGTTGAACTCTTCAATGGTGACATCGCGCAGGGCTGGCTGCTGGAAGAAACGCGCACCGGTTTCGCACTGTTCACGACGGGTGTTGTATTCGCTGCCAACCAGGGTACGTTTGAAGTTACTGTTAATGATGACGACAGCCACACCTTTCGGCATGGAAACTGCTTTAGTCCCCAGTGAGCGGCAGTCAATCAGCAAGGCATGATCTTTCTTGCCGAGTGCGGAAATTAGCTGATCCATGATCCCGCAGTTACAGCCAACAAACTGGTTTTCTGCTTCTTGACCGTTAAGCGCGATTTGTGCGCCATCCAGCGGCAAATGATAAAGCTGCTGCAATACAGTTCCGACCGCGACTTCCAGTGAAGCGGAAGAACTTAACCCGGCACCCTGCGGCACATTGCCGCTGATCACCATGTCCACGCCGCCGAAGCTGTTGTTACGCAGTTGCAGATGTTTCACCACGCCACGAACGTAGTTAGCCCATTGATAGTTTTCATGCGCGACAATGGGCGCATCGAGGGAAAACTCGTCGAGCTGATTTTCATAATCGGCTGCCATTACGCGAACTTTATGGTCATCGCGTGGCGCACAGCTGATCACGGTTTGATAATCAATCGCGCAGGGCAGAACGAAACCGTCGTTGTAGTCGGTGTGTTCACCAATCAAATTCACGCGGCCAGGCGCCTGAATGGTGTGAGTGGCAGGGTAGCCAAATGCGTTGGCAAACAGAGATTGTGTTTTTTCTTTCAGACTCATTTCTTACACTCCGGATTCGCGAAAATGGATATCGCTGACTGCGCGCAAACGCTCTGCTGCCTGTTCTGCGGTCAGGTCTCGCTGGGTCTCTGCCAGCATTTCATAACCAACCATAAATTTACGTACGGTGGCGGAGCGCAACAGAGGCGGATAAAAGTGCGCGTGCAGCTGCCAGTGTTGATTCTCTTCGCCATTAAATGGCGCGCCGTGCCAGCCCATAGAGTAGGGGAAGGAGCACTGGAAGAGGTTGTCATAACGACTGGTCAGCTTTTTCAACGCCAGTGCCAAATCGCTGCGCTGGGCGTCGGTCAAATCGGTGATCCGTAAAACGTGGGCTTTGGGCAGCAGTAGCGTTTCGAACGGCCAGGCAGCCCAGTAAGGCACGACGGCTAACCAGTGTTCGGTTTCGACAACGGTACGGCTACCGTCTGCCAGCTCGCGCTGAACATAATCCACCAGCATTGGCGATTTCTGCTCGGCAAAATATTCTTTTTGCAGGCGGTCTTCGCGCTCAGCTTCGTTAGGCAGGAAGCTATTTGCCCAAACCTGTCCGTGCGGATGCGGGTTAGAGCAGCCCATCGCCGCACCTTTGTTTTCAAAGACCTGCACCCACGGGTACGTTTTTCCCAGCTCTGCGGTTTGCTCCTGCCAGGTTTTGACGATTTCCGTCAATGCCGCAACGCTCAGTTCTGGCAACGTTTTACTGTGATCCGGTGAAAAGCAGATCACCCGGCTGGTACCGCGCGCGCTCTGGCAACGCATCAGCGGATCGTTGCTTTCTGGCGCATCTGGCGTGTCAGACATCAAGGCCGCAAAATCATTAGTGAAAACGTAAGTCCCGGTGTAATCGGGGTTTTTATCGCCAGTCACCCGCACATTACCTGCGCAGAGGAAGCAATCTGGATCGTGCGCAGGTAACACCTGTTTGGCTGGCGTTTCCTGCGCCCCCTGCCAGGGGCGCTTAGCGCGGTGCGGTGAAACCAGAATCCATTGCCCGGTGAGCGGGTTGTAGCGGCGATGTGGATGATCAACGGGATTAAATTGCGTCATGGTCGTTCCTTAATCGGGATATCCCTGTGGATGGCGTGACTGCCAGTGCCAGGTGTCCTGCGCCATTTCATCGAGTGTGCGCGTCACGCGCCAGTTCAGTTCACGGTCGGCTTTGCTGGCGTCCGCCCAGTAGGCCGGAAGGTCGCCCTCGCGACGCGGTGCAAAATGATAGTTAACTGGTTTGCCGCAGGCTTTGCTGAAGGCATTAACCACGTCCAGCACGCTGCTGCCTACGCCAGCGCCGAGGTTGTAGATGTGTACGCCTGGCTTGTTCGCCAGTTTCTCCATCGCCACGACGTGACCGTCCGCCAGATCCATTACGTGGATGTAATCGCGTACGCCAGTACCGTCTTCGGTCGGATAATCGTTACCAAAAATCGCCAGCGAGTCGCGACGGCCTACAGCAACCTGGGCGATGTATGGCATCAGGTTATTCGGAATGCCTTGCGGATCTTCGCCCATATCGCCCGACGGATGTGCGCCAACCGGGTTGAAGTAGCGCAGCAGGGCAATGCTCCAGTCCGGCTGGGCTTTTTGCAGATCGGTGAGGATCTGTTCAACCATCAGTTTGCTTTTGCCGTAAGGGCTTTGCGGTGTGCCGGTCGGGAAGCTTTCAACGTATGGAATTTTGGGCTGATCGCCATAAACGGTGGCGGAGGAGCTAAAGATAAAGTTTTTGACGTTCGCGGCGCGCATGGCGCTAATCAGGCGCAGGGTGCCGTTAACATTGTTGTCGTAATATTCCAGCGGTTTTTGTACCGATTCGCCAACGGCTTTCAGCCCGGCGAAGTGGATCACGGTGTCGATAGCGTGATCGTGCAGGATCTCGGTCATCAACGCTTCGTTACGGATATCGCCTTCAACAAACGTTGGATGTTTGCCGCCTAAACGCTCGATAACGGGCAGTACGCTGCGCTTACTGTTACAGAGGTTATCAAGAATGATGACATCATGACCGTTTTGCAGTAATTGCACACAGGTATGACTTCCAATGTAACCGCTACCACCGGTAACCAGAACTCTCATAATTCGCTCCATTAGGCTTATGGTATGAAATAACCATAGCATAACAAAGATGCGAAAAGTGTGACATGGAATAAATTAGTGGAATCGTTTACACAAGAATTTAGCCGTTTTTTATGCGCGATTAAGTGATTATAAAACAGAGGGTTTATGAATGATTGCGCTTTTTATCTGAAAAAAAAGACGCGGTTTCATGCCTGGATGCGTCGAACCGTTGGCCGGAGAGGGCGCTTAGGCCGCCTACGGCACGGTCAGCACTACCGACTCAATTTATTTTTGTCAGCACATAGCGATAGAGTCCGCCGTCTGGCACGAACTCAAGACGATGGGTAATACAGGCAGGCGCATCTTCAGCGTGGTGCGAAACAAACAACAATTGCGTTTCACCTTCGCTAATCAGCACATCAACAAACCGGCGGATAAGCTGGCGATTGAGCGGATCAAGCCCCTGTAGTGGTTCATCGAGAATAAGCAACGTCGGATGTTTCACCAGTGCACGGACGATCAGCGCCAGGCGTTGTTGCCCCCAGGAAAGACTATGGAACGGAGCGTCAGCCGTGCGTTTATCAATGCCGAGAATATCCAGCCACTGCTGCACCAGTTTTTGCTGGCGATCCGAAACGGCCTGATAAATGCCAATCGAATCAAAATAGCCAGAAAGGATCACATTACGCACGGTAGTGCTGACCCGGTAATCCAGATGCAAACTACTGCTGACGTAACCGATATGCTTTTTGATATCCCAGATGGTTTCGCCGCTGCCGCGACGTCGTCCGAAAAGCGTCAAATCGTTGCTGTAACCTTGCGGATGATCGCCAGTAATCAGGCTTAATAACGTCGATTTTCCCGCGCCATTTGGCCCGACAATTTGCCAGTGCTCGCCTGGATTCACCTGCCAGCTAAGGTTATTAAGAATGGGGCGATCGTTATAAGAAACCACGCCGTTGTTCAGCACAATGCGCGGTTCGTTGGCGGGTAAGGCGTGACGTGCTGAAGGTTCATCCGGCTCCGGCAGTTGTACACCTTCAAGCTGTTCACTATGCGCCAGTTGCGCGACGAGTGCTTGTTGGAGCAGTTCCTCTTTAGCGCTAGTTTCCGCTAACGTGCAATCCGCCAGCACGCCAGCAAACTGGACAAACTCCGGGATCTCATCGAAGCGATTGAGCACCAGTACCAGAGTAATACCGGACTGATGTAACGAGGCGAGTAGCTCAGCCAGCTGCTGACGTGAGGCAACATCCAGGCCATCGAACGGTTCATCAAGGATCAACAAGTCAGGCTCCGACATCAGCGCCTGGCACAGCAGGGTTTTTCGCGTCTCGCCAGTGGAAAGGTATTTAAAGCGTCGGTCGAGGAGGGCGGTAATACCGAACTGCTGCGCCAGTTGCATGCAACGCGGAGTATCCTTTACTTCATCCTGAATGATCTCAGCCGTGGTACGCCCGGTGTCATCTTCGCCAGGACTAAGCATATCGGTGTTATTCCGCTGCCATTCGTCGCTGACGAGCTTTTGCAATTGCTCGAAGGAGAGACGAGTGATGTGGGAAAACTGGCTTTGCCGTTCACCTTTCAAAAGCGGAAGTTCCCCCGCCAGCGCACGGGCCAGGGCCGATTTCCCGCTTCCATTCGAACCGACAAACGCCCAACTATCACCCGCGTTTAACGTTAGCTGAGGCAATTGCAGCGTTTTTGTGTCGCTAAGACGAAACGTGCCTTGCAAAATTTGCAACGATGACATTTTATATCCCATTTTGTGCAGCGATTACTGACAGGGATACGTGTTTCATAACAAATTGTCAACACGCTTAGCACAGCGTGGCGATAATCACGCTGTCGGCATTAAAGTAGGCCGTGACATTCTGTCCTTGCTGAAGAGAAGTCGCTTCATTTACCGGCACTGTGGCGCACAGTGTTTGCCCGTCGGGTAGCGCCATTAATACTTCGCACTGCTCTGCGCCGCGCTCAATATGACTAATAATACCCGGTAATTGGTTGTCGGCGTTTTGTGCGACCGCTTCGTCCTGAGTAATGCCTACCCACGGCGCTTTTAGTAATATCAACACTTCTTTGCCTTCATCCAGCCCCAGACGCGCGCCGCTTTGTGCGGTAATTGCGACTTTCAGGCGTGTTTTTCCGTCAGCCAGTAAGACATCAACATGCTGTTGAACGTCATCATGATCGCGGGCGGTGATGGTGCCAAACCATTGGTTACGGGCGCTGGTTTGCAGTGAAAAACGTGAGATCGCGGCCAGCAGGCTGTTCAGCGGCAGGGCGTCATCGTCACTTAACACATCAAAGGCTTTTTGCTGGATTTGCGCCAGTAAGTCATAGAGCTGAATCAGTCGCTGACCATAGCGGGTCAGTACTGCGCCGCCTCCACCTTTACCGCCTGTTGCGCGCTCAACCAGAATATGCTCACTTAACTGATTCATCTCGTTAATGGCATCCCAGGCGCTTTTATAGCTGATACCGGCATCTTTCGCTCCCTGGCTAATGGAACCGGAAAGCGCAATGTGTTTTAGTAGCGAAATGCGGCGCGGGTCGGCGAATAATTTTTGTTGGAGCTTAAGGGTGAGAAGGATTTCGGCCTGCATAACAATGTCCTGGCAAAAGTCTTATTGTGACGGAAAACGAACGCCACGCAAAGCTGACCGCACAAAAGGGGAGTGCTTTTCTGTGCTTAGCGGTTAGAATAGTCTCATGACTATATCTGGAGTTGACCATGTTAGAGTTATTAAAAAGTCTGGTATTCGCCGTAATCATGGTACCTGTCGTGATGGCCATCATCCTGGGTCTGATTTACGGTCTTGGTGAAGTATTCAACATCTTTTCTGGTGTTGGTAAAAAAGACCAGCCCGGACAAAATCATTGATTCCCTGAATGCCCGCTTAGTCGGGCATTTTCTTTTTCTCAACTTCCTGCTTTTCCTGCCGATATTTTTTCTCATCTACCTCACAAAGGTTAGCAATAACTGCTGGGAAAATTCCGAACTTGCCGTTATATTGACGCCTACATAACGTTACATTAAGGGGTTACCAATGGCTCGTAAATGGTTGAACTTGTTTGCCGGGGCGGCACTCTCTTTCGCTGTTGCTGGCAATGCACTGGCAGATGAAGGGAAAATCACGGTGTTCGCCGCCGCATCACTGACTAACGCAATGCAGGACATTGCTACGCAGTATAAAAAAGAGAAAGGCGTGGATGTGGTTTCTTCTTTCGCTTCGTCATCTACTCTCGCCCGTCAGATTGAAGCGGGAGCCCCTGCGGATCTGTTTATTTCTGCCGATCAGAAATGGATGGATTATGCGGTTGATAAAAAAGCGATCGATACAGCTACGCGTCAGACACTGCTCGGCAATAGCCTGGTCGTTGTAGCACCGAAAGCCAGCGAGCAGAAAGATTTCACCATCGACAGCAAAACCAACTGGACTTCACTGCTGAATGGCGGTCGCCTGGCGGTTGGCGATCCGGAACATGTTCCCGCTGGCATTTATGCAAAAGAAGCACTGCAAAAACTGGGCGCATGGGATACGCTCTCCCCGAAACTGGCTCCGGCGGAAGATGTTCGTGGCGCGCTGGCGTTGGTCGAACGCAATGAAGCGCCGCTGGGTATTGTTTACGGTTCTGACGCAGTTGCCAGCAAAGGGGTAAAAGTGGTTGCCACCTTCCCGGAAGATTCACATAAAAAAGTGGAATACCCGGTTGCTGTTGTGGAAGGGCATAACAATGCGACAGTGAAAGCATTTTATGATTATCTGAAGGGGCCGCAGGCTGCGGAAATCTTTAAACGTTACGGATTTACAACCAAGTAATGATACTGACCGATCCAGAATGGCAGGCGGTTTTACTAAGCCTGAAAGTTTCTTCCCTGGCTGTGCTGTTTAGCCTGCCGTTTGGGATCTTTTTTGCCTGGTTACTGGTGCGTTGCACGTTTCCGGGCAAAGCTCTGCTCGATAGCGTACTGCATCTACCGCTGGTGTTACCGCCCGTGGTCGTCGGTTACTTATTATTAGTTTCGATGGGACGGCGCGGATTTATCGGTGAACGTCTGTATGACTGGTTTGGCATTACCTTCGCCTTTAGCTGGCGCGGCGCGGTTCTCGCTGCCGCCGTCATGTCGTTTCCGCTGATGGTGCGGGCAATTCGTCTGGCGCTGGAAGGGGTTGATGTCAAACTGGAACAGGCCGCAAGAACACTGGGTGCCGGGCGCTGGCGCGTTTTCTTTACTATCACGTTACCGCTGACCTTACCGGGCATTATTGTTGGTACGGTACTGGCTTTTGCTCGTTCTCTCGGTGAGTTTGGTGCAACCATCACCTTTGTGTCGAACATTCCTGGTGAAACGCGAACCATTCCTTCTGCCATGTATACCCTGATCCAGACCCCCGGCGGGGAAAGTGGCGCGGCGAGACTGTGCATTATTTCTATTGCACTGGCGATGATCTCCCTGTTGATTTCAGAATGGCTGGCCAGAATCAGCCGTGAACGGGCGGGGCGCTAATCATGCTGGAACTGAATTTTTCCCAGACGTTGGGCAACCATTGCCTGACCATTAATGAAACGCTGCCCGCCAATGGTATCACTGCTATCTTTGGCGTCTCCGGTGCCGGAAAAACTTCGCTGATTAACGCCATCAGTGGACTGACGCGCCCGCAAAAAGGGCGGATTGTCCTCAATGGGCGGGTACTAAATGATGCCGAAAAAGGTATCTGCCTGACGCCGGAAAAGCGTCGCGTTGGCTATGTTTTTCAGGATGCGCGGCTGTTCCCGCATTACAAAGTGCGTGGCAATCTGCGCTACGGCATGTCGAAAAGTATGGTCGATCAGTTCGATAAGCTGGTGGCGCTTTTAGGCATTGAACCGTTGCTTGACCGTTTACCAGGCAGCCTGTCCGGAGGCGAAAAACAGCGCGTGGCGATTGGTCGGGCTTTGCTGACAGCACCGGAATTGCTGTTGCTGGATGAACCGCTGGCGTCACTGGATATTCCGCGTAAACGCGAACTGTTGCCTTATCTGCAACGGCTGACACGGGAAATCAACATTCCGATGTTGTATGTCAGCCATTCGCTGGATGAGATCCTCCATCTGGCAGACAGAGTGATGGTACTGGAAAACGGTCAGGTGAAAGCCTTTGGCGTGCTGGAGGAAGTGTGGGGCAGTAGCGTGATGAATCCGTGGCTGCCGAAAGAGCAACAAAGTAGCATTCTGAAAGTGACGGTGCTTGAGCATCATCCGCATTACGCGATGACCGCGCTGGCGCTGGGCGATCAGCATTTGTGGGTCAATAAGCTGGACGAACCGCTGCAAGCTGCGCTACGCATCCGCATTCAGGCTTCAGATGTTTCTCTGGTTTTACAACCGCCGCAGCAAACCAGCATTCGTAACGTATTGCGGGCAAAAGTTGTTAATAGTTATGACGACAACGGCCAGGTGGAAGTGGAGCTGGAAGTCGGCGGTAAAACGCTGTGGGCGCGTATCAGCCCGTGGGCCAGGGATGAACTGGCGATCAAACCAGGCCTGTGGCTGTACGCGCAAATTAAAAGTGTGTCGATAACCGCCTGATTAAATCAGGTGGCTATAAATGAACTGGGCAATGCTGTCGGTGGTGTTATCACCAATCACAATGTTGGCGCGCGCTTTTACCGCGTCATCGGCGTTGCCCATCGCCACGCCTGTACCAGCGGCTTCCAGCATACTGATATCATTAAAGTTATCGCCGAATGCCACGACGTTTTCCATCGACCAACCTTGTGCCTCAACCCATTTCGTCAAACGTTTACCTTTGCTGTTGCCGCCGCGTGCAATATCAACCTGATCGTGCCAGGACCATTCACACTCAAGTCCCAGTTCATGTTCGACATGCTTACCAAAATGCTGCAATTGCGGCAGGTCATCGTGCGTCAGGGCGAACTTCCATACGGCGTTAACTTGTTGCGCCGTTTCAGCCAGAGAAGCGACTTGTGTGAAAGTCGGACGCTGTTCCGGTGGCAGGGTTTGCGCCCAGTTAGACGTGCGAATGACATGCCCGGTCGGGTGCTCATAGACCATTGCATCATCGACATACATCAGACCGTGAATGTGGTGTTCATTCAGCATCTCAATGAGTTGCAGGGCTTTATTAACGGGCATTGGGTCCGCTTCCAGCACTGTTTTTGCATGATAATCATACAAATAGGTGCCATTACAGCAAATAGCAGGTGTATCCAGCGCCAGCGCCTGATAAAAAGGATGAATAGCGACGTGATGGCGACCTGTGACGATGATTAATTGATAGCCTGCTTCGCAAGCGCGGGCCAGGGCTTCTATCGATGATGGAAGCAAGGTCTTTTTCGGGGTCAATAAGGTGCCGTCTAAGTCGAGAGCAATCACGCGTGTGGTCATGGCGTATTCCAGATTAAGGTTAAGAATTTTCGTCTGCGCGAATGGTACACCGATACCACTATCGGACAAAATTCTGCGTTTTAATTCAGCATTCACCGCCAAAAGCGACTAATTTTAGCTGTTACAGTCAGTTGCTAAATGCAAAGGAGCATTCATGAAGCAAACAGTTTATATCGCCAGCCCTGAGAGCCAGCAAATTCACGTCTGGAACCTGAATCATGAAGGCGCACTGACGCTGACACAGGTTGTCGATGTGCCGGGGCAGGTGCAGCCGATGGTGGTCAGCCCGGACAAACGTTATCTCTATGTTGGTGTGCGCCCTGAGTTTCGCGTCCTGGCGTATCGTATCGCCCCGGACGATGGCGCACTGACCTTTGCCGCAGAGTCTGCGCTGCCGGGTAGTCCGACGCATATTTCCACCGATCACCAGGGGCAGTTTGTCTTTGTAGGTTCTTACAATGCGGGTAACGTGAGCGTAACGCGTCTGGAAGATGGCCTGCCAGTGGGCGTCGTCGATGTGGTCGAGGGGCTGGACGGTTGCCATTCCGCCAATATCTCACCGGACAACCGTACGCTGTGGGTTCCGGCATTAAAGCAGGATCGCATTTGTCTGTTTACGGTCAGCGATGATGGTCATCTGGTGGCACAGGACCCTGCGGAAGTGACTACCGTTGAAGGGGCCGGCCCGCGTCATATGGTATTCCATCCAAACGAACAATATGCGTATTGCGTCAATGAGTTAAACAGCTCAGTGGATGTCTGGGAACTGAAAGATCCGCATGGCAATATCGAATGTGTCCAGACGCTGGATATGATGCCGGAAAACTTCTCCGACACCCGTTGGGCGGCTGATATTCATATCACCCCGGATGGTCGTCATTTATACGCCTGCGACCGTACCGCCAGCCTGATTACCGTTTTCAGCGTTTCGGAAGATGGCAGCGTGTTGAGTAAAGAAGGCTTCCAGCCAACGGAAACCCAGCCGCGCGGCTTCAATGTTGATCACAGCGGCAAGTATCTGATTGCCGCCGGGCAAAAATCTCACCACATCTCGGTATACGAAATTGTTGGCGAGCAGGGGCTACTGCATGAAAAAGGCCGCTATGCGGTCGGGCAGGGACCAATGTGGGTGGTGGTTAACGCACACTAACCGCTGATTTACCCGGCGCAGTCTCTTCTGCGCCGGTGTATTAACCTATCTCCTGTAACGCATGTCTCTGGCGTTCGACGATATTGGTCCACAAATTGTCTTTATCGTCAGTCCACAAATTAATCAGCAAGGCAAAAAAGCGTTCAGCTGCCGGAGAAAGCACGGCATCTTTGCGGCGAATAATCCCCAATGTCCGACGTATAACCGGTTCCACCAGCGGGATACCAATAATCGAAGAATAGGGTGCATGGGGCATTGCCAGACCAGGAAGCGCCGAAATCCCCAGTCCCGCCTCCACCAGTCCTAATGACGTCGAAAGATGACGCACTTCGTAAAACCAGTCCAGCTTCCAGGGCTTGTCGGCCAGCTGTTGTTCTATCAACAGTCGGTTGCCGCTGGAGGAGCGTACGCCAATCATTTTGTAACCCACTAACTCCTGCCATTCAACAAGCTGCTTTTTGGCCAATGGATGGTCACGCCGACAGGCCAGCACGAACGGCTCGTTGACCAGTGGGGTAAAATCAATGGATGAATTTGTGACGTTGTTCATGTTTATGCCAAAGTCTGATTCGTTACACAGCACCGATTCCATGCAATTATTCGTGCCTTGTTCCAGAATCCGCACTTTAATATTGGGATACAGCTCATTAAATTTACCGATTGCCAGCGGTAAAAAATAAAATACTGCGGTCGGAATACACGCTAATGTCACCATACCACGATGATAAGCATTCATATCACGAATATTAAAAAGCGTTTCATCGAATTTCTTTATTAATTCCCGCGCCTCCGGGAGCAACCTTTTTCCTGCTTTTGTTAACGTAACCTTGCGAGTTGTACGCTCAAATAGTTGGATATGTAAATCTTCCTCCATCTTTTTTATTCTTCGCGTTAATGCAGGTTGCGTAATATTGAGTAATTTAGCGGCATTGTTAAATGAACTGGACTCTGCCAGTATGACAAATGCCTTCATACTTGATAATTCATGCTTCATTATTACTCCGGAAAATGGAAGCGTCGATTTTGGGTGGCTGGCCGTTAAAAATTTTAACTGCATTTAGCCAACTTAAATTAATGAAAAAATGTTATTAATCGTTGAGCTAAAGTCATTAGAGATGCTTTGCCCTTAATGTAACCATATCGCAATAAGTTATGTTTTTAAATTGAGGGCATTATTATGAAAAAAATACCCTGCGTGATGATGCGAGGTGGAACCTCGAGGGGCGCGTTCCTGTTAGCGGAACATTTACCCGAAGATCAAACGCAGCGCGATAAAATATTGATGGCAATTATGGGTTCCGGTAACGATCTGGAAATTGACGGTATTGGCGGCGGTAATCCGCTGACCAGTAAAGTCGCCATTATTAGCCGTTCCAGCGATCCGCGTGCTGATGTCGATTATCTGTTTGCTCAAGTTATCGTCCATGAGCAACGTGTCGATACCACGCCTAACTGCGGCAATATGCTGTCTGGCGTTGGGGCATTCGCCATTGAAAATGGTTTGATTGCAGCGACTTCGCCAGTTACCCGCGTACGTATCCGCAACGTCAATACGGGTACGTTCATCGAAGCTGATGTGCAAACGCCAAATGGTGTTGTCGAGTACGAGGGTAGCGCCAGAATTGACGGCGTACCGGGTACTGCCGCACCGGTTGCGCTCACTTTCCTGAATGCCGCCGGAACCAAAACCGGAAAAGTCTTCCCGACGGATAATCAGATTGATTATTTTGACGATGTCCCGGTGACCTGTATCGATATGGCGATGCCAGTTGTCATTATTCCTGCTGAATATCTGGGAAAAACAGGCTATGAATTACCGGCGGAGCTGGATGCCGACAAAGCATTATTAGCCCGCATTGAATCTATCCGTCTACAAGCGGGTAAAGCAATGGGCTTAGGCGATGTCAGTAATATGGTTATCCCTAAACCTGTGCTTATTTCTCCAGCGCAGAAAGGCGGAGCAATTAATGTGCGTTATTTTATGCCGCATTCTTGCCATCGCGCGCTGGCGATAACCGGTGCTATTGCCATTTCCAGTAGTTGTGCATTGGAAGGCACCGTCACCCGACAAATCGTCCCTTCTGTAGGATACGGCAATATCAATATTGAACACCCCAGTGGTGCGCTCGACGTTCATTTAAGTAATGAAGGTCAGGATGCCACGACGTTACGCGCATCTGTTATTCGGACAACCAGAAAAATATTTTCCGGTGAAGTTTTTCTTCCCTGAAAAAATTCGTTGTCAGGATAAGGACAATCAATAAAGGACTTCTGTATGAGTCATACAGAAAGAACAGGATTTTAAATGAATAAAAAATCGTTATGGAAGCTAATTCTGATATTAGCGATCCCATGTATTATTGGCTTTATGCCAGCTCCGGCAGGATTAAGCGAACTGGCGTGGGTGCTTTTTGGTATTTACCTGGCGGCCATTGTGGGGCTGGTTATCAAGCCTTTCCCGGAACCTGTCGTACTGTTAATTGCCGTTGCTGCCTCAATGGTGGTGGTCGGTAACTTATCCGACGGTGCGTTTAAGACCACCGCCGTATTAAGCGGTTACTCTTCAGGTACCACCTGGCTGGTGTTCTCGGCGTTTACCTTAAGCGCCGCATTTGTGACCACCGGCTTAGGTAAACGTATTGCCTATCTGCTGATTGGTAAAATCGGTAACACCACGCTGGGTCTGGGTTACGTTACGGTATTCCTCGATCTGGTACTGGCTCCGGCAACACCGTCTAACACCGCGCGTGCGGGCGGCATTGTGTTACCGATCATCAACAGCGTGGCGGTGGCTTTGGGGTCAGAACCGGAAAAAAGTCCGCGTCGTGTTGGACATTACCTGATGATGTCCATTTACATGGTCACCAAAACCACCAGCTATATGTTCTTTACCGCAATGGCGGGGAACATTCTGGCGCTGAAAATGATCAACGACATTCTGCACCTGCAAATTAGCTGGGGTGGATGGGCGCTGGCCGCCGGATTGCCGGGCATCATTATGCTGCTGGTCACCCCGCTGGTGATTTACACCATGTATCCGCCAGAAATTAAGAAGGTGGATAATAAAACCATCGCCAAAGCGGGCCTTGCCGAACTGGGACCGATGAAAATCCGCGAAAAAATGCTGCTCGGTGTCTTTGTGCTGGCGCTGCTGGGCTGGATTTTCAGTAAGTCCCTGGGGGTTGATGAATCCACCGTGGCAATCGTTGTTATGGCGACCATGCTGCTGCTGGGTATCGTTACCTGGGAAGACGTGGTTAAAAATAAAGGCGGCTGGAATACCTTAATCTGGTACGGCGGTATTATCGGCTTAAGCTCCTTATTATCGAAAGTTAAATTCTTCGAATGGTTAGCTGAAGTCTTTAAAAATAACCTGGCATTTGATGGTCACGGTAACGTTGCTTTCTTCGTTATTATTTTCCTCAGCATCATCGTTCGTTATTTCTTCGCTTCCGGTAGTGCCTATATCGTTGCTATGTTACCGGTATTTGCCATGCTGGCGAACGTCTCCGGCGCACCGTTAATGTTAACCGCGCTGGCACTGTTGTTCTCCAACTCCTATGGCGGCATGGTTACTCACTATGGCGGCGCGGCAGGTCCGGTCATCTTTGGCGTGGGTTATAACGATATTAAATCCTGGTGGTTGGTCGGTGCGGTACTGACGATATTAACCTTCCTGGTGCATATCACCCTCGGCGTGTGGTGGTGGAATATGCTGATCGGCTGGAACATGCTGTAAATATACTCGTCATACTTCAAGTTGCATGTGCTGCGTCTGCGTTCGCTCACCCCAGTCACTTACTTATGTAAGCTCCTGGGGATTCACTCGCTTGTCGCCTTCCTGCAACTCGAATTATTTAGAGTATATCCATTTATTATCTTTCTGCGCACTTCTCGGTGCGCAGATATCTGGAGCATTTGATGATCAAGTTATCTGAAAAAGGCGTGTTTCTCGCCAGTAATAACGAAATAATTGCCGAAGAACATTTCACCGGCGAAATTAAAAAAGAAGAAGCAAAAAAAGGCACTATTGCCTGGTCTATTCTCTCTTCTCATAATACGTCCGGAAATATGGATAAACTTAAAATTAAGTTTGATTCATTAGCCTCTCACGATATTACCTTTGTTGGTATTGTACAGACCGCTAAAGCGTCCGGTATGGAACGTTTCCCGCTGCCGTATGTGCTGACCAACTGCCATAACTCACTTTGCGCCGTCGGTGGCACCATTAACGGTGATGACCATGTTTTTGGTTTATCGGCGGCTCAGCGTTATGGCGGTATTTTTGTGCCTCCGCATATTGCGGTCATCCATCAATATATGCGTGAGATGATGGCAGGCGGCGGCAAAATGATCCTCGGGTCAGACAGCCACACCCGTTACGGTGCATTAGGGACAATGGCAGTCGGTGAGGGCGGCGGCGAGTTGGTAAAACAATTGCTTAATGACACCTGGGATATCGACTATCCGGGAGTTGTTGCGGTGCATCTGACCGGAAAACCAGCGCCGTATGTGGGGCCACAGGATGTGGCGCTGGCTATCATCGGTGCCGTGTTCAAAAACGGCTACGTCAAAAACAAAGTGATGGAATTCGTAGGTCCCGGTGTTGCTGCGCTCTCTACCGATTTCCGTAACAGCGTTGACGTTATGACCACGGAAACGACCTGTTTAAGTTCTGTCTGGCAAACCGATGAAGAAGTCCATAACTGGCTGGCGCTGCACGGTCGCGGCCAGGATTACTGCCAGCTTAACCCTCAACCGATGGCGTACTACGATGGCTGCATCAGCGTTGATTTAAGCGCCATCAAACCAATGATTGCGCTGCCGTTTCACCCGAGCAACGTGTATGAAATCGACACGCTGAACCAGAACCTGACCGATATTCTGCGTGAGATTGAAATTGAGTCCGAGCGCGTGGCGCACGGTAAAGCCAAACTCTCGCTGCTGGATAAAGTCGAAAACGGTCGCCTGAAAGTGCAGCAGGGGATTATCGCGGGCTGTTCTGGCGGTAACTACGAAAACGTCATCGCGGCGGCGAATGCACTGCGCGGTCAATCCTGTGGCAATGACACCTTCTCGTTAGCGGTTTACCCGTCATCACAGCCGGTGTTTATGGATCTCGCCAAAAAAGGTGTGGTAGCAGATTTGATTGGCGCAGGCGCAATCATCAGAACCGCGTTCTGCGGCCCATGCTTTGGCGCGGGCGATACGCCAATCAACAACGGTTTGAGTATTCGCCACACCACGCGTAACTTCCCGAACCGCGAAGGCTCTAAGCCAGCCAATGGGCAGATGTCAGCGGTGGCGTTGATGGACGCTCGTTCTATCGCTGCGACTGCGGCAAACGGTGGCTATTTAACCTCTGCCAGCGAACTTGATTGCTGGGACAACGTACCGGAGTACGCCTTCGATGTAACGCCGTATAAAAACCGTGTTTATCAGGGCTTTGTGAAAGGGGCGACCCAGCAACCGTTGATTTACGGACCGAACATAAAAGACTGGCCAGAATTGGGGGCGCTAACTGACAATATCGTCCTCAAAGTGTGCTCGAAGATCCTCGACGAAGTGACCACCACCGACGAACTGATCCCTTCCGGTGAAACCTCTTCTTATCGTTCAAATCCGATTGGTCTGGCGGAGTTTACCCTGTCACGCCGCGATCCAGGTTATGTTGGCAGAAGTAAAGCGACTGCTGAGCTGGAAAATCAGCGTCTGGCGGGGAATGTCAGCGAGCTGACAGAGGTGTTTGCGCGCATTAAGCAGATTGCTGGTCAGGAGCATATTGATCCGCTGCAAACTGAAATTGGCAGCATGGTCTATGCGGTGAAACCAGGCGATGGTTCTGCGCGTGAGCAGGCGGCGAGCTGCCAGCGTGTGATTGGCGGTCTGGCGAATATTGCCGAGGAGTACGCGACTAAACGCTACCGTTCTAACGTCATCAACTGGGGGATGTTACCGCTGCAGATGGCGGAAGCACCAACGTTTGAAGTGGGGGATTACATTTACATCCCTGGCATTAAAGCAGCGCTGGATAATCCGGGTACGACGTTTAAAGGTTATGTGATCCATGAAGATGCGCCGGTAACGGAAATTACGCTTTACATGGAAAGCCTGACGGCCGAAGAGCGCGAGATTATCAAGGCGGGTAGTTTGATTAACTTCAATAAAAACCGTCAGATGTAAAAAGCGCCATGTGAATGTAGGTCGCATTCGGCACTTATTGTCGGATGCGATGCTGGCGCATCTTATCCGACCTACAAATCGCATCGAACCGTAGGCCGGATAAGGCGTTTACGCCGCATCCGGCAAATAGTTAATAGCTCTTACTTCTTCGCCTCTGCAACCACTTTGCTACCCACGCCGCGGTTATTGTATTCCCACATGCGGTTGTAGTTAGTGTCATTCAGATTGCGTTGTATTTCGTCGTTATCATCAACGCTGCCGGTGTTACCCGCAAACGGACGATTAGAGATCACCGCATCAGCCCAGGGTTTGGCTGTGTTAAAACCTTCGTTGATGGCGCTATCACGGATCACCACCTGACCGTTGGTATTGGCATCAACATCCAGCGAGCGACCCAGTTGCGCCACGCCATCACCGGAAGCATTGAAACGGCTGTTTACGGCGAGGAAACCGTAATAGATGTTAGACAGCGTAGCCGGTGCAAACACATACGCTTCTTGCTGAGTACGTGAGTTCACCACGCGGAATTCGGTGTTATCGAACACCACTGCGCCGCGACCAGAAACGATATCCACATCCCCTTCAATGTAACTGTTGGTCACCAGAGTACGCGGCTGACGGTTGGTTTCCAGACGGTTTTGCACACCACTGTTGGTGACAAAGAAGGTATTCTGACGACCGAGAATGTTGACGTTATTGATCTGCACTTTGTCACCATCAGTACGCAGTGCCACCGCCGGATGGTTACCCGCATCTACGCTATCGCCCAGCGTGTTTTCGATGGTCAGATTTTGCAGTTGCAGGCCATTGTTTTGTGACCAGAAGACCGCAGAGCAGAGAACACCGATACTGTCGCTGCGTTTGCTCTGGCAGCTATCGTACATATACCACGCTGGTTTACCTGGCATATATTTGCCGCGCGGGTTGACGTCGTGACGCCAGTCGGCAGGGCTCATGCCCCCATCAAGGGAAAGCCCAATCTTCACATCAATCGGTTTTTCACCTGTACCGTACAGAGTAATTCCACCCGGAGCGGCAGGGACATACACCGTTCCCTGATACTCACCAGGCATCACGGCAATATACTGGCGCTTGTTGGTGCGCTTGATAATTGCCGCATCTACCGCCGCCTGAATCGTGGTATGCGTTACACCTTGAGTACCCGCCGGGCCGACAACAAAGTCAGGTTGCGCAGGCAGGGTAATCGGGGAAGGATTCCACGCTGCCGCACCTGGTGTCAGGGATGCAAAATAGTGTTGAGCATCGAAATTCTGCGCTTCTTTTGCCGACAGAATCGGGCGAGAAGAGGTACCAGGCGCGGTTTGATCAGAAGGACGTTGATCGGGCGGTGTTGAGCTACAGGCGGTCAGCGTCACGCCAAAAGCCAATGCCAGCGCCAGACGGGAAACTGAAAATGTGTTCACAGGTTGCTCCGGGCTATGAAATAGAAAAATGAATCCGTTGAAGCCTGCTTTTTTATACTAAGTTGGCATTATAAAAAAGCATTGCTTATCAATTTGTTGCAACGAACAGGTCACTATCAGTCAAAATAAAATCATTATTTGATTTCAATTTTGTCCCACTCCCTGCCTCTGTCATCACGATACTGTGATGCCATGGTGTCCGACTTATGCCCGAGAAGATGTTGAGCAAACTTATCGCTTATCTGCTTCTCATAGAGTCTTGCAGACAAACTGCGCAACTCGTGAAAGGTAGGCGGATCCCCTTCGAAGGAAAGACCTGATGCTTTTCGTGCGCGCATAAAATACCTTGATACTGTGCCGGATGAAAGCGGTTCGCGACGAGTAGATGCAATTATGGTTTCTCCGCCAAGAATCTCTTTGCATTTATCAAGTGTTTCCTTCATTGATATTCCGAGAGCATCAACATGCAATGCTGTTGGGATGGCAATTTTTACGCCTGTTTTGCTTTGCTCGACATAAAGATATCCATCTACGATATCAGACCACTTCATTTCGCATAAATCACCAACTCGCTGCCCGGTAACAACAGCCAGTTCCATTGCAAGTCTAAGCCAACATGGTGATGATTCTGCTGCTTGATAAATTTTCAGGTATTCGTCAGCCGTAAGTCTTGATCTCCTTACCTCTGATTTTGCTGCGCGAGTGGCAGCGACCGGGTTTGTTGTTATATGGCCTTCAGCTATTGCCTCTCGGAATGCATCGCTCAGTGTTGATCTGATTAACTTGGCTGACGCCGCCTTGCCCTCGTCTATGTATCCATTGAGCATTGCTGCAATTTCTTTTGTGGTGATGTCTTCAAGTGGAACATCAGGTAGCCCCCTCCTTATTGCTTTAATTTTGCTCATGTAATTTATAAGTGTCTTCTGCTTGATTCCTCTGCTGGCGAGGATTTTTTCGTAGCGATCAAGCCATGAATGTAACGTAACAGAATTATCACTGTTGATTCTCGCTGTCAGAGGCTTGTGTTTGTGTCCTGAAAATAACTCAATGTTTGCCTGTATTGCTTCAGTAATTGCTATCCTCCTGTCTCTGCCTAATCCGAACTCTTTACCCGTCCTTGGGTCCCTGTAGCAGTAATATCCATTGTTTCTTATATAAAGGTTAGGGGGTAAATCCCGGCGCTCATGACTTCGCCTTCTTCCCATTTCTGATCCTCTTCAAAAGGCTACCTGTTACTGGTCGATTTAAGTCAACCTTTACCGCTGATTCGTGGAACAGATACTCTCTTCCATCCTTAACCGGAGGAGGGAATATCCTGCATTCGCGCACCCATCGACGAACTGTTTCAAGGCTTCTTGGGCGTCGCTGGCGAGCGTTCCACTCCTGAAGTGTCAAGTACATCGCAAAGTCTCCGCAATTACACGCAAGAAAAAGCCGCATTGATGCGGCGATGGTAGGTCTGGATATCATTGAGCAATGAACAGGCCTCATCGAGTGTGAGGCTGTATGACTCTATTATTTCACCTCTTGTTGTGACATTGTTGAAAAATGGATACCAGCTCGTTGCTGCCAGATGATCCAACCGAGAGTCATATCCCATGCCATGTATTCGTTATCGCCGTTTTTTGCTCTCCGACGATCTACTAAGTCACCGAAACGCTTTTCCATGAATAATTCATAAGCTTCGCGTTCATCTGGTTCTACTTCCAGAGATAGGAGTGCGATTTCATAAGCACGGCGCTCAATATCGTCTCGCACGTCAAGGCTGCTGATACGCTCTTTAATTTCTTTAATCAGTTCTTTGTCGGTAAAAGTGGTCATTATGCTCCAGCCTCCGGTGCTTTTGGCATTACTGCCCAGTGAGTGATATTGACGTTTTCAAGGTCCCCGACCTGAAATGTCCACTGCCATTCTCCGGTTTCTTTTTGTCCCCTGGTGTACCAGAGAGAACGCCAGCCAATTAGCCAGCCTTCTCCGTTAGCATCGAATAACAAAACACTTTCATTTGCTGGTGGCAGTTCAGTTGACACTGGTATTACTTTGTTTTCCTGTGCTGCACATTTAGCTTCAAGCGCATCGAATTTACGCACCAGGTATTCAGCATCCGTTTCATTCACTTTCAGATCTCGCGGTACACATTTCCCGCGAAGAAACCCTTCCATTTCGAAAACATTCATGCGCATTTGCGTAACTCCGATAATTCGTTAAAGCGTTCCATAAACATCCCGTAGGCATGGCCTGGAGCTAGTGGAATCACGTTGAACATCTCTGTTGCCGGGATACCTTCCAGCACAGGCCAGAAAGAGCCATCATCAAGCCCGAGATCGCGGCGTTCGGTTGCCAGCATGATGAGATCGGCATATTTCACGGGGGTACTCATAACCGGGGGTAACCCGTATTTCTCACGGATTACGGCGTCTATTTTTTCTTCCATCCGTTTATAGTCAGGAAGAAGGCGTTTCAGTGGCGCCGGGATGTCCTGGCAATATGCTTCTGTTGCATCATGCATTAACGCTTCAAAAGCAAATTCCTGCGGTACCAGTTGGCTGCAAAGCACCGCATGTTGGGCAACGCTGTAGAAATGTGAAAGATGTCCTGCAAAGCGACAGATATTTGAAAGAGAAACCGCGATATCGTTAATAACGATGTCGTCTTTATTTATCCTGTCATAATAAAAATGCTTCCCGGAAAAAGTTTTAATAAATGACATTTTGTTCTCCACGTATATGCGCTGCACCGCGCTGAGTTCTGGTAAAAGGAAGCCCTCACCATCCGGCGATTATTGAGTCAATTACGTTTCCATAAATGCCCCCGCAGGGGCATTTGCAGTAATGAAATCAGGCGGTGAAAGTACCAATAAAGGTTTCTACTTTGCTGTCCTTGAATTTCTCAACAAGCAGATCACGAAATTCGTTAGCCATTTCTTCCTGCACTGCTTCCAGCTGAATAATGCGCAGAACCAGTACAGGACGATCGCCAGTGATAATGCTGAGGCGTAATTTAAACGGACGTTCTTTCAGGCCTTCAAACGGAACGCATTTAAATTCAAATGCCACAGGCATAATATCTTTGGTCTTCGCTTCGACAGACTCCATCAGGGAGCGTTTGCCGCTGAAGTCATTGTCTTCAAAATCAGCGGTCTGGTTTGCTTCAATCGTGATTTTACGGACTGCCGCAGCCGCTTTTGTTGCCTGAATAGCATCACCATTAGCATCAAAGCCCACAAGGTAGTCGGCCCAGTCTTCGAGCCATTCTGCCAGTGACTTCTGGTAGTTACGCTCACCGTTAACAGACAACAGGGCAGAGAACGGTGCTGTCTTTTTCAGTTTGAGAGTGGCGGTGTTATCTGCGTGACCTGGTTCATCAATAGTACCCAGGTTAAGTACACTGACGGCACGCATATTATCAGCATCGATAAAGCAGCGGGTGCCTTCATCTGCAAGATCTTTAGAATAACGGGTAAAGTCATCGATGCTGGCAGTGGAAAGCGCACCACGGAAACGGAAGCGATTTAAATTAAATTTTTCCAGATCATGAATGCGGAAATTCTCAGGCAATGCCACAGCATCGGCACCAATCTTACTGATAATTTCATTAACACCCTGAGCAGAAATAAGGGCATGGATTTGATTAATTGCGGTTGCGTCTAAGTTCTGAGACATAATAAGTCCTCACTATATAAAGATATTCAGTGATGAGATAAATAATCAGTTAATTAAGAACGATATTAATGACCTGCTGCGCGTAATTTTCCGTCAGGCTCACCGGCAAGAGTCAGTAATTGTCCCTGGTCTTCCTGCAGAATAGTCAGGCGACCACCGCGATTGACATACATCGGCGTTTCGGTGGTGTCTTCTTCGGAAATTTTCCCGCGGTTAGTCGGGCGAACATATGAGAGTTTGTGTTTGATTTTCACACGGTTCTCATCAAATGGTTCGATTTCCAGGTTGAGTGAGACCTTACCTTTGGTTTTCGTGTTCATCACACCGGAAGCGACTTCACTGAGAACTGCGCCGATTTTGGTTTCAAATACGCCGCCGTCCAGCTCCCCGATAAATGCCTGCACATCAGTACTGCGTTCGCTAGCCATTTTGCTGCTCCTCATCATATCGACCCTGCAAGGTCGGTTGGTTTCTCCACAAAACAGAGAAGAACACCTGCGGTGGCAGCCGCCCGGATGGATTGGGTTATGAGCCCGTCGTCCGGTGATGCTCTTCTCTGTTTTGTAAAAAGGACGGTACCAGCCGGAAGCAAGGGTACAAACTGGTACCGCCAGGACTACACACAGCATAAAGTTGTGGTGCCTGGTGCCTCCCGGTGCCTGGCGAAGGTTGCACACCAGACGGGTGGGTATCCACAGAAGGTCGACTGTCAGCCTCAACCTTAACCCGCGTGCGCTGAGCCGCATTCACCACAACGCCAAGGATTCTCTTTGGTTGAAAATACTTAGCTGTTATGTGCCTGTCTTTTCACCACTTCAGGCTCGGTGGTATCCTTTTAAGCCCGTATACATAAAAGGAAAATCAAATGACTTTTGATGAAAAAGAACTTGATAATGCAATTAATAAAATCATCGTAACGTCGCTCTTTTCCTGTCTCAGCGACACTCAGCAGAAACAGTTCTACGAATCGGCTTTCAACATGATCGAGAGTTGTTGTTTCTGCGATGCCGACGAGTTACCTGAAATAATCAGGAAACAGTTGGCTGATGCTCTTCGAGTGCGACTTTCTGACCAATTTTCTGAAATGTGCTCTCCGAATTTGGACAAATAGAAAAAGGCCATTTCCATTCAGGGTCTGATGGAAATACTTCAGCCTGTTCCAAAGCACGGCGTAAAGAGAATACAACTCCAGCCATAGCCTGATGTTTCCCATTGGTCCAGCTATCGCCGCTCTGATCTACAGGAGCGGCTATGTCGTATGACCAAACGACTTCACCACTATTGTTTAAAATCTGGACTTTCATTTTGTTCTTTAACCTCCAGATTTCCGCGCATCTAAAGGTGCATTCTCATTTGGTGTGAACTGAATAGTTGTGCTGATATTGATTAATGCTCCGACACACAAGACTACGCACTCAGAGCAGATAGCAACTTCATCTTTTCCGCCTTTGGCGATGATTTTTTTTGCCTGCAGCTCGTTTGCGCCACAAAACGAGCATGTGAAATAACGGTTCATTTGCGCTCTCTTACACATAGTATTTAACGAATCATCCGGTCATCCATACGCCACCGGCGGCTACTTCGTGGGCGTCCTGCCTGTTCGTTATCTTTGACATAAAATCTAACTTAACTTAGTTATTATGGCAAGAGAAAACACCAAACTTTTCTTAGTTCGGTGCCTTAGTTAGAGAAGAGAGGTCTTAGAGTTCGTATTGAACTCCTTTGACTACACCAATGATAAGGCAATTACCATTGATAGGGATGTTGGGATACCGAGGATTTAATGGCACTAAAAACTTTTGAGGGCCATCGATGACTAATTTTTTTACTGTAGCTTCGTTTGTTCCATCAAGTCGAGCGATGACTATTTTTCCATGACGAGGTTCTGCATCTGGATCTACAATCACTGTTGCGCCTTCTGGTATTGTTGGGAGGCCATTAGGGTTAGTCATGGAGTCACCTTTAACCTCTAATGCAAATGAGTTATCACCAATCTTTAATGATGTATCTACCCACTTGTCCACTTCACTAAACACTTCTGCTGCCCTGCACTCAGTAAACTGCCCAGCCTGAACCCACGATATTACAGGAACTCTGCGCATGTTTGTGACGAGTTTGCCTTCAAACTCAGCACCATAAAGAATGTAATCTATTGACGTATTGAAGAACTTCGCTAATTTCGAAAGTGCCTCCCCACCAGGGGTATTGATGTCTTTCTCCCAGTACCCCACAGCAACGTCGCTTACTCCACAAAATTTACCCAATTCTTTCTGGGACGTTCTGGTAACTCTTCTCAGAGCTTTTATACGCTGACCAACCGTTTCCATAGGAGCACCATTTCTTGAATTGCTAAGTAATCTTAGTTTTTATTGACCAAAGATAGATTTGTAATTAGCATCTAATAAAACTTAGTTTGGAGGGCGTATGACAACTGACGATATCGAAAGCTACTTCGGCAGTATTGAGAAAGTTGCTGCTTTTTTCGGCATAACAACTGAAGCCGTTTATCAGTGGCGAAACCGTCCGGGCCAGTTAATTCCAAAAGGACGTGCAGCAGAAGCTGCATATAGAACTTGCGGACGGTTGCCATTTAAACCTGAGCTTTATGAAAAATCTAATGGATAAATCGATTAACAGAAACCACAGAACGATGAGGCTAACCGTGGGTAAGCATCACTGGAAAGTAGAAAAACAGCCTGAGTGGTACGTGAAAGCTGTCAGAAAAACTATCGCAAAGTTGCCGGGTGGTTACGCTGAAGCAGCTGACTGGCTGGATGTAACAGAGAACGCATTATTTAACCGCCTTCGTGCTGATGGCGATCAGATTTTCCCGCTGGGATGGGCAATGATTTTGCAACGTGCTGGTGGAACTCACTTCATTGCTGATGCTGTGGCGCAGTCTGCTAATGGCGTCTTTGTGTCTCTTCCTGACGTCGAGGATGTGGACAACGCCGATATTAACCAGCGTCTGCTGGAAGTCATTGAACAGATCGGCAGTTATTCAAAACAGATTCGTTCAGCAATCGAAGACGGTGTAGTGGAACCGCATGAGAAGACAGCAATTAACGACGAGCTGTATCTCTCAATTTCGAAGCTGCAGGAGCATGCAGCACTTGTCTACAAAATTTTTTGCATTTCAGAAAGTAATGACGCCCGCGAGTGTGCAGCTCCGGGCGTCGTGGCGTCGATTGCTTCTGGTTGTGGAGAAACTAACGCATGAACAGTTTAACAACACACTACCGTCGCTCGCAACTGATTGCGCTTCCTGTACCGGGTGGAAAAGCGAAGGTGGAGTATTGCTATGCAGTAAATGTACCAGGTGACAGGGAAATTGTAACCCACAGCTTTGCAGAGTGGGCTGTGGGTGATTTCAACCGGCAGAAGGAGACAGTCCTTTGCGACAAGTTAACCGCTGGTTCAAAGATCACTACGGAGTGCCCGTCAGAGTCATTCGTTGGGAGCCGGAAACACAACGGGTTATCTACCTCCGCGAAGGCTATGAGCATGAGTGCTTCAGTCCGCTCGAACAGTTTCGTCGTAAATTCAGGGAAATAGAGGTCGGTCATGAGCACTAAATTAACCGGCTATGTATGGGATGGTTGCGCAGCGTCAGGCATGAAATTATCCAGCGTGGCAATTATGGCCCGCCTGGCTGATTTCAGTAATGACGAAGGTGTGTGCTGGCCATCAATTGAAACCATTGCCCGCCAGATTGGCGCGGGGATGAGTACCGTCAGAACGGCTATCGCACGGCTGGAAGCAGAAGGCTGGTTAACGCGTAAGGCGCGTCGCCAGGGTAACCGCAATGCATCGAATGTTTATCAGCTTAACGTTGCGAAGCTTCAGGCAGCGGCATTTTCTCAACTGTCAGATTCTGACACGTCAAAATCTGACGCATCAAAATCTGACCCGTCAAAATTTGATGCGTCGAAATCTGGCAAAAAAGCGGGTTTTCACCCGTCAGAATCTGGCGGGGATCCGTCAGTAAAATCAAAACATGATCCGTCAGATAAAAAAACTTCTCGTCCGGACGCTTCGCAACCGGACACGCAGACGGATGAACAGGATTTTTTAACTCGCCATCCTGATGCGGTTGTATTCAGCCCTAAAAAGCGCCAGTGGGGGACGCAGGATGATTTGACCTGCGCACAGTGGCTCTGGAAAAAAATCATCGCCCTGTACGAGCAGGCCGCCGAATGTGACGGCGAGGTGGTTCGTCCTAAAGAACCGAACTGGACAGCCTGGGCAAACGAAATTCGCCTGATGTGTGTGCAGGATGGTCGTACTCACAAACAAATCTGCGAGATGTACAGCCGCGTCAGCCGCGATCCGTTCTGGTGCCGTAACGTGCTCAGCCCGTCGAAGCTGCGGGAAAAATGGGATGAGCTTTCCCTGCGCTTATCGCCGTCCGTCAGCACGTACACCGAAAAACGCGAAGACCCGTACTTCAAAGCCAGTTACGACAACGTGGACTACAGCCAAATCCCGGCAGGATTCAGGGGGTGAGCATGAGTCTTTTGAATGACGTTCAGAAATTCATTGAAGCCCATCCGGGCTGTACTTCCGGAGACATTGCGGATGCTTTTGCAGGTTACTCACGGCAGCGCGTTCTGCAGTCAGCAAGCAAGTTACGTCAGAGTGGGCGTGTGGCTCACCGTTGTGAAGGAGATACACACAGACATTTCCCGCGCCTGACTGAGAGAGCGCAGGATCCGGAACCACAACCAGTTCGTGAAACCAGACCTGTGCGCAATTTCTATGTCGGCACTAACGACCCGCGGGTGATTTTGTGCCTGACCCGCCAGGCGGAAGAACTGGAGTCCAGGGGCTTATACCGTCGTGCTGCAACGGTGTGGATGGCGGCATTCCGTGAAAGCCACTCCCAGCCAGAACGAAACAATTTTCTGGCGCGTCGTGAACGGTGTTTACGGAAAAGCAGTAAGCGGGCTGCATCGGGTGAAGAGTGGTATCTGTCAGGGAATTACGTGGGGGCTTAATGAGTAATAAATATTGCCAGGCGCTGGTGGAACTGCGGAACAAACCAGCCCATGAACTGAAGGAAGTGGGCGATCAGTGGCGCACGCCGGACAACATTTTCTGGGGAATTAACACCCTGTTTGGCCCGTTTGTTCTGGATCTGTTCACTGATGGTGATAACGCCAAATGTGCTGCGTATTACACGGCGGAAGACAACGCGCTGGCGCATGACTGGTCAGAACGTCTTGTGGAGCTTAAAGGTGCTGCCTTTGGTAATCCCCCATACAGCCGCGCCAGTCAGCATGAGGGGCAATACATCACCGGCATGCGTTACATCATGAAACATGCCAGTGCCATGCGTGATAAGGGTGGGCGCTATGTTTTCCTGATCAAAGCTGCCACCAGCGAAGTGTGGTGGCCGGAAGATGCGGACCATATTGCTTTTATTCGCGGGCGTATTGGTTTTGAACTGCCTGCCTGGTTTATCCCGAAAGATGAGAAGCAGGTGCCGACAGGCGCTTTCTTCGCTGGTGCTATTGCTGTTTTCGACAAGACCTGGAAGGGACCGGCAATCAGCTACATCGGGCGCGATGAACTTGAGGCATGTGGTGAGGCGTTTCTGGTGCAGGTTCGCCAGCAGGCGGAAAAACTGGTCAGGGAGATGGCGGCATGACGACGTTAACTCAATGCCAGCAGCAGGTGCTGGATATGCTGATTTCTTACCAGCAAGAACGTGGCTTCCCGCCAACTAATCAGGAGGTGGCAACCATGCTGGGATACCGTTCAGTGAATGCAGCGGTGGAGCATCTTCGCGCACTGGAGAAAAAAGGCGTCATCACGATAAAGCGTGGCGTGGCCCGGGGGATAACGCTTCATACCGCGGTGAAGGACGACGACAGCGAGGCGGTCGGGATTATCCGCTCACTGCTTGCCGGTGAGGAAAACGCCAGGCAGCGTGCAGCCCACTGGTTACATGAGAGGGGCCTGAAAGTATGAAGCTGATCTTGCCTTTCCCGCCCAGCGTGAACACGTACTGGCGACACCCCAACAAAGGGGCGTTTGCAGGTAAGAGCCTGATAAGCGCGGCGGGGCGCAAATTCCAGAGCGCGGCGTGCGCAGCAATAGTTGAGCAGTTACGTCGTCTGCCAAAACCAACGTCGGCACCTGCTTCAGTGGAGATCGTGTTGTTTCCTCCGGATAACCGGATCCGCGATCTGGACAACTATAACAAGGCGCTGTTTGACGCCCTGACCCACGCGGGTGTGTGGGAAGACGACAGTCAGGTGAAAAGAATGCTGGTGGAGTGGGGACCGGTTATCCCGGAAGGGAAGGTCGAGATCACTATCAGTAAGTACGAGAAAACGGCGGGTGCAGCCGCCTGATTAAGAGGAGAAACGAAGTATGAATAATCTGATGGTCATTGATGGTATTGAAGTTCGTCGTGATGCTTATGGACGTTATAGCCTGAACGATCTGCATCGCGCAGCAGTAGCATCTGGTGCAAATGCCAGAACCAAGGAGCCGGGAAAGTTTCTTTCCAGCCAACAGATTACTGAGCTGGTTCAGGAATTGATCGATACCCAAAATCTGGGTGTCGGTTCATTCAATGAAACTACCCAAAATTTGGGTAGTAAACCTGTCAGTAAAATAGAAGGGCGGAATGGCGGAACATATGTCTGTAAGGAACTGGTGTATGCCTATGCAATGTGGATCAGCCCGTCATTCCATCTGAAAGTGATCCGTACTTTCGATATGGTAACCAGCGCACCGGAAAAATTATCCGGGCAGGCTGCTGACAAGATGCAGGCTGGAGTGATTCTGCTGGACTTTATGCGCAGGGAGTTAAACCTGTCTAACTCTTCAGTGCTTGGTGCCTGTCAGAAACTCCAGGAGGCTGTTGGCTTACCGAATCTGGCACCGCGCTATGCCATTGATGCTCCTGCTGACGCGCCTGATGGCTCAAGCCGCCCCACGCTGTCACTGAGTGCACTGCTGAAGCAGTATGGTATCCGCCTGACAGCTAATCAGGCATATCACCAGATGGTGAAGCTGGGGATCGTCGAGCAGCGCGAACGATACAGCCGTACCGCGATTAACAACATCAAAAAATTCTGGTCGCTAACGGCGAAAGGCTGCATGTTCGGCAAGAACATCACCAGTCCCGCAAATCCGCGCGAGACGCAGCCGCATTTCTTCGAATCCCGATTCCCTGAGCTGTTAAAGCTGCTCGATACCGTTCATTGAGGTGACCGTGAGAGCACTACTGACCCCTGAAATTGCCCCGCGTATGGGGATCGTATTGTTCAGACCAGGTTCAGAGCTGATGCCCCTGTTTATGCAGGGGCATGTCCTGCTGGAGCCTGAGCCGGAACGTTATTCATCTTTCGCCAGTGGTGCCGTTCCGGCGGCATCACAACCGCTGGCGGATGATCCTGCCGTTCGGGCCGTGTTCCGCAATGAGGCAGTGATCCGTCGTGCTGGTGGCGTGGAATGTCTTGAAAGCTGGTTACTTCGTGAAAAAGGCTGCCAGTGGCCTCATTCCGACTGGCACAGCGAGAACATGACAACAATGCGACACGCGCCGGGCGCAATCCGTCTGTGCTGGCACTGCGATAACCAGTTGCGCGATCAGTTCACGGAACGGCTGGAATCAATGGCAACGGATAACTGTGCCCGCTGGGTGTTGTCTGTTGTGCGTCTGGATCTCGGTTTTGATGACAGTCACGTTGTGACAATGCCGGAACTGTGCTGGTGGCTGATTCGTAATGATCTGGCGGATGCCTTACCGGAAAGTGCAGCCCGTAAGGCACTGAGATTACCGAAGCCTGTTGTGCCGTCTGTCACCCGGGAAAGTGATCTTGTGCCTTCGGTTCCTGCCACCAGCATCATCCAGGATAAAGCGAAAAAGGTGCTGGCGCTGAAAGTGGATCCGGAGTCGCCGGAGTCTTTTATGTTACGCCCTAAACGTCGCCGCTGGGTTAACGAAAAGTACACGCGCTGGGTTAAGACGCAGCCGTGTGCATGTTGTGGAAAGCCTGCTGATGATCCCCACCACCTGATAGGTCACGGTCAGGGTGGAATGGGTACAAAAGCGCATGACCTCTTTGTGTTGCCTTTGTGCAGAAAGCATCACGACGAGCTGCATGCGGATACCGTGGCATTTGAAGAGAAGTATGGCTCCCAGCTGGAGCTGATATTTCGTTTTATCGACCGTGCGTTGGCAATTGGTGTGCTAGCCTGATTTGGTGGAGAAAGTTGATGTGTGATATGTATGAAGTATTAGACCGTTGGGGAGCGTGGGCTGCGGCAGAGAACAGTGGTGTGGATTGGCAACCGGTAGCCGCTGGCTTCAAGGGGCTTTTACCTCATGGCAGAAAGTCCCGGATTCAGTGCGATGATGATGAAGGCATCATGATTGATGGCTGTGTCGCCCGCCTGCGGAAGTATAAACCAGAAGAATATGAGCTGATCATTGCTCATTTTGTGATTGGTATCTCATTACGCACCATTGCTAAGAAAAGAAAATGCTCTGATGGAGCAATTAGAAAAGAGCTTCAGGGAGCTATAGGGTTTATATCAGGTATTCTATTATTGTTAGGCGAAGCCCTCTAGGGCTCCGCTTTTAAAGTGATGCGATGATAGCCCTTCCAAGAGCTTCAGCCATCTTGGGAGGGACTGCATTCCCTATCTGTTTGGCTTTCGAGACTAAAGAGCCTGTGAAGGAATAGTCTAATGGGAAAGTCTGTAATAACGCAGCCTCTCTAACAGAAATAGCCCTATCTTGCTCTGGATGTCCGAAACGTCCATTCGAATAGCTTATACATCTAGTTGTTAATCCACTTGCTGGTTTGTCCCAAGAAAGCCGTCCATAAACATCAGTATGCCCTTTATATTTTTTATGGCATTTTAGTATAAGTTCTTCAGGCCAAGATTCTCTACCTTTTCCCTCAGGAGTCGCTTTAATACGTTTAATATTTAGATCAGATAGTTTGGCTGCTGTATGATCCATAACATCTTTATGAGTTTCACCGGCAGCAATAGGAGGTAATCCGCCGATCCAGTCTCTGACAGTTGCATACGGAGTTTTTAACCCATCATGAGTTTGTGATGGAAGCTTAATATTCGTGTGTTTTGACGCCAGTAAAACAAAACGTTCACGTGTTTGAGGAACCCCGAACCACAACGCAGGAATCACACCAAAATCAACGTTGTAGTGATGATGTGCTAAAACCTCAAGAAATTTCTGGAAATTTCCATTGTTAATATCGACATTTTGGATTCCTGGTACATTCTCTACCAGTACAAAGTCTGGCGTATAATAAGAGACAAACCGTGCAAACTCAGTAAGCAGATCTTTTCTCGGATCATCCTCGTTCCGTATTTTATTTTGTTTCGAGAATGGTTGACATGGAGCACAACCACAAAATAGGGTTAGAGCTTTGCTTTGTGTTGACGCACAAACCAGATGCTTAATTTCCTCAACGTGTGTATCTTTGATATCACCATTGATAAAATGTGCAAATGGATTATTCATTTTAAAGGTGTTAGCGGAATCTAGATCAATATCTAAACCGAAAATAATTTCCATTCCCACCGCTTTTAGGCCTACACTGGTTCCGCCGCAGCCGGAAAAGAAATCGTAAACGTGTATCTTTTTAGCCATTATCTACCTCACTCTTGGTCTGATAGTATCATTATCTAAAAAGATTTGCAGCAACTCTCGAGTTTTTGTTAACACTTCATGATTATTTGGTATTTTATTAAGAATTCTGATTTGTGTTTCAAAGATATCGTCACTGGTAACGTTCTCCAACCCTGTGTCTAACTTACAAAGTTCTTTGGTGATTTCTTTAGCATCTTGAATGTTTTTGGGGATTTGATCTTTATATTCTTTATAATCACCATGAACATTCTCAATAAGAAATGCTTCAGGAGTATAAACAGGAAGAAAAGCAATTTTATCGTGGATGAAATCGATAAAATTTCTTTGCATTGTGTATTTTTGATTGTTATTTGATGAGCCATTAGAACCATCACAACTAAATTTTATATCCTGATTGGTTATTTCTTTTATGATGTTTTGAAGGTTTGTGTTTTGATTTTCTGGTATGGAATCAGAAGTTGGATAATCATCAGTTCTCGATTGGTCACCATCTAATAAGAAAATAACGTTTTTAACATTGGCAACACATAAAGGCACAGCCAAAGTTTGAAGAATACTTCCCGCTCCTCCAGGAACATGTTTTACTTCGAAGGAGTTTAATAATGCTTCACCACCCGCTTTAAGCGCCTTTTCTACAAACCTCTTCGCTAACCGATCTTCTACAATAACGGTTCTTTTATCAATGCGTTCACCAAGAATAAAGAAAGATTCTTCTGGACTGACATTTTGAAGAACATCAACCTTTCCTATTTTATCATTCAGACAGAATAATTTTATGGCATTTTTAGGCAAGTCTTTTACTATTGTTGATGAATGTGTGGATATGACAATTTGATGTTTCTTTTTAAGTGCTTGTTCTGATAAAAATTCCATCAATTGACATTGAGCAGAAGGGTGAAGTGATACTTCAGGTTCATCTAGCAGAATTAAAGATGCATCAGGGCTATCCATTAGTTTATGCACTAATATAGATACAGCAAATTCCCCACTGCCTGCGAAAGCTTCAGAATATTTTAAGTTTTCTGATTGAAGAATAATTGTGGGAGCTTTGTCATTAGTGAATAAGCTATGTTCAATAAGGCGGATGCTTGTGTATTTGCGACCTAAAATCTTGCTGATTGCCTCTACCTTACTTTTTTCTAATAAAGTGTTAACAAATAGCTTGTCTTTTTTTCCTTTATGAGGTTGATATTTTTTAAGATCGTTATCTATAATGTCTTTTAGCATCTGACTGCGTTTTCTAAGATAATCTTTCTTAGGGTATGTATGAAAATCAGAGTGATAAAAGAACTTATCAAATGCACTGATAGTTGCTCTGAAATCTAAATATATTACATTTTTGTCAATAGCTTTCCACCTGGTCCTTAGTTGATTGGTTGAGATTTTTGTACTAGGCATTGGAGCCATGTTGTCGGATTTTAATGGTCTGGATGGTTCCCAGTAATCAGGATCATTTTCTTTAGAGATTCGAGTTTTAATTACTTCAACAATTGAATCAGTAGCTTTGTCATAATATCCATAAATAAATCTAGAACGACCACCATCTTTAATCTCATCTACATCTGTAGAAAACCATAAGCTACCCAGAGAATAGTTGTTTGGAGAACCGAATAGGGCTCTTAAAACAGAACTTTTATTGGTTCCGTTTTGACCAACTAATGCTGTAATTGGATACTCAAAATCAATCTTGCTACCCTCTGCAAGGTTTTTAAAAAAAGGAAAACGAATATGTCTAATAAATGGCTCAATTTTAGACGATGCCATAATTTTCTTTAGTTTTAATTCTGTGCTCATTTTTTATACTGAAATGGTTGCAAGGTAATGTATTTTACGAAAATGCTAACGCGTACGCAAAAATCATTGTAATCTGTTAAGAGTGGTTACTTCGCCACACAGCTTAAACCCGCCGTCGAGCGGGTTTTGTCGTTTCTGGGGCTGGGGATTCGTTGGTCCTTGCCTATTCCGCAGTTATCCATTGGTTCGGCTTCTTTGACGTTTCCGCTTCTGATTTGCGGTACATGATGTTTCCTCAATTTGCACCTGCTGTATCAGCGAGGTGAGAGATAACTACAAATGCCTCATAACCCAAATACCTGGCTGGAGTTGGTCCAGAGCTGGTGGCGTGGAGACACACCGCTGGGCGCAGTGATTATGTCGATTGTTATGGCTGGTTTACGTATCGCCTATTTTGGCGGTGGTGGCGGCTGGAAGCGAAAAACACTCGAAATTCTACTCTGTGGCGCTCTGACGCTGACTTTTGCATCCGCTCTTGAGTATGTCGGATGGCCTAAATCACTATCTGTTGCCATTGGTGGTGGGGTGGGGCTGATCGGTGTCGATGCTATTCGTGGGGCTGCAATGCGAGTAATCGGTAACAAATTTGGTGGCTCTAAGGAGTAATTTATGCAGGAACTAAATTCCCAGCGTAAAGCTTTCCTTGATATGGTGGCTTGGTCAGAAGGAACGGATAACGGACGACAACCGACACGTAACCACGGTTATGACGTTATTGTCGGTGGTGAACTCTTCACTGATTACTCCGATCACCCTCGCAAACTTGTCACGCTAAACCCGAAACTCAAGTCAACAGCCGCCGGACGTTACCAGCTTCTTTCACGCTGGTGGGATGCTTACCGTAAACAGCTTGGCCTGAAAGATTTTTCTCCAGAAAGCCAGGACGCTGTAGCTCTGCAGCAGATTAAAGAGCGTGGCGCTTTACCGATGATTGACCGTGGCAATATTCGTCAGGCAATCGACCGTTGCAGCAATATCTGGGCGTCATTACCTGGTGCAGGTTACGGTCAGTATGAACATAAAATCGGTGACCTGATTGCACGGTTTGAAGAGGCTGGTGGGGTGATAAATGAAGTTGAGCTATAAGCTGGTTATCGCTGCTTTCTTCGTTACTGTCATTGGTTCTTTCATCTGGTCAGCCAACCACTACTACAGCAAATATCAGTACGAAAAGAAACGTGCTGATGAGGCTGTACGAAATGCTGGATCAGCAACAGCCATTACCAATAACGTCCTGCAATCACTGCAAATCGTCAATACAGTACTGGAGGCTAACCAGCATGCAAAACAGCAGATCGCACTGGAGTCACAAAGAACCCAGGAAGATATCAAAATGGCCGTTGCGGATGATGATTGTGCTTCACGTCTTGTGCCTGCTGCCGCTGCTGAGCGGTTGCGGAAGTATGCGGACAGTTTACGTGAACACTCCGACGGTACCACTGCCAGCCAGCCTGACGGCTGAAACCCCTCAGCCTGATTTACCTGATCATTTTACGTGGGGCTCGAGCTTAGATCTGAATGCCGCCTTGTTGTCTGCATTGGCGCAGTGTAATACCGATAAAGCTGACATCAGAAGGATTGAAGTTGAGCGTGGTCACATCATGCAAAAAAAATGATGTTCACTTTATTTTGTTCCTTGATTTGATATGTGATGACCCAATAGATACAAAGCACCTGATTTGGGTGATTTTTTTGAAGGACTATACACATGAAAGACGGCATTTATTTTGTTGTGTTCAGAAGCGGTCATAATGATGTTGGCAATGGCACGGTCGTTGTGAAGGATAATGCGGTTAATGGTGGTGATTTTGGGTTTACCTATCAGGGGCGTGTACAAGATGGGGTATTGAAACTTCATGTATCCCGCCATAACCCTTCAGCACAAAACGTTATTGCAGGCCTTAACGATTATGTGATGGATCTCTCTGTGAGAGATATTGGGGATGGTTATTACCTTGAAGGTGGAATTGCTGGTGTTCCTGGTGCGACTCTGTCTGTACAGGCGAAATTTATCGGCAATTTGATTTAAATCGATTCTCTCCTAAACCGCCCACTTTCCACGGGCGGTTTTTTGTTGCCATTACGATGGGGTAGACCTGTAGTAATGATTGAAGGAGAAATTTAAATGCCCCCACGAACCCCAAAAGCCTGCCGTGTTCGCGGCTGCCGCCATACCACCACTGACCCGTCAGGCTACTGCGAAAGCCACAAAGGCGAAGGCTGGAAGCAATACAAGCCGGGCCAGTCCCGTCATCAGCGCGGTTATGGTTCGAAGTGGGACGGTATCCGCGAGCGCGTCCTGAAGCGTGACAAAGGTTTATGTCAGTCATGTCTGCATGCTGGTGTGGTGCGTGAGGCGAAAACCGTTGACCACATCGTTCCTAAAGCGCATGGCGGCACTGATGCCGACAGTAATCTGCAGAGTCTGTGCTGGCCGTGTCATAAGGCGAAGACGGCCCGTGAACGGCTGAAGTAAGAACCAGTTTCCACTGCCAGAGGGGAGGGGCGGGTCAAATCCCTGTGACCTGACGTCTTCCGGACTGCCCGCCCCATCGTTTTTTTATACCCGCGAAAAATGAAATTTAACCAGGAGTGCCGCATATGGCTGGAACGGCGGGGCGTTCCGGGCGTCGCCCCAAGCCAACGGCGCGCAAGGCGCTGGCCGGAAACCCCGGCAAGCGAGCCCTGAACAAAGATGAACCTGTTTTTACGCCCATCAAAGGTGTTGAGCCACCGGAGTGGTTCGCTGAAGAAGATCTCCCTCTCGCCACGATCATGTGGCAACTGACAACCAAAGAACTCTGCGGTCAGGGCCTGCTGTGCGTGACTGACCTCGCGGTGCTTGAGCGGTGGTGCGTGGCCTATGAGTTCTGGCGACGTGCCGTGAAAAATATTGCCAGACAGGGCAACACCATCACCGGTGCAATGGGCGGCATGGTCAAAAATCCGGAGCTGACCGCCAAAAAAGAACAGGAGTCCGAGATGAGCAGCACGGGGGCAATGCTCGGACTCGACCCCAGCAGCCGTCAGCGTCTGATTGGCCTGGCGGGGCAGAAGAAAACCACTAACCCGTTTCTGAAAATCATCGAATCATGAGCCGGAAATCTTACCCCAACGTAAATGCTGCCAATCAGTATGCCCGGGATGTCGTGCGCGGAAAGATTGTGGCCTGCCAGTTTGTGATTCAGGCCTGCCAGCGCCATCTTGATGACCTGATGGAGGAAAAAAGTAAGTCGTTTCGTTACCGCTTCGACAAGGACCTGGCTGAACGGGCCGCGAAATTTATTCAGCTGTTGCCGCACACCAAGGGTGAGTGGGCATTTAAGAGGATGCCCATCACGCTGGAGCCGTGGCAGCTCTTTGTGATCTGCTGCGCGTTTGGCTGGGTCAATAAAGGCTCCCGGCTGCGCCGCTTCCGTGAGGTGTATACCGAAATCCCCCGTAAGAACGGCAAATCGGCAATCTCTGCCGGTGTCGCCCTGTATTGTTTTGCCTGTGATAACGAGTTTGGCGCGGAAGTGTATTCCGGTGCCACGACAGAGAAACAGGCGTGGGAAGTCTTTCGCCCGGCGCGACTGATGTGTAAACGCACACCCATGCTGACGGAAGCGTTCGGGATTGAGGTTAACGCCTCAAACATGAACCGTCCGGAGGATGGCGCGCGGTTTGAACCGCTGATCGGCAACCCCGGTGATGGTTCATCACCCCACTGTGCGGTGGTGGATGAATATCACGAGCACGCCACAGATGCGCTTTACACCACGATGCTTACCGGGATGGGGGCGCGACGTCAACCACTGATGTGGGCTATCACTACCGCCGGGTACAACATTGAGGGGCCGTGCTACGACAAACGGCGGGAAGTCATCGAGATGCTCAACGGTTCGGTACCCAACGATGAACTGTTCGGGATCATCTATACCGTTGATGAAGGTGACGACTGGACCGACCCGCAGGTGCTGGAAAAAGCCAATCCAAATATTGGCGTGTCGGTTTATCGCGAATTTTTGTTAAGTCAGCAGCAGCGTGCGAAAAATAACGCCCGTCTGGCAAACGTCTTTAAAACAAAACACCTCAATATCTGGGTGTCGGCGCGTTCGGCGTATTTCAACCTGGTGAGCTGGCAGAGCTGCGAGGATAAATCACTGACCCTTGAGCAGTTCGAGGGGCAGCCGTGCATTCTGGCCTTTGACCTGGCGCGTAAGCTGGATATGAACAGCATGGCGCGACTTTATACCCGCGAGATTGACGGTAAAACGCATTACTACAGTGTGGCCCCGCGTTTCTGGGTACCGTATGACACGGTGTACAGCGTCGAGAAAAATGAAGATCGCCGGACAGCCGAACGCTTTCAGAAATGGGTGGAAATGGGCGTTCTGACCGTTACCGATGGTGCGGAGGTGGATTATCGCTACATCCTCGAGGAGGCCAAAGCGGCGAACAAAATCAGCCCGGTCAGTGAGTCACCCATCGACCCCTTCGGGGCGACCGGGTTGTCACATGACCTTGCTGATGAAGACCTGAACCCCATCACTATCATTCAGAACTACACCAACATGTCCGACCCGATGAAAGAGCTGGAAGCGGCAATTGAATCGGGGCGCTTTCATCATGATGGCAATCCCATCATGACCTGGTGTATCGGCAACGTGGTCGGCAAAACCATTCCGGGTAACGATGATGTGGTGAAGCCCGTCAAAGAGCAGGCGGAAAACAAAATCGATGGTGCAGTTGCGCTGATTATGGCGGTTGGCAGAGCCATGCTGTACGAGAAAGAAGACACGCTGTCTGACCACATTGAGTCCTATGGGATCCGCTCGCTTTAACTGAGGTAATTATGATCATGCTGATTCTCGCGCCTCTGGTGGGCGTGCTGGGGGCGCTTTTGCTGGCGTATGGTGCCTGGCTGATTTATCCCCCGGCGGGGTTTGTTGTTGCCGGGGCGTTGTGCCTGTTCTGGTCGTGGCTGGTGGCGCGATATCTCGACCGTACACAGTCGTCTGTCGGCGGAGGTAAATAGTGTTCTTTTCGGGATTATTTCAACGAAAAAGTGACGCACCGGTGACCACGCCAGCAGAGCTGGCGGATGCTATCGGGTTGTCCTACGACACCTATACCGGAAAGCAGATCAGCAGCCAGCGGGCCATGCGACTGACGGCGGTTTTTTCCTGTGTCAGGGTGCTGGCGGAGTCGGTCGGGATGTTGCCCTGCAACCTGTATCACCTGAACGGCAGCCTGAAGCAGAGAGCCACTGGCGAACGTCTGCATAAGCTGATCTCCACGCATCCCAATGGCTATATGACGCCGCAGGAGTTCTGGGAGCTGGTGGTCACCTGTCTGTGCCTGCGGGGAAACTTTTACGCCTACAAAGTGAAAGCATTTGGCGAAGTGGCTGAACTGCTGCCCGTCGATCCCAGCTGTGTGGTACCGAAGCTTAACAGTAGCTGGGAGCCGGTCTATCAGGTCACATTCCCGGATGGCTCCACGGATGTACTGAGCCAGGAGGATATCTGGCATGTGCGCACGCTGACGCTGGACGGACTGGTGGGGCTGAATCCCATCGCCTATGCCCGCGAGGCAATATCGCTGGCGGCAGCGACCGAAGAGCACGGGGCCAGACTGTTCAGCAATGGCGCGGTGACGTCGGGTGTGTTGCGTACAGAGCAGACGCTGTCAGATCAGGCTTATGAGCGCCTGAAGAAAGATTTTGAGGAGCGTCACACCGGGCTTGGCAATGCTCACCGCCCGATGATCCTTGAGATGGGGCTGGACTGGAAGTCGATGGCGCTGAACGCCGAGGACAGCCAGTTCCTGGAAACCCGCAAGTTTCAGCTTGAAGAAATCTGTCGTCTGTTCCGGGTGCCGTTGCACATGGTGCAGAACACCGATCGCGCCACCTTCAACAATATCGAAGAGCTGGGGCTGGGATTTATCAACTATTCACTGGTGCCGTATCTGACCCGCATCGAACAGCGGATCAACACCGGACTGGTACGAAAAAGTAAGCAGGGCGTTTATTACGCCAAATTTAACGCCGGGGCGTTACTGCGCGGGGATATGAAGTCCCGTTTTGAAGCCTACGCCACCGGGATCAACTGGGGAATTTACTCTCCCAATGACTGCCGCGACCTGGAAGATATGAATCCGCGTCCCGGTGGTGATGTCTATCTCACACCGATGAACATGACCACGAAACCCTCCGATGGCAGTAAAGCCGGTAAGCAGAAGGATAACGCCAATGCAGACGAAACAACGTCTTGATGTACCGCTGAGTCTGAAATCTGTCAGTGACTCCGGGGAGTTTGAAGGGTATGGCTCCGTCTTTGGTGTAAAGGACAGCCACGATGATGTGGTGATGTCCGGGGCATTTGCTGCTTCCCTGCGGGCGTGGAGTGACAGAAAAGCGTTACCTGCGCTGCTCTGGCAGCACCGCATGGATGAGCCCATCGGTGTTTACACCGAAATGAAGGAAGACGATGTCGGGCTTTACGTCAGGGGGCGGTTGCTCATTGATGATGATCCCCTGGCAAAACGCGCACATGCACACATGAAGGCCGGTTCGTTAACCGGCCTTTCTATTGGGTATGTCCTGAAAGACTGGGAATACGACCGGAGCAAAGAAGCCTTTCTGCTGAAAGAAATCGACCTCTGGGAAGTCAGCCTGGTGACGTTCCCGTCTAACGACGAGGCGCGGATCAGCGACGTCAAGAACGCGCTGGCCCGCGGGGAAATCCCCGAACAGAAAAAAATCGAAAGAGTCCTGCGTGATGTCGGACTCTCCCGTACCCAGGCCAAAGCATTCATGGCCGGGGGCTATGGCGCACTGTCCCTGCGCGACGCTGAGGATGTGAGCTCTGCACTGAATGCACTGAAAAATCTGAACTTCTAATCAGGAGAAATACGATGGCGGTAGATATTAAAGATGTCGAACAGGTCGCGCAGGAGCTGCAGCAGAAGTTTGACGACTTCAAAGCAAAGAACGACAAGCGCGTGGAGGCGATTGAGCAGGAAAAAGGCAAACTTGCCGGGCAGGTGGAAACCCTGAACGGAAAACTCAGCGAGCTGGAAAATCTCAAAAGCGACCTTGAAAAAGAGCTGCTTGAGCTGAAACGTCCGGCAGGTGGTGCGCAAAATAAACTGGCCACCGAGCATAAAGAGGCGTTTGTGGGTTTTCTGCGTAAAGGCCGTGAAGACGGTCTGCGCGATCTGGAGCGTAAGGCATTGCAGGTGGGCACCGATGAAGACGGTGGCTACGCCGTGCCGGAAGCACTGGATCGCAACATTCTCAACCTGCTGAAAGATGAAGTGGTGATGCGTCAGGAAGCCACGGTGATCACCGTTGGCGGTTCCGACTACAAAAAACTGGTGAATCTGGGCGGTACGGCTTCCGGATGGGTGGGGGAAACGGATACGCGATCCCAGACTGCCACCTCCAGACTGGAGCTGATTGAACCTCTCATGGGGGAAATCTACGGTAACCCGCAGGCCACCCAGAAAATGCTGGACGATGCCTTTTTCAACGTGGAGGCCTGGATCAACAGCGAGCTGGCAACCGAATTTGCCGAACAGGAAGAAATTGCCTTTACCTCCGGCGATGGCACCAAGAAGCCAAAAGGGTTCCTGGCGTATGAATCCACCGATGAAACCGATAAGGTCCGGGCGTTCGGCAAACTTCAGCATATTGTATCCGGCGAAGCGACGGCGGTGACCGCAGACGCCATTATCAAACTGATTTACACGCTGCGTAAGGCACACCGCACTGGCGCGAAGTTCATGATGAACAACAACAGCCTGTTTGCCATCCGTCTGCTTAAAGACAGCGAGGGTAACTATCTGTGGCGTCCGGGGCTGGAACTGGGGCAGCCGTCCTCTCTGGCGGGTTACGGTATCGCTGAAAACGAACAGATGCCGGATATCGCCGCTGATGCGAAAGCCATTGCATTTGGTAACTTCAAACGGGGTTACACCATCGTTGACCGTATCGGCACCCGCATTCTGCGTGACCCGTACACCAATAAACCGTTTGTCGGTTTTTATACCACCAAGCGCACCGGCGGGATGCTGGTCGATTCGCAGGCCATCAAACTGCTGAAGATTGCAGCGGCGTAATCACTCAGGGGCGCGGAACCGCGCCCCCTGTTCTGACGGGTGAAGAATCATGATCCTGAAACAAGATCTGAAATGGTCACCGGACGGTATGCGTGTTGAGGTCATTCGGGCCGGTGAGTATGACGACGGGGCGCTTCCTGCCCGGGTGCAGGAGATTGCACTTCAGGCCGGGTTAGCAGAGCGCGGAACCAGTGCAAAAAGCAGTAAAGCGACAAAAGAGAAAAAAGCCACGACCAGTAAAGAGGGCTGAGTATGCTTCTGACAATGGAAGAGATTAAAGCCCAACTCCGGCTGGATGAGGATTTCGATGCTGATGACCGCCATCTGCAACTGCTGGCCTGTGCGGCGCAAAAGCGGACGGAAACGTATCTGAACCGGAAGCTCTATGCACCGGATGAAACCATTCCGGACAGCGATCCGGACGGACTACACCTGCCGGATGATATTCGTCTGGGGATGCTGATGCTTATCAGCCATTTTTACGAAAACCGCTCGTCGGTTACGGAAGTGGAGAAACTCGACATGCCGCAGAGTTTTGGCTGGCTTGTCAGCCCGTACAGGTACTTTCCGCAATGAAAATTCGTCAGGCGCAGACCAGCGCAACCTACATCCTGCCGGACCCCGGCGAACTGAATAAACGCGTCCTGATCCGCCAGCGGGTGGATATGCCCGCGGATAACTTTGGCGTGGAGCCTCAATACCCGGTTACGTTCCGGACATGGGCGAAGGTTATCCAGACCAGTGCCACCACCTGGCAGGAAACCGCGCAGACCGGGGACGCCATCACCCATTACATCACCATTCGTTACCGCCGGGGGATCACCGCTGATTATGAGGTGGTCTGCGGTGACAGTGTGTACCGGGTGAAACGTCAGCGCGATCTGAACGGGGTGCGGCGCTTTCTGCTGCTGGAGTGTACGGAGCTGGGCGAATGTAGGCAGAGTCACGGAGGCAACAATGACGACTTCCTTTTTGCACGTTGATTTTCAGCAGCCCGCGGAGATGCGCTTTAACCGCGCCCGTGTCAGGCGGGCGTTTGTCACGATTGGTCAGCGTCATATGCGTGATGCCCGTCGGCTGGTGATGCGCCGTGCACGGTCGGCACCGGGTGAAAACCCCGGTTATCAGACCGGACGCCTGGCTCGTTCGATTGGTTACATGGTACCCAGAGCCAGTAAACATCGCCCTGGTTTTATGGCACGTATAGCCCCTAACCAGCGTAATGGAGAGGGAAACCGCCGTATCAACGGTGATTTTTATCCGGCTTTTTTGTTCTATGGCGTGAGGCGAGGGGCAAAGCGTCGTCGCAGCCATCATCGTGGTGCATCCGGTGGCAGCGGCTGGCGACTGGCTCCACGTAATAACTTTATGGTGGAAACGCTTGAAAAGAACCGCAGCTGGACACGCTATTTTCTGGCGCGGGAATTGCGTAAATCACTGAAGCCGGAGCGACGACACAGATGAAACTGACGCCTGTTATTGCTGCGCTGCGTGCCCGCTGCCCGTATTTTGAAAACCGGGTGGCAGGCGCGGCACAGTTCAAAAATCTGCCGGAGGTCGGAAAGCTGAGACTCCCGGCGGCGTATGTGGTACCGGGTGATGACTCTCCGGGAGAAAACAAAAGCCAGACCGACTACTGGCAGGAGCTGAAAGAGGGCTTCTCCGTGGTTGTCATACTGAGTAACGGGCGTGATGAGCGCGGTCAGTTTGCCTCGTATGATGTGGTGGACGATGTCCGGCAGATGCTCTTTAAGGCTCTGCTGGGCTGGAACCCGGAAGCGTGCGGTAACCCGATTACCTATGACGGCGGCACGCTGCTGGATCTGAATCGTCATGAGCTGATTTATCAGTTCGATTTTTCGGTCATCAGCGAGCTGACCGAAGACGATACCCGCCAGCAGGATGACCTGAACAGTCTGGATGAACTGCGAACGCTGGCGATTGATGTTGATTATCTCGATCCCGGTAACGGGCCTGACGGCGATATCGAACATCACACCGAAATAACCCTTCCTTCCTGAGGATCCTCATGTTTGTGAAACCTGTTAAAGGGCGGTCAGTGCCTGACCCTGCCCGCGGCGACCTTTTGCCCGCCGAAGGGCGAAATGTTGACGAGAACAACTACTGGCTGCGCCGTGAAGCAGCGGGTGATATCCGGCGCGTGAATAAAAAGGTGAATACCGATGACGATAAGCTTTAACACCATTCCGTCGAATACGCTGGTTCCGTTGTTTTATGCGGAAATGGATAACCAGGCGGCGAATACTGCACAGGACAGCGGAGCATCGTTGCTGATTGGTCACGCCAATAACGGTGCAGAGATTGTTGCCAACAGTCTGGTGCTGATGCCGTCGGCAGACTATGCACGCCAGATTTGTGGTGCGGGAAGTCAGCTGGCGCGTATGGTCGAGGCTTATCGCCAGACCGACCCGTTTGGCGAGCTGTATGTGATTGCCGTTCCGGAAGCCACAGGCGCGGCGGCAACGGTTACTCTGACGGTGACCGGGGCGGCAACCGAAACCGGCACGGTGAATGTGTATGTGGGACGTACCCGCGTGCAGGCACCGGTGACCAACGGCGATAACGTCGCGACCATTGCCAGCAGTATCCAGGATGCTATCAATGCCGTTCCGGCCCTGCCGTTTACGGCCTCATTTTCGGCTGGCGTGGTCACACTGACCGCGCGTCATAAGGGACTTTGCGGGAATGAAATTCCTGTCAGCCTCAATTACTACGGCTTTGGTGGGGGCGAAGTGCTGCCAGCGGGTGTACAGATTGCTGTGGCGACGGGTACCGCCGGAACGGGCGCTCCTGTTCTCACCGGTGCGGTGGCTGCAATGGCGGATGAGCCGTTTGATTATATCGGTCTGCCGTTCAACGACACGGCTTCCGTTAACACGCTGGTGACCGAGATGAACGATACCAGCGGTCGCTGGAGCTATGCGCGTCAGCTGTATGGTCATGTGTATACGTCAAAGACCGGTACGCTGTCAGAACTGGTGACCGCAGGTGACCAGTTTAACCAGCAGCACATTACCCTGGCGGGGTACGAAAAAGAAACCCAGACACCTGCCGACGAGCTGGCGGCAAGCCGTACCGCCCGCGCAGCGGTGTTTATCCGCAACGATCCGGCACGTCCCACGCAGACCGGTGAGCTGGTGGGTATGCTGCCTGCGCCGAAGGGGAAACGGTTCACGATGACCGAGCAGCAGACCCTGCTGTCTCATGGCGTGGCAACGGCGTATGTCGAAAGCGGGGTACTGCGCATTCAGCGTGATGTCACCACGTACAGGAAAAATGCTTACGGGGTTGCGGATAACAGCTACCTCGACAGCGAGACGCTGCATACCAGCGCGTATGTGCTGCGCAAACTGAAATCCGTCATTACCAGTAAGTACGGGCGTCACAAGCTTGCCAGTGACGGTACCCGCTTTGGTCCCGGTCAGGCGATTGTCACCCCGGCGGTGATCAAAGGGGAACTGCTGGCAACCTACCGTCAGCTTGAGCGTGCGGGGATCGTGGAAAACTACGAACTGTTTAAGCAGTACCTGGTTGTGGAGCGTGATGCCAGCGATCCGAACCGCCTGAACACGCTGTTCCCGCCTGACTATGTTAACCAGTTGCGTGTCTTTGCCGTGGTTAACCAGTTCCGTCTTCAGTATTCAGAGGAGTCCGCATAATGGCCCGTATCGGGGGAACCTGTTATTTCAAAATTGACGGTCAGCAGCTATCGCTGACCGGCGGCATTGAGGTGCCCATGAACAGGACGGTCAATGATGACATCATCGGCCTGGACGGTTCAGTGGACCGCAAGGAAACTCACCGTGCGCCTTATGTCAAAGGGACCTTCAAGGTGCCGAAGAATTTTCCGGTGAGCAAAATCACCTCGTCTGATGAGATGACCATCACTGCCGAGCTGGCGAACGGTCAGGTCTATGTACTGTCGTCTGCCTGGCTGCACGGCGAAGCGAACCATAATGCCGAAGAAGGCACGGTCGATCTTGAGTTCCACGGTGAAGAAGGGGATTACCAGTAATGAAAGAGCTTGAGTTAAAGAAACCGATTACCGCTCATGGCGAGACACTCTCCGTACTGGAGTTTGATGAGCCCACCGGGAAAGATGTCCGCGAGCTGGGGTATCCCTACCAGATGAATCAGGATGAGTCCGTCAGACTTCTGGCGCATGTGGTGTCGAAATACATTGTGCGGCTGGCGAAAGTGCCGCAAAGCTCTGTCGACCAGATGTCTCCGGCAGACCTGAATGCAGCGGCGTGGCTTGTGGCTGGTTTTTTCCTCCAGGCCTGACGGCTGAATACCTCACTGATCGCTTCTTTGACTGCGCCAGCTACTGGCGCATTAATCCCTTCGAATTGCTGAATATGCCGATCAGTGAAATTCCCTTGCTGGTCAGTCAGGCAAACAGGATAGAGCAGGAGAAACGCACACATGGCTGAATTTGAGCTTAAGGCGTTGATCACCGGTGTCGACAGGCTTTCTCCCGCGCTGTCGAAAATGCAAAAGAAAATCCGGGGATTTAAACGCCAGGCGGAAGAAGCGTCACAGGGTGGGCTGGCGCTTGGTGGCGGACTGGCTGCGGGTCTGACGCTTTCCCTGAAATCTTATGCCGATCAGGAAAACGCCGCCACCGGGCTGAAAGTCGCCATGATGGATGCGAACGGCGAGGTTGGAAAGCGCTTTCAGGACATCAATAAACTGGCTATTGGTCTGGGTAACCAGCTACCCGGTACAACGGCTGATTTCCAGAACATGATGCAGATGCTGGTGCGTCAGGGGATCCCGGCAGAAAACATTCTGGGTGGTGTGGGTAAAGCGACAGCTTATCTTGCGGTACAACTGAAAAAAACACCGGAAGCGGCTGCTGAGTTTGCTGCAAAGATGCAGGATGCTACCGGAACGGCGTCAGAAGACATGATGGGGCTGTTCGACACTATCCAGAAGGCGTTTTATCTGGGCGTTGACGATACCAACATGTTGTCCTTCTTCACTAAAACCAGTTCTGTTCTGAAGATGGTGAACAAGGACGGTCTTCAGGCTGCACAGAGCCTTGCCCCCATCAGCGTCATGATGGATCAGATGGGGATGAACGGGGAGTCGGCAGGTAATGCCCTGCGAAAAGTTATCCAGTCCGGATTAAGCGTTAAGAAAATCAGGGACGTCAATAAAGTCATGGCCCGCCAGAAACTCGGGGTACAGCTCGATTTTACTGACGGCAAAGGAAGTTTTGGCGGTCTTGATAACATGTTCAGGCAACTGGCAAAGCTGCGAAAACTGACCGACGTTAAGCGAACAGGTGTACTTAAGGCAATATTTGGTGATGATGCCGAAACCCTTCAGGTGGTCAATGCACTAATCGATAAAGGAAAGGATGGCTACGATCAGATCCAGCAGAAGATGAATAAACAGGCCAGCCTGAATAAACGTGTTCAGGCCCAGCTTGGTACGCTGTCCAACCTGTGGGAGGCAATGACGGGGACCGCAACTAACGGCCTTGCGGCTATTGGCGGCGCATTTTCTGGTGACGCCAAAAATATCACGCAATGGCTGGGGGAGTTAGGGGAAAAATTCACGAAGTTTGCGGATGAAAATCCCCGGGTTATTCGCGGCGTCGTCGGGCTTGCTGCCGGTCTTGCGATTCTGAAACTGGGATTGATGGGCGTTGGCGGGGCCATCAGTATTGTCAGCAGGATCATGTCGATGACGCCGATTGGAATGATTGCGACGGCGATAGCCCTGGCTGCGGGATTAATTATCACTAACTGGGATGTTGTCGGACCTTATTTCAAGAAGCTCTGGGAAACCATTGGTCCTTATTTTGAGGCTGGCTGGGAACTTCTGAAGAAGGTTTTTGCCTGGTCGCCGCTGGGGATGGTAATCAATAACTGGGGACCGGTTGTTAAGTGGTTTCAGGATATGTGGGACAAGCTGAAGCCAATTATTGAGTGGTTTACCGACAGTTCCGGTGACACGGTCGATGCCATTAACTCTGCGCAGTGGGGCGCGGGTGCTTATGATGCTTATGGGACGGGATTCCCGGCGCGGGGATACACACCTTATCCGGCCATGGATCCGGCTCAGGCAAACAACGCCTCCGATGCCACAGGCCCGAATCCCTTCATGATTAACAAAGCTTCTGCGCCAAAAGTTGACGGTGAGATCAAGATCTCTTTTGTGAATTCGCCTCCGGGTATGCGGGTTATGGAAACGCGATCCAGCGGTATCGACGTGAATCACGACGTTGGCTACACCCGATTTGGTATGGGGGGCTGATACCCCGCTTAAACACGGGTTTTGTCGTTTAGCAGGTTCTTGGTAGGATTAGTCCGATACTTTAATGATGGGAATAGGGATATGAAAGTCTTAACAATTTATTCAGTTGTCGGCATGGCTCTTTTACTCGGGGGATGTACCTCTCCGAAGTACAATTATTTACCAAAAACAGAAAATTATAGTGAACCTCCTGTAGGAAGCATTAATACAGCTTATGTCGGTGATTCAATGATTAAGCAGGGGGTGTCACAGAGGTTTGAAGGTCTGAAGGTTAATGCTCCTGCGAGAATTTCCTGGGCGTATACGATCACTCCGGGGATGCTGAAAAAGGTTGGTGAGGATAACAAGGCTGATTATTACTTTCTCACAAACGGTGCTGATTCAGCCAATGTGGAAAAGGCAGCCCTTGCCGATATGTGGCAGGGCATCATGGTAGAAAAGAAAAAGAATGCCTTATGTGTAATAACAGTTTTCGGTGTTACCAACTGTGAAACTAACATGCCTATCGAAAAGGTTACTCTGAATATCAGTGGTGATTCATCTTTCCAGCAAGCTCTGCTTTACAACGGAAGGGTCGGAAACAAAATCAACATTGGATATCGTGAATTTTCATCGAATACAGCACGCCCGGCCTTCAACAACGATGTTGAGTATGATCTCGCGGAGTCTAAAACAATTGGCTATAAAGGGGCTAAATTCGAAGTACTTGATGCGAGTAACCAAAGCATAAGGTATCGGGTAATAAGTAACTTTAGATAAGCGATAATTTAATGAAACCCGCTTCGGCGGGTTTTTTTATATCCGGAGTTTATATGACGTGGAAAGACAGACTTCAGGACGCGTCATTTCGCGGCGTGCCGTTTAAGGTTGAAGAAGAAAGTGCGGGAACCGGTCGTCGTGTGGAAACGCACGAATACCCGAACCGCGACAAACCCTATACCGAAGACCTGGGGAAAATCACTTTCCGCCCGTCCATCACGGCTTATGTGGTGGGAGATGACTGCTTTGACCAGCGCGATCGCCTGATTGACGCGCTGAATAAACCCGGTCCCGGCACGCTTGTCCATCCGACTTACGGTGAGCTGAAAGTCTGTGTTGACGGAGAGGTTCGGGTCAGCACATCGAAGAGTGAAGGGCGTATTGTCCGCTTTGACCTGAAGTTTGTCGAAGCAGGAGAACTCTCTTACCCCACATCAGGTGCGGCGACGGCGCAGACGCTGATGTCATCCTGTTCTGCACTGGATGACTGCATCAGTGACAGCTTCAGCGGTTTCAGTATCGATGGTGTGGCGGATTTCGTGCAGAACGACGTTATCGGTAATGCCAGCATAATGCTGGGGTATGTTTCTGATGCGATGAAAGTGGTGGATTCTGCCGTATCGGATGCCGCCAGGCTGTTGCAGGGGGATATCTCGGTACTTCTGCCGCCGCCATCGTCAGGCAAAAATTTCGTTGAGCAGGTGCAGAAAATGTGGCGTACCGGGAAACGCCTTTATGGTAACGCCAGCGACCTGGTCACCATGATCAAAACGCTTTCCGGTGTCAGCCTCGGCAGCGATCTGCAACCGCGCGGCGTCTGGAAAACGGACAGTAAAACTACCGCTACGGCGACGCAGCAGCGTAACGTGGTTGCCAGCACCCTTCGTACGACCGCAATCAGCGAAGCGGCGTATGCCGTCACACGATTGCCTGCGCCAACAACTTCCGCGGTGATGCAGAATGCCGCAATGGGGCAGGCAACAACACCTGCGCAGAGCACTGGCTGGCCTTCCGTCACGCATCCGGCACTGAACAATGCACCGGCGGTGAAAAGCACGGTTGACCTGCCGACGTGGGAAGAACTGACTGACATTCGCGACACACTGAATACGACAATTGATAAGGAGTTGTCCCGTACAACCAGTGATGCGCTGTTTCTGGCGCTGCGCCGGGTGAAAGCAGATCTGAATGCGGATATCAACATGCGCCTTGAACAGTCTGCGCGGATCATTCAGCGCACACCGGATGAGGTTTTACCCGCGCTGGTGCTGGCGGCGACCTGGTTTGATAACGCGGCGCGTGACGCGGACATTATCCGGCGTAATGCCATTACGCATCCCGGCTTTGTGCCGGTGATCCCTCTGAAGGTGCCAGTGCAATGAACGACAATGTCACGCTACGGATAAATGGCCGGGAGTGGAATGGCTGGACATCGGTGCGCATCGGTGCCGGTATTGAACGGCTGGCGCGGGATTTCAGTGTGGAGATCACCCGCCAGTGGCCGGGTGATGAGGGTATCACCACGCTTCAGCCGCGCATTAAAAACGGTTCAAAAGTGGAGGTGCTGATTGGTGATGAGCTGGTGATCACCGGCTGGGTGGAGGCGACGCCCGTTCGTTACGATGCCCGTTCGGTCAGCACCGGTATTGCCGGACGTAGTCTGACGGCTGACCTGATTGACTGTGCAGCCGAACCGACACAGTTTAACGGACGCTCGCTGGTGCAGATTGCGCAGGCGCTTGCTGCGCCTTTCGGCATTGAGGTGGTGAACAGCGGTGCGCCGTCGGGTGTTATTCCTGATGTTCAGCCTGATCACGGTGAAACGGTGATTGAGGTAATCAACAAAATACTCGGTCAGCAGCAGGCGCTGGCTTATGACGACCCGCACGGCAGGCTGGTGATTGGTGGTATTGGCTCAACGCGGGCACATACCGCGCTGGTACTCGGGGAAAACATCCTTTCCTGCGATACGGAGAAGAGTATCCGGGAGCGGTTTTCTGTTTACCAGGTGGCGGGGCAGCGTGCCGGAAACGACGATGATTTCGGTGAGGCCACCACCACCGCGCTGCGGGCCCGCACAGAGGACGCATTTATTGCCCGTTACCGTCCGATGTATATCAGGCAGACAGGACAGGCTACGGGGGCTGGCTGTATTGCCCGTGCGGACTTTGAAGCCCGACAACGGGCGGCGCGGACGGATGAAACCACCTATGTGGTGCAGGGCTGGCGACAGGGTAACGGTACGCTGTGGCAGCCCAACCAGCGGGTGATTGTCTTTGATCCGGTCTGTGGTTTCGACAACACCGAACTGCTTGTTTCGGAAGTCACGTTTACTCAGGACCAGAACGGCACCCTGACGGAAATCCGTGTCGGCCCACCAGATGCTTATCTGCCTGAACCCGAAGCCCCCGGCGCGCGGAAAAAGAAAAAAGCCAGAGTACAGGAGGACCCGTTCTGATGAGGACGATTGAAGCCATGCAGCGACAACTCCTCGGCCTGATTGGGCGGGCCGTGGTGAAAAGCATCAGTGCCGCCACGAAATGTCAGACCGTGGATGTGTCCCTGATTGCCGGTGAACCCAAAGCCGGGGTTGAACATCTTGAACCCTACGGTTTTACTGCAAGGGCAAACAGTGGTGCGGAAGCGGTGGTGTTGTTTCCGGATGGCGACCGTTCTCATGCGGTGGTTGTTACGGTGTCGGACCGTCGCTACCGCCTGAAAGGGCTGCAGACGGGGGAGGTGGCTGTCTATGACGATCAGGGGCAGTCCGTGACGCTGACCCGGGAGGGGATTGTGGTGGACGGTGCAGGTAAAACGATCACGTTTCGCAATGCACCTGAAGCACGTTTTGAAATGGACCTGGAAGTGACAGGACAGGTGAAAGACCTGTGCGACTCCGGCGGCACCACCATGTCAGCGATGCGGCTTGCCTATAACGGGCATCGTCACAGAGAGAACGGTCAGGGCAGTAACACCGACAAACCTGATAAATCGATGGAGGCATGATGGAACTGTGGCTGACGGTGAACGGTAAACGCACCTGCGCCAGCGCACCGCTGGATCCGCTGACCCGCGCCGTGGTGATTTCCCTGTTTACCTGGCGGCGGGCGGAGCCTGATGACAATGCCGACGTCCCGATGGGATGGTGGGGGGATACCTGGCCTGAGGTACAGAATGACCGTTACGGCTCCCGACTGTGGCTGCTTCAGCGCAGCAAACTGACCAATCAACTGGTGCAGACGGTAAGGGGGTATATCCGCGAATGCCTGCAATGGATGATTGATGACGGCGTGGTGTCCCGTATTGATCTGGATATCCGCCGCACCGGGATTAATGAACTGGGTAACAGTATCACTCTCTGGCGTCGTGACGGACCGGTAATGATTTCTTTTGATGATCTGTGGAGTGCGATAACGCATGGCGGACAGTGAATTTCAGCGCCCGACGCTGGCAGAAAATATCAGTATGCTCCGTAACGATTTATTCGCCAGGCTGGACGTCAGCGACACGCTCCGGCGCATGGATGAAGACGTGCGGGCAAAGGTGTATGCGGCGGCGCTGCATACGGTTTACGGGTACATCGATTATCTGGCAATGAACATGCTGCCTGACCTGTGCGATGAGTCCTGGCTGGCGCAACATGCTGCGATGAAACGGTGTCCGCGCAAGGGGGCCACGGCTGCCAGCGGGTATATGCGCTGGGAAGGTGTCAGCGATGGCCTGAAGGTGACCGCCGGAAGTGTTATTCAGCGCGATGACCTGGTTCAGTACACGGCAACTGCCGATGCAACCAGCACCGGTGGTGTCCTGCGCGTGCCGATCGCCTGCTCAAGTGCAGGCGCGGTCGGTAACGCTGACGACGGTACGTCATTAATCCTGGTCACGCCGGTTAATGGTCTGCCGTCTTCCGGCGAGGCAGATACCCTGACAGGTGGATTTGATACTGAAGAGCTGGAAACGTGGCGCGCCCGCGTCATTGAGCGGTATTACTGGACGCCTCAGGGCGGGGCTGACGGGGACTATGTCGTCTGGGCTAAAGAAGTGCCCGGCATTACCCGCGCATGGACATACCGACACTGGATGGGAACGGGGACTGTCGGTGTGATGATTGCCAGCAGTGACCTGATTAACCCCATTCCGGAAGAATCAACGGAAACGGCGGCAAGACAACATATCGAGCCACTGGCCCCGGTGGCAGGCTCTGATTTGTATGTATTCAGGCCGGTGGCGCACAAAGTGGATTTTCATATCCGCGTGACGCCGGACACACCGGAAATACGGGCTGCCATCACCGCGGAGTTGCGTTCATTCCTGCTGCGTGATGGTTATCCGCAGGGAGAGCTTAAGGTATCGCGTATCAGTGAAGCGATTTCCGGTGCGAACGGGGAATACAGCCATCAGTTGCTTGCTCCGGCGGACAATATCTCCATTGCAAAAAATGAACTGGCGGTTCTGGGGACGATTTCATGGACGTGACAAACGATGATTACATCCGTCTGTTGTCGGCACTGTTGCCCCCTGGTCCGGCGTGGTCAGCCAGCGATCCGGCGATTGCCGGTGCGGCACAGTCATTAACCCGTGCTCATCAGCGTGCGGATGCCCTGATGCGGGAGCTGGATCCGCGCACCACCACCGAACTGATAAACCGCTGGGAGCGTCTGTGCGGCCTGCCGGATGAATGTATTCCGGCAGGGACGCAGACCCTTCGCCAGCGTCAGCAACGGCTGGATGCGAAGGTTAACCTGGCGGGTGGCATCAATGAGGATTTTTACCTTGCGCAGCTTGCTGCCCTGGGCAGACCAGATGCCACCATCACGCGATACGACAAAAGCACGTTCACCTGCTCATCGGCCTGTACTGACGCGGTGAATGCGCCGGAATGGCGGTATTACTGGCAGGTCAATATGCCAGCTGCCACCAACACCACCTGGATGACATGTGGCGATCCCTGTGATTCCGCACTGCGTATCTGGGGGGACACCGTTGTCGAGTGCGTGCTTAACAAACTCTGCCCGTCGCATACCTACGTAATTTTTAAATATCCGGAGTAATTCATGCATCGTATAGACACGAAAACCGCGCAGAAGGATAAGTTCGGCGCGGGTAAGAACGGTTTTACCCGTGGTAACCCCCAGACCGGCACGCCTGCCACCGATCTGGATGATGACTACTTTGACATGTTGCAGGAGGAGCTTTGCAGCGTGGTGGAGGCATCCGGTGCCAGCCTGGAGAAGGGGCGGCATGACCAGTTGCTTACAGCGCTTCGTGAGCTGCTGTTAAGCCGCAAGAATCCGTTTGGCGATATCAAATCGGATGGCACGGTGAAAACGGCTCTCGAAAACCTTGGTTTGGGAGATGGCTCGGGGCGTTACAGCAAAACTGTCGTTTTTTCATCGTCGGGTTCATATACGTGGCCAGCTGACGTAAAACGAATTGACGTTATTCTGACTGCGGCGGGCGGCGGTGGCGGTGGATGTAACGCGGAGAACGCAAATCAGACATTTTCAGGGGCTGGCGGAGGAGCCGGAGGTACTGTTTTTGCCACTATTTATGCGACAGACAACGATGCCGGGCCAGGGACCTATACAGTGACAATTGGTAGCGGTGGTAGTGGTGCCAATGGGCCAGGGTCTGGAAATAATGGCGGTCATAGTTCGTTCATGACATTAACTGCGCTCGGCGGCCAGGGTGGGCAATGGGGCGGCGCTACAAATACCGCTGGCGGGCTCGGTGGTTCAGGCTCTGGCGGTTATAAAACTGAACAAGGCGGAGACGGTTCAGACGGACAGGCGGGCCAGGCGCTATTAGTAGGCAATGGGGCATCGAGCTATTGGGGTGGCGGCGGCCGCGCTGGGCAACTGAGCGGTAATTCTGGAGTTTGCTCTGGCTCCGGCGGCGGGGGTGCATACGATAATAGCTATTCACACACGTCAGGACGTGGCGGGCACGGAGCTAATGGCGTGCTGGTAATTCGGGAGTACATGTAAATGAATGATGTTTATGCAGTTGTTGATAATAACGTTGTTATTAATGTCATTATCTGGGACGGAATTTCTGAATGGAAACCAGAGGCTGGTAATTTAGTTCCGTTAAACGGCGATGCTGGCATCGGTTGGTCATATTCAGACGGAGTATTTACCGCGCCACCTCCCCCAGAACGCTCTCACAACGCGTTAGTTGCGGAGGCTGAGCTGCAGAAATCAGCACTACTGACCGTAGCAAATAACGCAATAGCACCGCTGCAGGATGCCGTTGATTTGGAAATGGCGACAGACGATGAACAGACGTTACTGCTGGCGTGGAAAAAATACAGGGTACTGCTGAACCGTGTTGATACCTCAGCGGCACCCGAAATAGAGTGGCCTACGCAACCGGGGGAGCGGGCCAGTTGATATCAGGCGCAGGGGCAGCATCAACTGCTGTCACTGCGTCGATGTAGTCGAGTACCGCATTCATCCGCCTTTTTTCATCATCAGTCAGTTTGCGTCCTACACCTCTCCGTTAACATCTTTGTTATATGGTACAACTGCGCAGAGGCCTGTCTCTCCAATTGTGCCAGTTGAATACTACGATACAACGCTAGGTCTTCCTATTTGGTGGAACATAACCACATCCACATGGAAAAGAGCTGATGGTGCAGATGTATAATTCTGGTGCCGCGCATGCGGCACCAATAAAAAACATATTAAACTAAAGTGAATCTATTCCATTTTTCCAAATAAGAACTTTTTTGTCTTGTATTTTATGAGTGCTATCAGGCTGCCCAAACTGTTTTATGGCCTTTTCCTCTTGCTCTACATCATCAGCAATTAAAAAATTAGCTCCTTTTTGGTACCATTCTTTTTTTGATAACCAATTATATGGTGTGAATCTATCACCATACGACTCAAATGGAGCTACGTTGATATCACTAAATCCAGCAACAGATGATGCAAACCAAAATGATGCATAACCTCTTTGTAGTTTATTTTTTATTAAGAAATCTCTTAATTCTATTGTAATATCATTTTTATTAACAATGTTTTTTGTTGTTGCCATCGTTGGCAACGATAACGCAATAACGATTAATGATATTAGTAAATTTGTCTTCACTGGTAAGGAGAAAGAATTTCTAGCAATCACAATTGACATGAAAATAAACGTTGGGACTATGTATCTAATTGAGAAAAGATTTGTTGGCCTGTCACTTGAAATATAGGCAATCAACATGACTAATGATGATACAATAAGAACCTGGTCAATAAAATCAATTTCTTTAAATTTAAGAATATTTTTATAAGATAAAAATAAGAATACGAAAATGAAAAACACCTTTATCATGGTGAATAATGAGTTAAAGCTACCTATCTCCATTCCAAACGCGTACCCACCAAAAAATTTGAATACGCCCATGATAACAAGAGATATGTTGCTTGTTATTTGTTGAAACTCTACTATGTGAGGTTTGGTTATGCCTGGCAGGTTAAATCCACCAAGCTTAATGAATATAAATGATATGAGCTCAGCAATAAATATAGATGATATAGTGAAAACCAACAATAACAAATCATTAGTATTCAACGAATCTCTTTTCATTAGAGAAGCATACATTCTATATATGCAAACAAAAACTATAGGTATTATAAAGGCATATTTAGATATATCATCACTAAAAACAAGCAACGATAACATAAATACATATGGAAAAAGTAATTTTAAATCATTTTTCTTTCTGTATCTATCTATTATTAGTATGATCGCCAGCATGTAAATGTACGCACCAATATGTATACATGCTATAAGCATTATACTTGATGAGAAAACCGTTGGAATTCCAAATACAGAAAGAACAGGCCATAACGATGCCCTACTTTTAGTATGAGAGATATATAGCGATAGTGTTACTAATATAGACATGAAAACTCCAGGCACAATATAGTACAGATTTTCATTAAATCCTATTATTTTTATCGCTATAGCATATGGTATTATTTCTGTGAAATAGAATGATACAGTTGATAAATCCCACCCACTGAGAAAAATATTTCCTTCAGTAATATCCCTTGCCTCTCTGAATGAAGACATGACATCTGAGTTTGGAATTATGTTTTTAGCAATCATTGAGTAAATTATTGATAATACAATAAATGTTGCCAGCCAATATAAAAGCTCAAGCTTCTTGCTCATTTTTTACCCTTAAGTACATACTTTGGACGCTGCTTAACTTCAATGTAAATTCTACCAATATACTCACCGAGCACTCCAATCCCAATTAACTGGATGCCGCCAAGAAATAATATTGATACAAGAATTGAAGGGTATCCAGGTACATTATTACCAAAAATTAATTTATCAATTATCATCCATGAACCGTATGTAAATGATATACATGCAATAAATAACCCAATATAGGTCCACATGCGAAGCGGGAATGTTGAGAAGCTAGTGATCCCTTCCAGCGCCAAGTTCCATAGCTTCCATCCATTGAACTTTGTGCTTCCTGCAACGCGTTCTGCTCGCGCATATTCTACGACATCGGTTCGACCACCAACCCAGCTCAGCACACCCTTCATAAACAGGTTTCGTTCTGGCATGAGCTTAATGTTTTCTACTACTTCGCGAGACATGAGCCGGAAGTCGCCAACATTCTCTTCTATCTGAGGGTTGCTGATTTTGTTATGAAGTTTATAGAACCACTCAGCAGATTTACGCTTCAGCCTGCTGTCAGTGGAGCGGTCAGAGCGTTTAGCCAGAACCATATCTGCACCGGCCTGCCATTTCTCTATCAAGTGAGGAATAACTTCGATAGGGTCTTGCAGATCAACGTCAATCGGGATAATTGCCTCCCCGGTAGCATGGTCCAGACCTGCGAACAGGGCGGGTTCTTTGCCGAAGTTACGTGTGAACGACAGCGAAACCACAAGCGGGTCGGCAACAGCAAGCTCGTTGATAATTGATTCTGTAGCGTCTTTGCTGCCATCGTTTATGAAGACTATCTCGACTTCATGCTGCTGAAGCCCTTCAAATTCGCGCACGGTTTTATAAAAAATAGGTATCGTGGCCTCTTCGTTAAAGACCGGAACGACTAAAGAAATTTTCATTTCGCATCCCTAAAGACAATGTATTTTGAATAAATGAACCCGCATATCAGGCTGATGGCGGAGAAGGTGACAAGAGTTATCATCGGGGGAAGTGCGCATCTATCAGCAGCCCATCCAACAGTAGCACTGAGTGTTCCCATGAACCCGACATATAACATGTAGCGCATCGTTGTAGTTGATGATTTGAATGTGAATTTTGCATTCGCGAAGAAGCTAAAACTCACAGCCACAACGAAACCTGCGAAGTTTGCCAGAGCCTGATTGGTATGCGCGGCATAGATACATACACTAAAAACCACCCAGTGTATAAGTGTGTTCAGCACACCAATCGAGGTGTACCTTGCAAATATATTTAACATTTATTTAATCAATGAGTTCTGAAAGGTATGAAGTCTATCATCCAAGTCTCAATCGATCGATACTTGCGGTAGTTGATGAGGAAAACTCTGGTACACAAAGCTTTGCACTGGACTGCAAGGTGTTGTGCTTCTCTGGAGTGCGATATGTTTGATGACAAAAAATTAGCGCAAGAGGACAAAAAATCACCTTGCGCTAATGCTCTGTTACAGGTCACTAATACTATCTAAGTAGTTGATTCATAGTGACTGGATATGTTGTGTTTTGCAGTATTATACAGTCTATTTTTTAAGCCAAATGTATTGTAATGGATTGATATTAATGATTTTTGCTGTTTCTGGTTCAGCTTTTTTATACTAACTTGAGCGAAACGGGAAGGTAAAAAGACAAAAAGTTGTTTTTAATACCTTTAAGTGATACCAGATGGCATAGCGCCATCTGGCAGAGTGATTAACTAAACATCGCAGTAATCGAGGCGCTTGCCAGAGAATGGAAATGGACGTTAAACCCGACCATCGCGCCGCTGGCACCTTCATCGACATCAATACGTTCTACATCCAGCGCGTGAACGGTAAAAATGTAGCGATGGGTTTCGCCTTTCGGCGGCGCTGCACCATCGTACCCGGTTTTACCAAAGTCGGTACGCGTCTGCAAAACGCCGTCTGGCATTGCTACCAGACCAGAGCCAAACCCTTGCGGTAATACGCGGGTATCAGCGGGTAAATTAACAACTACCCAGTGCCACCAGCCGGAGCCGGTTGGCGCATCCGGGTCGTAGCAGGTGACAACAAAACTTTTCGTTCCCGCAGGAACATCATCCCACGCCAGATGCGGTGAAACATTATCGCCATCGTAACCCATGCCGTTAAAGACATGACGATGTGGCAACTTATCGCCATCGCGCAGATCATTACTGATGAGTTTCATGAACCCTCCTTTCTAGTTTGCAGAAAGTGTAGCCAGAAACCCTCACGCTGACTTCCCGTTATTGGCAAAAAAATGTTTCATCCTGCACCGCACGATTAACCGCTGCGGTCAGACGCTGCAACTGTTGCGGGAGAATAATATAGGGCGGCATCAGGTAAATCAGTTTGCCAAAAGGCCGGATCCAGACACCCTGTTCGACAAAGAATTTTTGCAGCGCTGCCATATTCACCGGACGAGTGGTTTCGACCACGCCAATGGCCCCTAGCACGCGCACATCGGCAACCATTTTGGCATCACGGGCTGGTGCCAGTTGCTCGCGCAGTTGTACTTCAATAGCCACCACCTGCTGCTGCCAGTCGCCAGATTCGAGAATCGCCAGGCTGGCGTTTGCTGCCGCGCAGGCTAGCGGATTGCCCATAAAAGTTGGCCCATGCATAAAGCAACCGGCTTCGCCGTTACTGATGGTTTCCGCAACCTCGCGCGTGGTGAGTGTGGCGGAAAGGGTCATTGTACCGCCGGTTAAGGCTTTACCGAGGCACAAAATGTCCGGCGCGATATCTGCATGTTCACAGGCAAACAGTTTGCCAGTACGACCAAATCCGGTGGCGATCTCGTCGGCAATCAGCAAGATACCTTCGCGATCGCACATTTTGCGGATTCGTTTTAACCATTCCGGATGGTAGATGCGCATCCCGCCTGCGCCCTGGACAATCGGTTCAATGATCACCGCCGCGATTTCATGACGATGCGCCGCCATCAGGCGGGCAAAGCCCACCATATCGCGCTCATCCCATTCACCATCCATGCGGCTTTGCGGGGCGGGAGCAAACAAGTTTTCTGGCAGATAGCCTTTCCACAGACTGTGCATTGAGTTATCCGGATCGCACACCGACATCGCGCCAAAGGTATCGCCATGATAACCATTGCGGAAGGTCAGAAAACGCTGGCGCGCTTCGCCTTTGGCTTGCCAGTACTGCAACGCCATTTTCATCGCCACTTCCACCGCTACGGAACCGGAGTCCGCGAGAAAAACGCATTCCAGCGGTTGCGGCGTCATTGCCACCAGTTTGCGGCACAGCTCAATGGCTGGCGCATGGGTGATACCGCCAAACATCACATGCGACATGGCATCAATTTGCGACTTCATCGCCGCATTAAGCTGCGGGTGATTGTAACCGTGGATCGCCGCCCACCAGGACGACATACCGTCAACCAGGCGTCTGCCGTCAGACAAAATTAGCTCGCAACCTTCGGCGCTCGCCACCGGATAAACCGGTAGCGGGGAGGTCATGGATGTGTATGGGTGCCAGATATGGCGTTGGTCAAAGGCAAGATCGTCCGTTGTCATAATCGACTTGTAAACCAAATTGAAAAGATTTAGGTTTACGAGTCTACACCGAATTAACAACAAAAAACACGTTTTGGAGAAGCCCCATGGCTCACCGCCCACGCTGGACATTGTCGCAAGTCACAGAATTATTTGAAAAACCGTTGCTGGATCTGCTGTTTGAAGCGCAGCAGGTGCATCGTCAGCATTTCGATCCACGTCAGGTGCAGGTCAGCACTTTGCTGTCAATTAAGACCGGAGCTTGTCCGGAAGATTGCAAATACTGCCCGCAAAGCTCGCGCTACAAAACCGGGCTGGAAGCCGAGCGGTTGATGGAAGTTGAACAGGTGCTGGAGTCGGCGCGCAAAGCGAAAGCGGCAGGATCGACGCGCTTCTGCATGGGCGCGGCGTGGAAGAATCCCCACGAACGCGATATGCCCTACCTGGAACAAATGGTGCAGGGAGTAAAAGCGATGGGGCTGGAGGCGTGTATGACGCTGGGTACGTTGAGTGAATCTCAGGCGCAGCGCCTTGCGAATGCCGGGCTGGATTACTACAACCACAACCTCGACACCTCGCCGGAGTTTTACGGCAATATCATCACCACACGCACTTATCAGGAACGCCTCGATACGCTGGAAAAAGTGCGCGATGCCGGGATCAAAGTCTGCTCAGGTGGCATTGTGGGTTTAGGCGAAACGGTAAAAGATCGCGCCGGATTATTACTGCAACTGGCAAACCTGCCGACGCCGCCGGAAAGCGTGCCAATCAACATGCTCGTGAAGGTGAAAGGTACTCCACTGGCAGATAACGATGATGTCGATGCCTTTGATTTTATTCGCACCATTGCCGTAGCGCGGATCATGATGCCGACCTCTTACGTGCGCCTTTCTGCCGGACGCGAGCAGATGAACGAACAGACTCAGGCGATGTGCTTTATGGCCGGGGCTAACTCGATTTTCTACGGTTGCAAACTGCTAACCACGCCGAATCCGGAAGAAGATAAAGACCTGCAACTGTTCCGCAAACTGGGGCTAAATCCACAGCAAACTGCCGTGCTGGCAGGGGATAACGAACAACAGCAGCGTCTGGAGCAGGCACTGATGACCCCGGACACTGACGAATATTACAACGCGGCAGCACTATGAGCTGGCAGGAGAAAATCAACGCGGCGCTCGATGCGCGGCGTGCTGCCGATGCCCTGCGTCGCCGTTATCCGGTGGCGCAAGGGGCCGGACGCTGGCTGGTGGCGGATGATCGCCAGTATCTGAACTTTTCCTGCAATGATTACCTCGGCTTAAGCCATCATCCGGACATCATTCGTGCATGGAAGCAGGGAGCGGAGCAATTTGGCGTCGGTAGCGGCGGTTCCGGTCACGTCAGCGGTTATAGCGTGGCGCATCAGGCGCTGGAAGAAGAACTGGCCGAGTGGCTGGGCTATTCGCGGGCACTGCTGTTTATCTCTGGTTTTGCCGCTAACCAGGCAGTTATTACCGCGATGACGGCGAAAGAGGACCGTATTGTTGCCGATCGGCTGAGTCACGCCTCATTGCTGGAAGCTGCCAGTTTAAGCCCGGCGCAGCTTCGCCGTTTTACCCATAACGATGTCGCTCATCTGGCGCGACTGCTTGCTTCCCCCTGTCCGGGGCAGCAACTGGTGGTGACAGAAGGCGTGTTCAGCATGGACGGCGATAGTGCGCCACTGGCGGAAATCCAGCAGGTAACGCAACAGCACAATGGCTGGTTGATGGTCGATGATGCCCACGGCACGGGCGTTATCGGGGAGCAGGGGCGCGGCAGCTGCTGGTTGCAAAAGGTAAATCCAGAATTGCTGGTGGTGACTTTTGGCAAAGGATTTGGCGTCAGCGGGGCAGCGGTGCTTTGCTCCGATGCGGTGGCGGATTATCTACTGCAATTTGCCCGCCATCTTATTTACAGCACCAGTATGCCGCCCGCTCAGGCGCAGGCATTACGTGCGTCGCTGGCGGTCATTCGCAGTGATGAGGGTGATGCACGGCGCGAAAAACTGGCGGCACTCATTACGCGTTTTCGTGCCGGAGTACAGGATTTGCCGTTTACGCTTGCTGATTCATGCAGCGCCATCCAGCCATTGATCGTCGGTGATAACAGCCGTGCGTTACAACTGGCAGAAAAACTGCGCCAGCAAGGCTGCTGGGTCACGGCGATTCGCCCACCAACCGTACCTGCTGGTACTGCGCGACTGCGCTTAACACTAACCGCCGCGCATGAAATGCAGGATATCGACCGTCTGCTGGAGGTGCTGCATGGCAACGGTTAATAAACAAGCCATTGCAGCGGCATTTGGTCGGGCAGCCGCGCACTATGAGCAACATGCGGATCTACAGCGCCAGAGTGCTGACGTCTTACTGGCAATGCTTCCACAGCGTAAATACACCCACGTACTGGACGCGGGTTGTGGACCTGGCTGGATGAGCCGCCACTGGCGGGGACGTTACGGGCAGGTGACGGCGTTAGATCTCTCGCCGCCAATGCTTGTTCAGGCACGCCAGAAGGATGCCGCAGACCATTATCTGGCGGGAGATATCGAATCCCTGCCGTTAGCGACTGCAACCTTCGATCTTGCATGGAGCAATCTCGCGGTGCAGTGGTGCGGTAATTTATCCACGGCACTCCGCGAGCTATACAGGGTGGTGCGCCCCGGAGGCGTGGTCGCGTTTACCACGCTGGTGCAGGGATCGCTCCCTGAATTACATCAGGCGTGGCAGGTGGTGGACGAGCGCCCGCATGCTAATCGCTTTTTACCGCCAGATAAAATCGAACAGTCGCTGAACGGCCTGCATTATCAACATCATATTCAGCCCATCACGCTGTGGTTTGATGATGCGCTCAGTGCCATGCGTTCGCTGAAAGGCATCGGTGCCACGCATCTTCATGAAGGGCGCGACCCGCGAATATTAACGCGTTCGCAGTTGCAGCGATTACAACTGGCCTGGCCGCAACAACAGGGGCGATATCCTCTGACGTATCATCTTTTTTTGGGAGTAATTGCTCGTGAGTAAACGTTATTTTGTCACCGGAACAGATACCGAAGTGGGGAAAACTGTCGCCAGTTGTGCACTTTTACAAGCCGCGAAGGCAGCAGGTTATCGGACGGCAGGTTATAAACCGGTCGCCTCTGGCAGCGAAAAGACCCCGGAAGGCTTACGTAATAGTGACGCGCTGGCGTTACAGCACAACAGCAGCCTGCAGCTGGATTACGCAACGGTAAATCCTTACACCTTCGCAGAACCCACTTCGCCGCACATCATCAGCGCACAAGAGGGCAGGCCGATAGAATCATTGGTAATGAGCGCCGGATTACGCGGGCTTGAACAACAGGCTGACTGGGTGTTAGTGGAAGGTGCTGGCGGCTGGTTTACGCCGCTTTCTGACACTTTCACTTTTGCGGATTGGGTAACACAGGAACAACTGCCGGTGATACTGGTAGTTGGTGTGAAACTCGGCTGTATTAATCACGCGATGTTGACGGCACAGGCAATACAACACGCCGGGCTGACTCTGGCGGGTTGGGTGGCGAATGATGTCACGCCTCCGGGAAAACGTCACGCTGAATATATGACCACGCTCACCCGCATGATTCCCGCGCCGCTGCTGGGAGAGATCCCCTGGCTTGCAGAAAATCCAGAAAATGCGGCAACCGGAAAGTACATAAACCTTGCCTTGTTGTAGCCATCCTGTATTTGGTTAAATTGCGAGCGAGATCGCGTCTTCGATTGACTGCAATTTAACCAATTAAATTCTAAAATAATCACGAAAAAAATTTTACTTCCGCATCATGCGATGTATGTGGGAATTGCCCAGGCGGCGGGGGATAGGGGCTGCAGACAGTTATCCACTATTCCTGTGGATAACCATGTGTATTAGAGTTAGAAAACACGAGGCAAGCGAGAGAATACGCGGCTTGCACGCGAATTGGCGTTAAAGACGGCTCAAAGAAATATCTTTTATTTTTTAACTGGTTAGATAATTGCAATGGCAGTCACTGAAGAGGCATCTCTTGCCATAAAACTGTCATCACTCATCTTGACAAATGTTAAAAAAGCCGTTGCTTTGGGGATAACCCGGTAAGGCCGGAGTTTTATCTCGCCACAGAGTAAATTTTGCTCATGTTTGACAGCGGAGTTTACGCTGTAACAGAAATATTATGGTGAGAAACTGTTTTTTTATCCAGTATAATTTGTTGGCATAATTAAGTACGACGAGTAAAATTACATACCTGCCCGCCCAACTCCTTCAGGTAGCGACTCATGAGTAAACCGTTCAAACTGAATTCCGCTTTTAAACCTTCTGGCGATCAGCCAGAGGCGATTCGACGTCTCGAAGAGGGGCTGGAAGATGGCCTGGCGCACCAGACGTTACTTGGCGTGACTGGCTCCGGGAAAACCTTCACCATTGCCAATGTCATTGCTGATCTTCAGCGCCCTACCATGGTACTTGCGCCCAACAAAACGCTGGCGGCCCAGTTGTATGGCGAAATGAAAGAGTTCTTCCCGGAAAACGCGGTGGAATATTTCGTCTCCTACTACGACTACTATCAGCCGGAAGCCTATGTACCGAGTTCCGACACCTTCATTGAGAAAGATGCCTCGGTTAACGAACATATTGAACAGATGCGTTTGTCCGCCACCAAAGCGATGCTGGAGCGGCGTGATGTGGTTGTGGTGGCGTCTGTTTCCGCGATTTATGGTCTGGGCGATCCTGATTTATATCTCAAGATGATGCTCCATCTCACGGTCGGCATGATTATCGATCAGCGCGCGATCCTGCGCCGACTGGCGGAGCTGCAATACGCTCGTAATGATCAGGCATTCCAGCGTGGTACTTTCCGCGTTCGTGGTGAGGTGATTGATATCTTCCCAGCAGAATCGGATGACATTGCACTTCGCGTGGAGCTGTTTGACGAGGAAGTGGAACGATTGTCGTTATTTGACCCGCTCACCGGGCAGATTGTTTCCACTATTCCACGTTTTACCATCTACCCGAAAACGCACTACGTCACGCCGCGCGAGCGCATCGTACAGGCGATGGAAGAGATCAAAGAAGAACTGGCCGCCAGACGCAAAGTGCTGTTGGAGAATAACAAACTGCTGGAAGAGCAGCGGCTGACCCAGCGTACCCAGTTTGATCTGGAGATGATGAACGAGCTGGGCTACTGTTCCGGGATTGAGAACTACTCGCGCTTCCTCTCCGGTCGTGGACCGGGTGAGCCACCGCCGACGCTGTTTGATTACCTGCCTGCCGATGGGCTGCTGGTGGTCGATGAATCACACGTCACCATTCCGCAAATTGGCGGCATGTATCGCGGTGACCGGGCGCGTAAAGAGACGCTGGTGGAGTACGGCTTCCGCCTGCCATCAGCGCTGGATAACCGTCCGCTGAAATTTGAAGAGTTCGAAGCATTAGCGCCGCAAACCATCTATGTTTCGGCGACGCCGGGTAATTACGAGCTGGAAAAATCGGGCGGCGATGTGGTGGATCAGGTGGTGCGTCCAACCGGATTGCTGGATCCGATTATCGAAGTGCGGCCAGTGGCGACACAGGTCGATGATCTTCTATCGGAGATTCGTCAGCGAGCGGCAATTAACGAACGCGTACTGGTTACAACTCTGACCAAGCGAATGGCGGAAGATCTCACGGAATATCTCGAAGAACACGGCGAGCGCGTGCGTTATCTTCACTCCGATATCGACACCGTCGAGCGTATGGAGATTATCCGCGACTTGCGTCTGGGCGAGTTCGACGTGCTGGTGGGGATCAACTTACTGCGCGAAGGTCTGGATATGCCGGAGGTTTCGCTGGTGGCGATCCTCGACGCCGACAAAGAAGGCTTCCTGCGTTCTGAACGTTCGTTAATCCAGACTATTGGTCGTGCGGCGCGTAACGTTAACGGTAAAGCGATTCTCTACGGCGATAAGATCACCCCGTCAATGGCGAAAGCGATTGGCGAAACCGAACGTCGTCGCGAGAAACAGCAGAAGTACAACGAGGAACACGGTATTACGCCGCAGGGCTTGAACAAGAAAGTGGTCGATATCCTGGCGCTGGGGCAGAACATTGCTAAAACCAAAGCGAAGGGCAGAGGAAAATCGCGACCGATTGTTGAGCCGGATAATGTGCCGATGGATATGTCGCCTAAAGCGTTGCAGCAGAAGATCCATGAACTGGAAGGGTTGATGATGCAACACGCGCAGAATCTGGAGTTCGAAGAAGCGGCGCAAATTCGTGACCAGTTGCATCAGCTGCGTGAATTGTTCATTGCCGCGTCGTGACAAGATGAAAAAGCCGGAATGTTCTTCCGGTTCAGATTAACGATCAAGTCAAAAAAGTGCTCGAACGGTCCCCTCGTCCCTCCGGGGAGAGGGTGAGGGGAACAGGTCGCATTGCACCAGAAGCCTGGTCAGCAATCTCGGCCACATTAACCCAGTGCTTGTAACGCCTTTTCCAGTGCGTTATGTAACAACTGGCGGTCATGACGATACGGAATATCGCTGGCCTCCAGTACCTCCTGAATCACAATCCGCTCTTTCACCGCCGAGGCATCCACTTTTGGCCCGACGATGACCGCATCAATGACCTTTTTACCGACATACTGCTCCATAATTGCCAGCTTGCTTTCCAGCTTCAAATTAGCCGCAGGTAAACTCAACTCACGCCCCAGATTGCCGATATAGACCATCGGCGCTGGCGTGCGGCGTAATGCCTGTGCGATTTCCTTCAGCAGCAGAATTGGCATCAGGCTTGTATAAAAACTGCCAGGCCCAATAATGATGAGATCCGCTTCATTGATAGCGTGAACAGCCTCACGCGTTGCGGGTACATTCGGCGTTAACAGTAACTCCTGAATCGGCGTAGTTAACTGGTCGATATTGACCTCGCCGTAAACTTCATGCCCCTGATCGTCAATCGCCATCAGATCCACCGGATGCTCCGACATCGGAATCAAATGTGCGTCCACTTTCAGCAGATTGCGAATCAGATTGATCGCTTCAAGAGGTCGCACGCTAAGGTGATCCAGTGCCTTCAGCATCAGGTTTCCAAGGTTGTGTCCGGAAAGTTCGCCATTACCGCCGAAACGATATTCAAACATTGCGGAAGCGACGCTGGGTTCAGTTATCAGCTGGTTGAGGCAGTTACGCATATCGCCCCAGGCAATACCGCCTTCTGAGCGGCGAATACGCCCCGTCGATCCGCCATTATCCGTGGTGGTGACGATACCCGTTAAACGAGAACCCAAAGACGAAAGTGATGAGAGAACGCGTCCCAGTCCATGCCCTCCGCCGAGAGCAACGACACGATCAAGATCAGCCAGCGTACGATTGCGCATATAGTTTCCTGGAGTCAGATTATCCGCGCTACAGTAGCGCAAATTGCGGGGAAACAGCAATTAACCTGCCAATATTGAGGATACAAACTATTTTCTTCTACCTCTAAAGGATGAAGCACGCTATGCCTCTCTGATGATGTATATCAAAGTAAAACCGCCATTTTCCCTTATTCTGTAGCGAAATAGCACGATCATGACGCTATATACATGATTACATAGCGAAAGTGTGGATGGTAAAAATCTCATTTACACGCTAGTATCGGCTTAACCACTAAACACTCTAGCCTCTGCACCTGGGTCAACTGATACGGTGCTTTGGCCGTGACAATGCTCGTAAAGATTGCCACCAGGGCGAAGAAAGAAATGACTTCGCCTCCCGTATCTGGAAAGGTGTACATGGCTTCACAACTGACTGATGCATTTGCGCGTAAGTACTACTACTTGCGCCTGTCGATTACTGATGTGTGTAACTTTCGTTGCACCTACTGCCTGCCGGATGGCTACAAACCGAGCGGCGTCACCAATAAAGGCTTTCTTACCGTCGATGAAATTCGCCGGGTTACGCGCGCCTTTGCCAGTCTGGGCACCGAAAAAGTGCGCCTGACAGGCGGTGAGCCGTCTTTACGCCGCGACTTTACCGATATCATCGCCGCTGTGCGGGAAAACGACGCTATCCGCCAGATTGCGGTCACCACCAATGGTTACCGTCTGGAACGCGATGTGGCGAACTGGCGCGATGCGGGACTTACTGGCATCAACGTCAGCGTTGATAGCCTTGACGCTCGCCAGTTTCATGCCATTACCGGGCAGGATAAATTCAACCAGGTCATGGCAGGGATCGATGCTGCATTTGAGGCCGGTTTTGAGAAGGTCAAAGTCAATACCGTGCTGATGCGTGATGTTAATCATCATCAGCTCGACACCTTTCTGAACTGGATCCAGCATCGCCCTATCCAGCTGCGTTTCATCGAATTGATGGAAACGGGCGAGGGCAGCGAGCTCTTCCGTAAGCATCACATCTCTGGTCAGGTTCTGCGTGACGAGCTACTGCGTCGCGGCTGGATCCACCAATTACGTCAACGCAGTGACGGTCCCGCGCAAGTCTTTTGTCATCCGGATTACGCCGGAGAGATTGGCCTTATCATGCCGTATGAAAAAGACTTCTGCGCCACTTGCAACCGCCTGCGCGTTTCCTCCATTGGTAAACTCCATCTCTGCCTGTTTGGTGAAGGCGGCGTTAACCTGCGCGATCTGCTGGAAGACGATACCCAGCAACAGGCGCTGGAAGCGCGTATTTCAGCGGCGCTGCGGGAGAAGAAACAGACCCATTTCCTGCATCAAAACAACACCGGTATTACGCAAAACTTATCGTACATTGGCGGCTAAAACGTCAAAAGGAGAGATCAGATGAGTCAGGTAAGCACTGAATTTATCCCGACCCGTATTGCTATTCTTACGGTTTCTAATCGTCGCGGTGAAGAAGACGATACCTCCGGTCACTATCTGCGCGATTCGGCGCAGGAAGCGGGCCATCACGTTGTCGATAAAGCCATTGTGAAAGAAAACCGCTACGCTATTCGCGCTCAGGTATCTGCGTGGATCGCCAGCGACGATGTACAAGTGGTATTGATTACGGGGGGGACTGGCCTGACGGAAGGAGATCAGGCTCCCGAAGCGCTGCTGCCGTTGTTCGACCGTGAAGTTGAAGGTTTTGGTGAAGTGTTCCGGATGTTGTCGTTCGAAGAGATTGGCACTTCCACGTTGCAATCTCGTGCGGTAGCGGGCGTCGCTAACAAAACGCTGATTTTCGCCATGCCGGGTTCGACCAAAGCGTGCCGCACCGCGTGGGAAAATATCATCGCGCCGCAGCTCGATGCCCGTACACGTCCATGCAATTTCCATCCACATTTGAAGAAATAAGTATGTCGCAACTGACCCATATCAACGCCGCTGGCGAAGCGCACATGGTGGATGTCTCCGCCAAAGCGGAAACCGTGCGTGAAGCACGGGCGGAAGCCTTTGTCACCATGCGCAGCGAGACGCTGGCGATGATTATTGATGGTCGCCACCATAAAGGCGACGTATTTGCCACTGCGCGTATTGCCGGTATTCAGGCGGCAAAACGCACCTGGGATCTGATCCCGCTGTGTCATCCGCTGATGCTCAGCAAAGTTGAAGTCAATTTACAGGCTGAGCCGGAGCACAATCGGGTGCGTATAGAAACCTTATGCCGCCTGACCGGGAAAACCGGTGTCGAAATGGAAGCGTTAACCGCGGCCTCCGTGGCGGCGCTGACCATTTATGACATGTGCAAAGCGGTGCAAAAAGATATGGTAATTGGTCCGGTACGTTTGCTGGCGAAGAGTGGCGGCAAGTCGGGTGACTTTAAGGTGGAAGCGGATGATTAAAGTTCTTTTTTTCGCCCAGGTGCGCGAGTTGGTGGGAACAGATGCAACCGAAGTGGCTGCGGATTTCCCAACCGTTGAAGCGTTACGCCAACATCTGGCTGCGCAGAGCGATCGCTGGGCGCTGGCGCTGGAAGATGGCAAATTGCTGGCTGCCGTCAACCAGACGCTGGTGAGTTTTGACCATCCGCTGACTGACGGCGACGAAGTGGCTTTCTTCCCGCCGGTAACCGGAGGTTAAGATGGCAGAAACCAAAATTGTTGTCGGCCCGCAGCCATTCAGCGTAGGAGAAGAGTACCCGTGGCTGGCTGAGCGTGATGAAGACGGTGCGGTAGTCACCTTTACCGGTAAGGTGCGCAACCATAACCTTGGCGACAGCGTCAAAGCATTAACCCTCGAACACTATCCGGGGATGACTGAAAAAGCACTGGCAGAAATTGTCGATGAAGCGCGTAACCGCTGGCCGCTGGGGCGCATCACGGTGATTCACCGCATCGGGGAATTATGGCCGGGAGATGAAATCGTTTTTGTCGGTGTCACCAGTGCGCATCGCAGCAGTGCGTTTGAAGCCGGGCAGTTTATTATGGATTATCTCAAAACCCGCGCACCGTTCTGGAAGCGTGAAGCCACGCCGGAAGGCGACCGCTGGGTTGAAGCTCGGGAGAGCGATCAGCAGGCGGCAAAACGCTGGTAGTTTTTTGTTAGCCGGATAAGGCACCGCTGCGTCCGGCAATTTCACCGCTCAGTACATGCGTTTACGCTGCGTCGATGCACAGCCTCATCATTTTGCAGTATCCTTAAGATATTCCTTATATCTTCAGGAGATCGTCATGGACAGATTCCCACGTTCTGATTCAATTGTACAACCCCGGGCTGGCTTGCAAACTTATATGGCGCAAGTCTATGGCTGGATGACCGTTGGCTTGTTGCTGACCGCATTTGTTGCCTGGTATGCGGCTAATTCCGCGGCCGTGATGGAGCTGTTGTTCACTAACCGTGTCTTTTTAATCGGTCTGATCATCGCGCAATTAGCATTGGTTATTGTGTTATCAGCGATGATTCAAAAGCTGAGCGCAGGTGTAACGACGATGCTCTTTATGCTTTATTCGGCGCTGACGGGTCTTACGCTTTCCAGTATTTTCATTGTCTATACCGCTGCTTCTATCGCCAGTACTTTCGTCGTTACTGCCGGGATGTTTGGCGCAATGAGCCTGTACGGTTACACCACGAAGCGCGATCTAAGCGGCTTTGGCAATATGCTGTTTATGGCGTTAATCGGCATTGTGCTGGCATCGCTGGTCAACTTCTGGCTGAAAAGCGAAGCATTGATGTGGGCAGTTACCTACATCGGCGTGATTGTCTTTGTCGGATTGACGGCGTATGACACTCAGAAATTGAAAAATATGGGTGAGCAGATTGATACCCGCGACACGTCGAACCTGCGCAAATATTCCATTCTTGGCGCGTTAACCTTGTATCTGGACTTCATCAACTTGTTCCTGATGTTGTTGCGGATCTTCGGCAACCGCCGTTAATTCTTTTTCACCATCAATATCCCGGCCATGTGTCGGGATTTTTTTCTTACTAAAAACGACACTTAACAAGTACCAGGTATAAAATATGCCTTATGGCCGAGCGGAAGTGTTTTCCGTATCCATAAATACAAAAGTATTTTGTATGCGTGGTTTTAAATTTATTGATGGTGAATATTAATATTTTATCTAAGGATAACTAAAAGAATGGAATCATACTCGCAAAACAGCAATAAATTAGATTTTCAGCACGAAGCCAGGATATTAAACGGCATATGGCTCATTACCGCTTTGGGTATGGTGGCAACCGCAGGGCTGGCCCTGGTGATCATCATGAATGCCGCATTAATGAGTGAACGACCCGTTTGGGTAATAAGTTGCTTAATGATTGTGTTATGGTCAGGCATTATCTCGCATGGACGAAATAAGCTCCTTGAACTGGCGGGGAAATGCCATAGTGAAGAGTTGTGGAGTCCGGTTCGTTGCGCTTTTACAGGTGCATTAACTCTCTATTACTATTTTATCGGCTTCTTTGGGATACTTGCAGCAATAGCGATAACGCTTGTCTGGCAAAGGCATACGCGTTTTTTTCATTAGTCGTAAATGCACATACTAAAGAACTTAACTAAACTTCACATCGCCGCTTCATTTTTCGCCCGCAGCTTCTTCGCCTGGCTTTCCAGTAGCAGGTAACAGATCAGCGCCAGCAGCAGTGGGATAAAGTAATACAGCACACGGTAAGCGAGTAGGGCGGCGATAATTGTACCTTTGGAGGTATGCTCCCCAGCCAGTAGCGCGATAAATACCGCTTCCAGCACACCAATTCCCGCCGGAATATGCACGATGACGCCAGCAATACTACTAACCAGTAACACGCCCAGTACAAAGAAATAGTTCACGCTTTGACCAAGTAACAGCCAGATAATCGCCCCCATTACCATCCAGTTAACGCTGGAAATCAGCATCTGAGCGAGGGCGAATTTCCATGAAGGCAGCACCAGCTTTTGCCCTTTGATGGTCATATGGCGGTGCTTCGCGAAAGCGCAAAACCACAAATAAACCGCGATAATCATCAGTAAGCCAATGCCGAGAATACGCAGCGTAGTTTGATCGACATACCAGTGATCCGGCAGCTCCACCACGCCCGCGGTAAAGATAATCCCTGCCAGCAAAATATAGCCCAGCCAGTTGGTGGTAATACTGAGCGAGAAAATCCGCGTAATAGTGCTGCCCGGTAACCCTAGCCGGGAGTACAAACGATAGCGCATACCAATGCCGCCGACCCAGGTACTGAGCGTCAGGTTGAAGGCGTAGCAGATAAACGACACCAGCATCACCTGGCGCTTCGCCAGTTTGTGACCGCAGTAAAAGCGGGCGAGCAGATCATAGCAGCCGTAAATCAGATAACTGACGACCACCAGCCCGACCGCACTGAGCAACGCAACGCGATTGTAGTCGCGGATGACCTTCCAGACCTCTTCCCAGTCCACCTTTTTGGCGTAGACCACCAGCAACACAATCACCGCGATAAAAAACAGCCAGGTGAGGATCTTCTTTGCTAAGCGCCAGCGCGGGTGTGATTTACTCATCAGGGTTTTACCCCCGTGTTTTCAGTTTCTACCCGATCCTGCGTTTCCATTGTCGGCTGAGCGGGCGGGTCAACCTGCGCCAGACGTGGTGTGTGTGCCGGAAGCCAGCCGACCAGCGCCGGGAAGTGGCGTAAAAAGTGGAAGGCCAGCACGCTTTTGGTCAGATTCCACCAGGTGCGTTTCGGCAGCATGGTTTCATCCACCTGCTGGCAGTCTGCGGCGATAATGCCGTTCAGATTATCGCGCAGCGTCTGGTTAAAATGACGATCGTGGATGATGACATTTGCTTCGAGATTCAGTGACAAACTGAGCGGATCGAGATTACTGGACCCTACCGTCGCCCAGTGATCGTCCATCAATGCCACTTTGCCATGTAGCGGACGGCGGCGGTACTCAAACACCTGAACGCCGCCTTTAACCAGATAGTTATACAGCAAGCGTGCACCGACTCTGACAATCGGCATATCCGGTTCGCCCTGAATGATCAGTTTGATCCGCACCCCGCGCCGTGCCGCTTTACGCAAGGCGTGTAAAAATCGATAGCCGGGGAAGAAGTAGGCGTTGGCGATAATGACTTCTCGCCGCGCCTGAGTGAGCATTTTCAGATAGTGACGTTCAATATCATCGCGATGTTCTTCGTTATCGCGCCAGACCAGCAATACCTGCGCTTCTCCCGGCTGGCGGTTCTCTTCCGCTTTGTGATGACGTCGCCACCAGCGTCGTGCCGCGCTCTGTCCTGGCAGGTTTTCCAGTTCAAATTGCAGAATATCTTCGACAATCGGCCCTTCAAGGCGCACCGCGTAATCCTGTTTAGCCTCCGGACCGTAGCTGGACATATGCTCGGCGGAGTAGTTCAGCCCGCCAATAAAGGCAATACGCGCGTCGATCACCACAATTTTGCGATGCATCCGGCGAAACACATTGGTGCGCATACCAAAAAGGCGAGGGCGGGGATCGTAGTAGCGAAATACCACGCCAGCTGCCGTCAATTCATTGACAAACTCATCGCTGAGATCCGGCGAACCGTAGCCATCCAGCAAGACTTCCGCTTTCACCCCGCGTTGCGCTGCTGCCAGTAGCGCCGCATGCAGCTGTTTGCCGACGTCATCTTCAAACCAGATAAACGTTTCAAGAATGATGCGTTCTTGCGCCTCGCCAATCGCCTTAAACACCGCGGGATAATATTGCTCGCCGTTTTCCAGCAACTGGATCTTATTGCCTTCGCGCCAGCTACATTTCATAAATGAATCTCCGCACTTAAAGGGGCATGATCAGAAAGGTGTCGCCATGTCCGCAGCGGCAACGCGGTTGGCGCGCTGGCGCTGGCATTTTTGACATAGATCCTGTCCAGACGTAGTAGAGGAAATTGCACCGGAAACGTGCGCGCCGGGCGTCCGTGGGCGCGGGTAAATATCTCATCCAGCCCGGCCTGCACTTTTAACGGATGATTAGCTTTTTGCCGCCAGTCGTTGAAATCACCCGCCACCAATACCGGTTCGCCGTCCGGCAGCTCATTCACCCATTCGGCGAGCATCGCAAGCTGCGCCTGACGGTGCGCCTCACGCAGGCCCAGATGTACGCACATCACATGAATCGCTTTCCCGGTCATCGGCGGCACAATGCGGCAGTAGAGCACGCCGCGCTTTTCCGCACCATCGACCGAAACATCACGATTCTCATAATGTTCAATGGGATAACGTGAAAGAACGGCGTTACCGTGATGTCCTTCCGGGTATACGGCATTGCGACCGTAGGCAAAATCGCTCCACATAGTGTCGGCGAGAAACTCGTAGTGCGAGGTATCGGGCCAGTTTTCCACATGCAGCGGATGAACTTCGTGCGCGCCCATCACTTCCTGCAGGCAAACAATATCGGCGCTGACGGTACGCACGGCGTCGCGAAGTTCCGGCAAAATGAAGCGTCGGTTAAACGCGGTAAAGCCTTTGTGAATATTGATGGTGAGCACCTTGAACGAAAATTGTTGTGTTTGATCGGGCATAATTTTCCTGTCTTTGCCTCTTATCTCATTGAAATAGTGTAGTCGGCGTCACAAAAAGGTGCGGTCTTACGGAATTTTCCGTAAAGTTCGGTACTCTGAGTAAGTAGAGATAAATTCTTCAGGAGAGAAGCCATGAAGTGGCAACAACGTGTTCGTGTCGCAACGGGTCTAAGTTGCTGGCAGATTATGTTGCATTTACTGGTAGTGGCGCTGCTGGTGGTGGGCTGGATGAGTAAGACTCTGGTTCACGTCGGCGTGGGATTATGCGCACTGTATTGTGTCACGGTAGTGATGATGCTGGTGTTTCAGCGCCACCCCGAGCAACGCTGGCGTGAGGTGGCAGACGTGCTGGAAGAGCTGACCACGACCTGGTATTTTGGCGCAGCGCTGATTGTGCTGTGGCTGTTGTCCCGCGTACTGGAAAACAACTTTTTGCTGGCGATTGCAGGGCTGGCAATCCTTGCCGGCCCGGCGGTGGTGTCTTTGCTGGCGAAAGATAAGAAGTTACATCACCTTACGTCTAAACATCGCGTACGCCGCTGACCCTGTCGTGGCCGTTATCACCAGTAGCGGCCACAAACTATTCCACACAATATCCAGACTCGCATCCTTCAAATAAATCTGCTTGGTAATGTCCGTAAAGTGGCGAATAGGGTTAATCCACGTCAGGTTTTGCAGCCATACTGGCATGTTTTCCACCGGAGAAACGTAACCGGAAAGGAGAATGGCGGGCATCATAAAAACAAACACGCCGATAAACGCCTGCTGTTGTGTCGAGCAGAGTGATGAAATCAACAGACCGAATCCCACCAGCGATAAACCGTAAATCACCATCGTAAAGTAGAACAGCGCCAGCGATCCGGCGAAGGGGATTTGATACGCCCAGATACCAATCGCCAGCACAATGGTGGCCTGGAAGGTGGCGACAATTAATGCCGGTACGGCCTTGCCGATGAAGATCTGCCAGGTGGTGAGCGGCGAAACCAGTAGCTGATCGAGCGTACCTTGTTCACGTTCGCGGGCAACAGAAAGTGAAGTGACGATCATTACGCCGATAGTGGTGATCATGGCGATCAGCGACGGCACCACAAACCATTTGTAGTCGAGATTCGGGTTATACCAGTTGCGTACCACCAGCTCGCTGTTGTTAGGTTTCGGTTTTCCTTCCAGCAGCTCCTGCTGATAATTTTTGACGATCTGTTGCAGGTAGTTGGCGGCAATTTGCGCACTGTTGGAGTTACGCCCGTCGAGGATCAACTGCAACGGCGCGGTCTGGAAGGTATCCAGTTTGCGCGAGAAGTCAGCCGGGAAACGCACCAGTAGTAACGCCTTTTGTGTGTCGATGGTTGGGCGGATCTCCTGTGGGCTTTTCAGCAGCAGCACATGAGTAAAGGCGCTGGCGCGGGCAAAACGTTGGGTCAGCTCCACCGAATGCTCGCCGTTATCTTCATCGTAGATGGCGATGGTGGCGTTAGTCACTTCCAGCGTGGCGGCGAACGGGAACAGGATCACCTGAATCAGCACGGGTAAAATAAGAATCGCACGGGTTTGCGGTTCGCGCAGCAGCGACTGCAACTCTTTGCGGATTAACGTCCATAAGCGATGAAACATGCTCTTCTCCCTAATCCAGCCGACGTTTGGTTTTCAGCCACGTCAGGCCGATAAACATCACCGCCGAAGCGATCAAAAACAGTACGTTCACCACCAGCACCACCGGAATATTCCCGGCGAGAAACAGGCTTTGCAGGGTGCTGACGAAATAACGTGCGGGAATAATGTACGTCACCGCGCGGATCACCGCGGGCATACTGTCGATCTGAAAAATAAAGCCGGAAAGCATAATCGACGGCAGAAAAGCCGCGTTCAGGGCGACCTGAGCGGCATTGAACTGGTTGCGGGTAATCGTGGAAATAAGCAGCCCCATCCCCAGGGTACTGAGTAAAAACAGGCTGGAGATAAAAAACAGAATCAGCAGCGACCCGCGATACGGCACGCCGAGAATAAACACCGACACCAGCATACACAGCAACATCGCCAGCATCCCGAGGAAATAGTAGGGTATGAGCTTACACAGCAGCAGTTCCGTGCGGGTAATCTCCGTAGAGAGCAGAGCCTCCATGGTGCCGCGTTCCCATTCTCGCGCCACCACCAGCGAGGTGAGAATCGCGCCGATGACCGTCATGATGATGGTCACCGCACCGGGGATAATGAAGTGCTGGCTAATCGCCGCCGGGTTAAACCAGTAGCGGGTTTGTACATCAATAAGCGGTTCAAAAGTCTGCCCGTTGTCCTCCGCTCGCTGCATTTGCCAGATCTGCCAGATCCCTTCGACATACCCCTGCACAAAGTTAGCGGTATTCGGCTCACTGCCGTCGGTGATCACCTGAATCGGTGCGGTGGCGTTGGCGCGCTCCATCTGTTCGGCGAAATCCACCGGAATAACCACCAGACCGCGAATTTTCCCCGCCTGCATTTTGGCGATCAGTTCCTGACGGTTATCGCTGATGGTGGCGTCGATGTAGGGCGAACCTGTCATGGTGTGGGTGAAATCCAGCGCCGCTTCGCTACGCTGTTCCAGCAATATCCCGACCCGCAGCTTGCTGGAGTCGAGGTTAATGCCGTAGCCAAAAATAAACAGCAGCAGCAGAGGGATCACTACCGCAATCAGCCAGCTACTCGGATCGCGAACGATCTGCCGTGTCTCTTTGACGCACAGCGCCCGCACGCGACGCCAGGACAGGATCGGATTACTCATTGCTATGCTCCTTATCCCAGTCGTGGATCAACTGAATAAAGGCTTGCTCCATAGTGGGATCGGGTTGCTCATCGTTGGCCGACTGCGCTTTCAAATCGTCCGGTGTGCCGCTGGCGATTAATTTCCCGCGGTACACCAGGCCGATGCGGTCGCAATATTCCGCTTCATCCATAAAGTGGGTGGTGACCATCACCGTGACGCCTTTCTCTACCATACTGTTGATATGTAGCCAAAATTCACGGCGGGTGATGGGATCAACGCCGGACGTCGGTTCGTCGAGAAACAGAATGTCCGGTTCATGCATCAGCGAGCAGGCCAGTGCCAGCCGCTGTTTAAAACCTAATGGCAGTTCATCGGTCGCGTGGGAGGCGATACTTTTCAGGCCGAACGCCTCGCTCATACGGGAGATTTTTTCGTTCTGCGCCCGACCGCGTAAGCCATACACACCAGAGAAAAAGCGTAAATTCTGTTCGACCGTCAGGTTGCCGTAGAGCGAAAATTTTTGCGCCATATAGCCGAGATGCTGGCGCGCTTTACCGGAACTCTCTTTCAGATCCATGCCCAGCACCAGCGCCTGGCCAGAGGTCGGTACCAGCAAACCGCACATCATCTTAAAGGTGGTCGATTTACCCGCGCCGTTTGGTCCCAGCAAACCAAAAATCTCCCCGCGTTTAACGGCAAAGTTGACGTGATCGGTGGCGGCAAAATCACCAAATTTCTTGGTTAGTTCCTTCGCTTCGATCACCGTCTCGCCGGGTGTGCCTTCTACCGTATGTAATATTGCGCCCAGCGGCGATTCCGAGGTTCCGGCACCGCCCAGCAAATCAATAAACGCATCTTCAAAACGTGGCGTAGTTTCGTTGATGTTGATTTCCGGCATCCCGTCGGCATGGCGAATATCGTCTGGTGTGGTCTCTTTTTTGAGGATCAGTCGTACCGATTTCCCCTGAATCATGCCGTCGCTGACCTGCGGCAGTTTCAAGGCGCGTTGCAACAGTTTGCGGTTGCCCTCGTGCGGGCTGGTCATCAGAAAGCTGCGTCCGGCCATGGTTTGTGTCAGGGCCGTCGGTTCTCCCTGGTACAACAATTCACCTTCGTTCATCAGTAACACGTCACGGCACTGCTCGGCTTCGTCGAGATACGAGGTACTCCAGAGGATTAACATCCCTTCGCCTGCCAGCTCATGCACCATCTGCCACAGTTCGCGCCGTGAGATAGGGTCAACGCCGACGCCGGGTTCATCGAGCAGCAACACTTTCGGTTCGCCCACCAGGGTACAGGCCAGGCCAAGTTTTTGTTTCATCCCACCGGAGAGCTTGCCCGCCAGGCGTCCGGTAAACGGGCCAAGAGATGTAAACTCCAGCAGGCGAGCAAAAGTTTGCTTCCGTGCCTCGCCGGTGACGCTGCGCAAATCCGCGTACAGATTGAGGTTCTCCATCACCGTCAGATCTTCATACAGACCGAATTTCTGCGGCATATAGCCGAGCACGGCGTGCAGCGCGCCGTCGTTTTTGATTGGATCAAAGCCAATCACTGTGGCACTGCCGCTGTCGGGTTTCAGTAATCCCGCCAGCATCCGCATCAGCGTGGTTTTGCCCGCACCGTCTGGCCCTACCAGTCCCGTCACATAACCGGCATGAATGGTGCAATCGAGCGGCGCGACGGCGGGCTTGTCCATGCCCGGAAAGCGTTTTTCCAGGCCGTTCAGCGTGATAACGGCATCATTCATGTCCTGCCTCGTCACCGAATTGTACCGTCACTGGCATGCCCTGGCGTAACGCATCATCGGCGTCGGTCACCACAATACGCAGGCGATAGACGAGGTCGGTACGCAGATCCGGCGTTTCGACGGTTTTCGGGGTAAATTCAGCAGTCGGTGAAACGAAACCAATCTGCCCGTGATACGGCTTGTCCGGGCGACCATCGGTATAAAGCAACACTTTGCGCCCCGGCTGGGCCTGGTCAAGATTACGTTCATCAACATAGGCGCGTACCCACACCGGACGCGTCAGCGAGACGGTAAACACCGTGCCACCTTCATTGAGAACCGTGCCTGGCTCCACCGCGCGCGTTAACAGCGTGCCATCAGACGGGGCTATCAACGTTGAGTCCTGTAAATTCAGCTCCGCCTGCGCCAGTTGCGCCTGCGCCTGTTCGAGGCTGGCTTTTGCCTGGGCGATATCCTGTTCGCGGTTACCGGAACGGTACTGACGCAATTTATCCTGTGCCGATTTCAGCGTTGCCTGCGCCTGGTCGCGCGAGGAGCGGGCATTTTCCAGGTCATTTGCCGAAATGGTGCGGCTTTTCCACAGTCCTTGCTGGCGGTTGTAGAAGTTCTGCGCATAGTCATAGGCAGCTTGCGCCTGTTTCACCGCTGCGGCGGCCTGAGCGATTTCTTCATCGCGATACCCGGCAAGCATCAGGTCATACTGCGCCTGCGCCACCGAAACGCCCGCTTTCGCCTGCATCAGGGCAATCTCATACGGCTTGTGATCCAGTTCGCCCAGCACCTGGCCCGCTTTGATAGCATCACCTTCGTCCACCGCCAGCGATTCAACGCGCCCCCCAACACGGAAACTAAGATTCACCGTACGAATATCCACGTTGCCATACAGCGTCAGGCCGTTATCCTGGCGGCTTTGATACCACCAGTAGCCTCCGGCAACCACGGCGGCAAGTACTACTACCGCCAGTCCGATCACGACAGGTTTTTTCATCACTACAAACTCCTTTGCGATAATCCTTGCAAAATCAGGTCGATATGACAGGTCACCGTCTGGTTGATCAGTTCGGTCTTTTCTTCATCGAACGCGGTCCAGCCGGTACGTAACAGAATTGTTTCTTTGCCAAGACGAAACGCCAGAATCTCACCAATCAACGCATGGGTATGAAGGATCATGCGGGTGTCATTGGCGTCGCAGCCGGTCCAGGCGGCAATCAGGCGTGTCAGGTGGCTGTGTAGCGGACTAATCACCTGTTCGTGCACCAGGTGGTAGGCTGCCGTGGGAGAGAGCTGCTCACGGGAGATAAACTTGCTGAGGTTGACAGTGTCATCCTGGGTGAGCAGCTTAATCATGTTCCTGCAGGCGCGAAGGATCAGTTCACGGATGGCAGCCCGATCTGGCTGTGGTTGTGCGAACAAGCGTTCGGCCTCTTCGGCGTGCGGACGGAACTGCTCGCCAATAAAATCGGCAATCCACTGGGCGCAGGCGAGGTACAAATCCTCTTTCGAACCGAAGTAGTAGGTGATGGCAGCGATATTCTGCCCGGCCTGGGCGGCTATCTCGCGGGTGGTGGCGTTCATTCCATATTCACCAAACTGCGCCAGTGCGGCAGCAATCAGCTGTTTTTTCGCCTGTTCACCCTTGATTGTCATGGCAGGATTATTCATCGCACAGTCCATTCTTAATCAAATGATTGATTAAGATTATGACTCCATATGAGAGTTGTCCAGTATGGCTAAGAATTTTAGCAACGCCAGTCACAGGGATAATTTATGCGCTGCGTCACAAAAACTGCTACACTCCGCTCCCTCATGACATTGTGGTTTTTGTCATTTTCCTTTTCAGTATCTCCCTGAAAACTACACCGGTAACGGTCGGGGCGGTTCGGAGTAGTTATGTCTTTCGATTCTTTGGGTTTAAGCCCTGATATCCTGCGCGCCGTTGCCGAGCAGGGTTACCGTGAACCCACCCCTATTCAGCAGCAGGCGATCCCTGCGGTGATGGAAGGCCGCGACCTGATGGCCAGTGCCCAGACCGGCACCGGCAAAACAGCGGGCTTTACGCTGCCGCTGTTGCAACACCTGATTACTCGCCAGCCGCACGCCAAAGGGCGTCGTCCGGTACGTGCGCTCATTCTTACCCCGACCCGTGAACTGGCGGCGCAGATTGGCGAAAACGTCCGTGATTACAGCAAATACCTGAACATTCGTTCGCTGGTGGTGTTTGGCGGTGTCAGCATTAACCCGCAGATGATGAAGTTGCGCGGCGGCGTTGATGTGCTGGTGGCAACGCCGGGACGTCTGCTGGACCTGGAACATCAGAATGCGGTGAAGCTGGATCAGGTTGAAATCCTCGTCCTCGATGAAGCTGACCGCATGCTCGACATGGGCTTTATCCACGATATCCGTCGCGTGTTAACAAAACTACCTGCGAAGCGCCAGAACCTGTTGTTCTCCGCGACCTTCTCTGACGATATTAAAGCTCTGGCGGAAAAACTGTTGCACAACCCGCTGGAAATCGAAGTGGCACGCCGCAATACCGCGTCTGATCAGGTGACCCAGCATGTTCACTTTGTTGATAAGAAACGCAAACGCGAATTGTTGTCGCACATGATTGGGAAAGGGAACTGGCAGCAGGTGCTGGTGTTTACCCGTACCAAACATGGCGCTAACCATCTGGCTGAACAGCTCAATAAAGATGGCATCCGCAGTGCGGCGATCCACGGCAATAAATCGCAAGGTGCGCGTACCCGTGCGCTGGCTGATTTTAAATCGGGCGATATTCGTGTACTGGTGGCAACTGACATCGCTGCGCGCGGCCTGGATATTGAAGAGCTGCCGCACGTGGTCAACTATGAACTGCCAAACGTACCGGAAGATTATGTCCACCGTATCGGGCGTACCGGTCGTGCGGCTGCTACCGGTGAAGCGTTGTCGCTGGTGTGTGTTGATGAACACAAACTGCTGCGTGATATCGAAAAACTGCTGAAAAAAGAGATCCCGCGCATTGCGATTCCGGGCTATGAGCCGGACCCGTCAATCAAAGCCGAACCAATCCAGAACGGTCGCCAGCAACGTGGCGGCGGCGGTCGTGGGCAAGGTGGTGGTCGCGGTCAACAGCAACCACGCCGTGGAGAAGGTGGCGCAAAATCTGCAAGCGCTAAACCTGGAGAAAAACCGTCTCGTCGCCTCGGCGATGCCAAACCGGCAGGCGAACAACAACGTCGCCGCCGTCCGCGTAAACCTGCCGCTGCGCAGTAATCTTTTGATGCCGGGCTATGCCCGGCAACTGAGCCTGATGGCAAACGCAAAACTGCCTGATGCGCTACGCTTATCAGGCCTACATGAACTCTGCAATATATTGAATTTGCATGCTTTTGTAGGCCGGATAAGGCGTTTGCGCCGCATCCGGCATTTCACAACAAGCACTTGTCAGCAATTTGAGAACGCGGCAAAAAGATTTCTCTGTTTTATCGCCCATAAGTCACCCGAGATGTTACTTCTCTATAGCCAATTGTTCACGCAACTCCATTAAAAGGTAGCCCAGTCGATTCTTGCCCTTACCATTACCACCGTCTCCCCAGTAAGCATCATTTTCCGTATGCTCAACCAGTTTTGCGGACGCGGTTGCCAGCAAGAGCGCACGCAGTTCTGCATGTTGTTCGAATTTAGCGCGAAGCGCTTTTCGCATCACCTGTTCTTTGACCGACTCCCAGTTTTTACGAAGTGGCTTGGAACGATCACGCCCCATGCGAGCGGCGACCATAGGGGAAGAAACCCGACGGATCTCTTCGCGGTATTTTTCATCAAGGAATTTTTGTGCCTGGAAATAGTGTTCTGAGGTGGGCCAGGTTTTCCCGTCAACCTTAATGGGCCAGGCGGCAAAGTTAGAAAAATCACCGTAGTCATCGCCGGTGCTGTAGAAATTTATGGTGGTGTCTTGCATGACGTGTTGGATCCTTTGTGCTCGAACGGGCATTAAACCGCATTATGTTGGTGGTTATTGCGAGTCGCTTTCCAGAAACAGAAAAACCATTACCCCTGAAAACCGAAAAATGCCACAATATTGGCTGTTTATACAGTATTTCAGGTTTTCTCATGGCATTAACCGCCGCGCTTAAAGCGCAAATTGCCGCCTGGTATAAGGCGCTTCAGGAACAGATCCCCGACTTTATTCCCCGTGCGCCGCAGCGGCAGATGATTGCGGACGTCGCCAAAACGCTGGCCGGAGAAGAAGGGCGGCATCTGGCGATTGAAGCTCCCACCGGCGTTGGGAAAACGCTCTCCTATTTGATCCCCGGCATCGCCATTGCCCGCGAAGAGCAAAAAACGCTGGTGGTGAGTACCGCCAACGTGGCGTTGCAGGATCAGATTTACAGCAAAGATTTACCGCTGCTGAAAAAGATCATTCCCGATCTTAAATTCACTGCCGCTTTTGGGCGTGGGCGCTACGTTTGCCCGCGTAATCTGACGGCGCTTGCCAGTACTGAACCCACGCAACAGGATCTGCTGGCGTTTCTTGACGACGAACTGACGCCAAATAATCAGGAAGAGCAAAAACGTTGTGCGAAACTTAAGGGCGATCTCGATACTTATAAATGGGATGGTCTGCGCGATCATACGGATATTGCTATAGATGACGATCTCTGGCGTCGTTTAAGTACCGACAAAGCCAGCTGCCTCAACCGCAACTGTTATTACTATCGCGAATGCCCGTTTTTTGTCGCTCGTCGGGAGATTCAGGAAGCGGAAGTGGTGGTGGCAAACCATGCGCTGGTGATGGCGGCGATGGAAAGCGAAGCCGTATTGCCTGACCCGAAAAATTTACTGCTGGTGCTGGACGAAGGTCATCACCTGCCGGATGTGGCGCGGGATGCGCTGGAGATGAGCGCCGAAATCACCGCGCCCTGGTATCGGCTGCAACTGGACTTGTTCACGAAACTGGTCGCTACCTGTATGGAGCAGTTTCGCCCGAAGACCATCCCACCGCTGGCGATCCCCGAGCGTTTGAATGCGCATTGTGAAGAGTTGTATGAGCTTATCGCCTCGTTAAACAACATTCTCAATCTCTACATGCCTGCCGGGCAGGAGGCAGAACACCGTTTTGCGATGGGCGTACTACCTGATGAAGTGCTGGAGATCTGCCAGCGGCTGGCAAAACTCACCGAGATGCTGCGTGGTCTGGCGGAGTTATTTCTTAACGATTTAAGTGAGAAAACCGGCAGCCATGACATTGTACGTCTGCATCGGTTGATTTTGCAGATGAACCGCGCGCTGGGGATGTTCGAGGCGCAAAGCAAACTCTGGCGGCTGGCGTCTCTGGCGCAATCTTCCGGTGCGCCGGTGACCAAATGGGCGACGCGGGAAGAGCGCGAAGGGCAGCTACATCTCTGGTTTCACTGTGTGGGTATTCGTGTCAGCGATCAGCTGGAAAGGCTGCTGTGGCGCAGTATTCCGCACATTATTATCACTTCCGCGACCTTACGTTCGCTGAACAGTTTTTCGCGTTTGCAGGAGATGAGCGGGCTGAAAGAGAAAGCGGGCGACCGTTTTGTGGCGCTGGATTCCCCCTTTAACCACTGCGAACAGGGCAAAATTGTTATTCCCCGGATGCGCGTTGAGCCTTCCATCGACAACGAAGAGCAGCACATTGCTGAAATGGCAGCCTTTTTCCGTGAGCAGGTGGAGAGCAAAAAACATCTCGGTATGTTGGTACTGTTTGCCAGCGGACGGGCGATGCAGCGGTTTCTCGACTATGTGACGGATTTACGCCTGATGTTGCTGGTGCAGGGCGATCAGCCGCGTTATCGCTTAGTTGAACTGCACCGCAAACGCGTTGCCAACGGTGAGCGTAGTGTGCTGGTGGGCTTACAGTCCTTTGCCGAAGGACTTGATTTGAAAGGTGATCTGCTCAGCCAGGTGCATATCCACAAAATCGCTTTTCCGCCCATCGACAGCCCGGTGGTGATCACCGAAGGGGAATGGCTGAAAAGCCTCAACCGCTATCCGTTTGAGGTGCAAAGCCTGCCGAGTGCCTCGTTTAACCTGATTCAGCAGGTTGGGCGACTGATTCGAAGCCACGGTTGCTGGGGCGAAGTGGTGATTTACGATAAACGCTTGCTCACCAAAAACTACGGCAAGCGGCTACTGGATGCATTACCGGTATTTCCGATAGAGCAACCGGAAGTCCCTGAAGGTATAGTTAAAAAGAAAGAAAAAACGAAATCCCCACGCCGTCGGCGGCGTTAATGATGTGAGTCAGGTAAGGAGTCGTAAATGGACTATCGCAAAATCATTAAAGAGATCGGGCGCGGGAAAAACCACGCGCGCGATTTAGACCGGGATACTGCGCGCGGCCTGTATGCCCATATGCTCAATGGTGAAGTCCCTGACCTTGAGTTGGGCGGCGTATTGATTGCGCTGCGTATCAAAGGGGAAGGGGAAGCAGAGATGCTCGGCTTTTACGAAGCCATGCAAAATCACACCATCAAGCTGACGCCGCCTGCAGACAAGCCGATGCCGATTGTCATCCCCAGTTACAACGGCGCGCGTAAACAGGCCAACCTGACGCCGTTGTTGGCGATTCTCCTGCACAAACTCGGTTTTCCTGTGGTGGTTCACGGGGTTAGCGAAGATCCAACCCGCGTGCTGACAGAAACCATTTTCGAACTGATGGGTATTACGCCAACGTTGCACGGCGGGCAGGCGCAGGCGAAGCTCGACGAACATCAACCGGTGTTTATGCCTGTCGGCGCGTTTTGCCCGCCGCTGGAAAAACAACTGGCGATGCGCTGGCGGATGGGCGTGCGTAACAGTGCACATACCCTGGCGAAACTGGCGACGCCATTTGCCGAAGGTGAGGCACTGCGTCTTTCCAGCGTTTCGCATCCGGAATACATTGGACGCGTCGCGAAGTTCTTTAGCGATATCGGCGGGCGGGCGTTACTAATGCATGGTACTGAAGGTGAAGTGTATGCTAATCCGCAACGCTGCCCGCAGATCAATTTGATCGACCATGAAGGGATGCGGGTGCTGTATGAAAAACAGGACCCTGCTGGTAGCGAGTTACTGCCGCAAGCAAAAGATCCGGAAACCACGGCGCAGTGGATTGAGCGTTGCCTGGCTGGCAGCGAACCGATTCCCGAATCGCTGAAAATCCAGATGGCTTGCTGCCTGGTGGCTACGGGGGAAGCGGCAACTATCAGCGATGGCCTGGCGCGCGTTAATCAGGCATTTTAATTTTTATCTCAGCCGGATGAGCCACGTCATCCGGCTTTTACCCCACCGTAATATGAAATTCCTGCATCTTTATTGACCTTCCCGCGCCCGGCGTGCAGCATAAAAAAACAACAAACACATAACATAAACAGGAGTTAACCATGGAAAGTGGTCATCGCTTTGATGCTCAGACGTTGCACAGTTTTATTCAGGCTGTATTTCGTCAGATGGGTAGCGAGGAACAAGAAGCGAAATTAGTTGCCGATCATTTAATAGCGGCAAACCTGGCAGGGCATGATTCACATGGTATTGGCATGATCCCAAGCTATGTGCGTTCCTGGAGTCAGGGGCATCTGCGAATTAACCACCATGCCAAAATCGTTAAAGAGGCGGGGGCGGCGGTCACGCTCGATGGCGATCGCGCATTTGGTCAGGTCGCAGCACACGAAGCGATGGCGCTGGGGATTGAGAAAGCGCATCAGCACGGTATTGCTGCCGTGGCGCTACATAACTCGCATCATATCGGCCGTATCGGTTACTGGGCGGAGCAGTGTGCAGCAGCGGGGTTTGTCTCTATCCACTTTGTTAGCGTGGTCGGTATTCCAATGGTCGCGCCGTTCCACGGTCGCGACAGCCGCTTTGGCACCAATCCGTTCTGTGTGGTTTTCCCTCGTAAAGATAATTTCCCGCTGTTGCTTGATTACGCCACCAGCGCCATCGCATTTGGCAAAACCCGCGTCGCCTGGCATAAAGGCATCCCCGTGCCGCCAGGTTGCCTGATTGACGTTAACGGCGTGCCGACGACCAATCCGGCGGTAATGCAGGAGTCGCCGTTGGGTTCGCTGTTGACCTTTGCCGAACATAAAGGCTACGCCCTTGCAGCAATGTGTGAAATTCTTGGTGGGGCGCTTTCTGGCGGTAAAACGACGCATCAGGAAACGTTGCAAACCAGCCCCGATGCCATTCTTAACTGCATGACCACCATCATCATCAATCCGGAGCTGTTCGGCGCGCCGGATTGTAGCGCGCAGACCGAAGCCTTTGCCGAGTGGGTGAAAGCCTCGCCGCATGATGACGATAAGCCGATTTTGCTACCGGGCGAGTGGGAAGTTAACACGCGTCTCGAACGGCAGGAGCAGGGGATTCCATTGGATGCGGGAAGCTGGCAGGCCATTTGTGATGCGGCGCGGCAGATTGGTATGCCGGAAGAGACGTTGCAGGCTTTCTGTCAGCAGTTAGCCAGCTAAAAAAAAGCCCGTCCAGTGGCGGACGGGCAAACAAGGGTAACATAGGATCAATGAGGGTTAGAGCATATGCGTCTGTCGGCAAACAGACAGGGAAATACTTGTGCTGGACGTAGCGTAAACGCCTGATCCAGCCAACGGTTCGGATTTTGTAGGTCTGATAAGACGCGGTAGCGTCGCATCAGGCATCTGTTGCCGGATGCGGCGTAAACGCCTTATCCGTCCTACGAATTACTTATAAATTACCGCAGTACCACTTAATTTATTGGTGTTGGTGGCAGAAGTGATGCTGTATCCACTAGCACCGGCTGCCGCCGCTTTCTCAGCCAGTTTCGCTTCCAGGGCATCGAGGGTGGATGCGCCATCGGCAGAAACCACGCCGATTTTATTCATGTTCTGTGCCTGGGATGCCGTTACCGGTTCCGCGGCAAACACGCCAAATGACAAAGTTGACAGAGCCATAGCAGCAACAACAGTATTGATAGTTTTCATAATTAATCTCTCGCAGGTGATTTTTGTATAAGTGACGTTGTTTCGTCGATGTGATGAGTATCACGTTTTTTTACGAGAGATAAAATCGAAGAGAATTGACCGCCTTGTTCAAATAAATTGATTGATATCTAACATACTGATAACCCATTTATTTGTTGAACTTATGGACTTGTTTTATGCAGCGTGGCAGTCACGACAGCGTTAAAGGCACGGAATGCCACGCAAAATACAAATTATACTCGCTATACATCCCGCCAGTTGTAGTTAACGTAACTGGCTGTCTTTCGAACCTCTGCGATTATATCCTGTATAAGCTGGTTTTTGTAAATCTTTCTCCTGCTGACAATGAATGCATAAGCGCACACCAGGAATGGCTTCCCGACGGGCTTGCGGGATGGGGGCTCCGCACTCTTCACATTCATACAGGCTTTCACCACGCGGAATTTCACCCCGAGCGCGGGCAATCGCATCTTCAATTGTACTGTTGATCTGTTCGTTGACGGCGTCATCGTTAGCCCAACCGGATGCCATATCGTCCTCCCCATATCAATACTTGTACAGTTAAGTGTAGCTAATATAGGGACGAACTCGGGCAGTTCAAGCGTCAGATCTCCGACCATTCCCGCAGCAGATTATGATAAAGATTGAGCAGCGACAGGATCTCTTCACTTTCGCCGTAGCGGCTTTTCAGCGACTGAATATTGTTGTCCAGATCGAACAGCATGGCGCGCTTTTTATCATCGCGGATCATCGACTGGATCCACATAAATGATGCCACTCGTACGCCGCGGGTTACGGGCGTCACGCAATGCAGGCTGCTGGAGGGATACAACACCAGATCGCCTGCCGGAAGTTTTACCCGATGTTGCCCGAAGGTGTCATTAACGACCAGTTCGCCGCCGTCGTAGCTTTGTGGATCGCTTAAAAACAGCGTGGCAGAAAGGTCAGTGCGCATCCAGCCGTTTTGTGGGTGACTGCGTACTGCGCCATCCACATGAAAACCATAAGTTTCATTGTTCTGATAGCGATTAAACAGCGGCGTGGAAAGGGTATGCGGCAAGGCAGCGGCAAAGAACAATGCATGTTGGTTAACCGCGTTCAGCACCTCATTTTGCAGTGCGGCGTATAACGCGCTGCGGGTGTCTACCTGTTGATTGTTCTTAACTTGCGCACCTTGTGCGCCGGTGGTGACGCGTCCATCCACCCATTCGGCTTGTTCCAGTTGTTCGCGAAAACGGGCGACGTCCTTTGGCGATAGCACGCCGGGAATGTGGTACATCATACAAGTTCTCCAAAAAGTGGGGCCTGCGCCCCACATCTGAATCAGAAATGCATATTGGCCGTGAGCAAGAAGGTTCTTGGCTCGCCCGGGTGATAACGGTAGCCGCTCTTGTTGATTGAGGCGACGTAATCGGTATCAAACAGGTTGTAGACGTTTAGCTGGAAGTCGAGATTGCGATTAACCCGATACCCCAGTTTAGCGTCGGCGACCCAATAACCTTCGGTAAACGCTGGCGTTCCCACCGCGCCGTCAGAACCTTTATGCATACTGCCGATATAGCGTGCGCCCGCACCAACAGAGATATCATCGGTTGCCTGATACTGGCTCCATAAGGTAAAGGCGTGCTCCGGGGTATACGGCAGCGATGAGGAACCATCCTGGGCAACATCTTTGCCGTTTTTGATGGTTGCTTTTTGCTGGGTATAGCCGCCAATCACCTGCCACGCGGGAGTGATATTCCCGGCCACGGATATCTCATAGCCTTCGACGCGTTTCTTACCGTATTGCGAGTAAGTTCCGTCATCATTTTGCTCAACTTCATTTTCGATATCAGTACGGAACAGCGCGGCGGTGAGCAACAGGCGTTTATCCAGAACCTGCCATTTGGTGCCAATCTCGCTGGTGTTGGCTTTTTGTGGTTTAAAATCGGTGCGGTTGGCACTGTTACCGCTGCCAGACTGCGCAAGGGCGAAGTTGTTGCCGCCCGGAGGCTGCTGGGAAACGGCATAGTTAATATAGACATTGCCGTTTTCCGTCAGGTGATACAGCGCCCCGGCTTTCCAGTTCACCAGATTGCCCGACTTAGCGGTATCGACGGTGGTGACCGGAGAACCTTTTGCCATGCCAGCAGGGCAGGTGATGGCACCGCGTCCGCTGCCGCCGCAGGCGGTGGCACTGTCATATTCAGTATGATAATTATCCAGACGGATCCCGCCGTTCAGCTCAAAATCACGGGTGATTTGCAGCGTATCGAAGGCGTAAATTGCGAAGGTATCCGTCTGACCATTGGCGTTTGCGCCGTTGCGCGTCAGGCCGCCGGGATGAATGCTGCTGTCAGGATGATAAATATTTACCGCAGGTAACGTCACCGGATTAACGCCGTAGTTAGTCTGCGTTTCACGGGTAAATTCCACGCCGGTACTGACATCATGACCGATAGAACCGGTATAGAACGTCGAGGTCAGGTTGGTCTGGTTGGTGAGAATTTTATTACTCACATCTTTAGTATTCGCCGTGCGTGACCAGGTCCAGCTATTCACATCGCTGGTGGGCTGGGTAATATTCGACGCCCCGCCCATAATCGCCGTCATCAGGTAATCCTGCTTCACGCGCGACCAACGGGTAGTATTGCGAATGGTGGTGTTATCGTTGATGTCGTGCTCAAAACGCATAGTAGCGGTGTCGGTGGTCGAATCGTCGTAATCGGAATCCGTGCCGTAAAAGTTATGAGTATCAACTTTTCCGGAATGATTCAGAGCCGCTGTTCCCGCAGATGGGGCAGAATAACCCGGTAAACCGATGGTCGGAATGCCGCCGTCTGGCGTGTTGTGCTGGGTGACATGCAGATAATTAAGATACAAACGATTCGCTGTACCAAGGCCAAAAGCGACAGAAGGGGCGACGCCGTAACGCTCATTTTTGATTTTGTCGCGTCCGGCATCGTGCGTTTTTTCGCCCATCACGTTCAGGCGCACCGCAGTGGTATCACCAATGACCTGATTGACGTCCAGCGTGCCGCGGCGGAACCAGGCGCTGCCAATACTCGCGGAGGCGTCAATGCCCGAATCATTGCGCGGCTGCTTGCTGATCATATTGATCGAGCCCGTCGGTGCGCTGCGCCCGTAGTCGGTGCCGGACGGCCCTTTAATCACTTCGACCTGCTCGGTATTGAAGGTGTCGCGCGAGACGCTGCCGATATCGCGAATGCCATCGATATAAATACTGTTAGAGGTATCGGCACCGCGCATATAAATGGCGTCGCCAGTGGTGGAGTTACCGTTCTCACCCGCAAAAAACGCACCCACGCCGGGGACGTTTTTGAGCGCGTCGGTAAGGTTGGTTGCGCCCTGATCTTTAATCACTTGTTCAGAAATCACCGTCATCGTGCGGGTAGTATCCGCTACCGGACGCGAGAATTTCGGATCGGCAGATTGTTGTGGCGCATAAAGCGAAGGCGTTGATGCTTCGACAACCAGCGTGTCATCCGCGTTTGCTTGCCCTTCGGCGGCGAGTGCCTGAGCCACAGGCGTGATGCCAATACAAAGACCGGCAAAGAACGTGAGCGAATGAAATTGTCTGGCAGGGAAATTGCGATTGTTTTCCATTTTGCAGGTGACTTTTTCTTATATGTTGAAATTTTCACTGCCACGAGAAAGCCTCTCTGCGGATGCGATGCCACTGTTAATCTCGTGATAGCGTTCGTGCAAGTGATAATAATTTTGATAAGCATTATCACTTGGCGCGATTTTCTATCACCCATTGCGCGAAAAAGAAATACATTTATTTACATTGCGTTCATATTTGATGTTTTTTGATTACAAAACAGGCGAAAACTGCATCCAGAGGCGAATGCAGTTACGTTGGTGGGGTTATTTGTAGATGGTTGCAGTACCGAACATCTGGTCATTTCCGCCCGCGGAATTAATGACATAACCTTTCGCGCCTTGCTCGCGCGCTTTTTCTGCCAGTTTATCCTCCAGATCGCTTAGGTTTGATGCGCCAGTTGCCGAAACGGTACCGGCGGGCCGTAGCTGACCGCTGTCCAGGTTACTCATCGGTTGCGCGGCATAAGCCGTGAGAGAGATTCCGCTCAGGACGGTGGCAATCAGTAGTGTGAGGCACTTTTTCATAATGACATCCTCATAAATACAACGGGTAGTGCCTGATAAGTGTAGGTCGCCTGGGCGATGAAAATGACGCAAAAAATTGACAGAGATGCGCTTGTTTTTTGAACGATATATTTTTACAAAACAAGACAAATCAATGACATGCATAATGATGATTTTTATGATGAATTGCCATAAACCATAGCCATGTGAAGGTTTATAGAAATGATAAACGCAGCCAGATATTTACCCTGTCGCGTTATGCGGGTATCTTACGCCGCTGCTTAAAGGAGAATGCTATGTCCGCCCAGAAACCGGGGTTGCATCCGCGCAACCGTCATCACAGCCGCTACGATCTCGCCACGCTTTGTCAGGTCAATCCTGAACTCAGGCAATTCCTCACGCTTACACCCGCCGGGGAGCAAAGCGTAGACTTTGCCAATCCGCTGGCGGTGAAGGCGCTCAATAAGGCGTTGCTGGCCCATTTTTACGCCGTAGCGAACTGGGATATCCCCGACGGTTTTCTCTGCCCACCAGTACCGGGCCGGGCGGATTATATTCATCACCTTGCCGATTTACTGGCAGAAGCAACAGGATCAATTCCAGCGAATGCCAGCATTCTGGATATCGGTGTTGGTGCGAACTGTATTTACCCGCTGATTGGCGTACATGAATATGGCTGGCGTTTTACCGGTAGTGAAACCAGCAGCCAGGCGTTAAGCAGTGCGCAGGCGATCATCAGTGCTAATCCGGGGCTTAACCGCGCCATTCGTCTGCGTCGGCAAAAAGAGAGTGGGGCGATTTTTAACGGCATCATCCATAAAAACGAGCAATACGACGCGACCTTGTGTAACCCGCCATTCCACGATTCCGCCGCTGCGGCACGGGCAGGTAGTGAACGTAAACGCCGTAACTTGGGGCTGAACAAAGACGATGTACTGAACTTTGGTGGTCAGCAACAGGAGTTGTGGTGTGAAGGCGGTGAAGTCGCTTTTATCAAAAAGATGATTGAAGAGAGCAAAGGCTTCGCGAAGCAGGTGATGTGGTTTACCTCACTGGTATCTCGTGGTGAAAACTTACCGCCATTGTATCGTGCCCTGACGGACGTTGGCGCGGTGAAGGTGGTTAAAAAAGAGATGGCCCAGGGGCAAAAGCAGAGTCGCTTTATTGCCTGGACCTTTATGAACGACGAGCAGCGCCGCCGTTTTGTCAATCGCCAACGTTAAAGCGTTGGCTCCCCCGGCGGCAGCGGTTCAGCCGGGGACGCGCCCGGAGCAGGCAGCACCTGATAAGTCTGTACCGGCGCGCGAACACCCGCCAGGTCGAAATGTTTTTTCACCTGGCTGTCGAGGGCAAAGCGGACCGTCCACTGTTTGAGTGGCAGCGTGGTGAACGAAACACGCAGTGTAAATGCGGTATTGCTTAAGCCGACAATCCCGGCAAAGTTCGGTTCACCGATAATCAACCCGCGAATTTCTTCGTTTTCCATCAATTCAGCTACCGCATCTTTCAGTGCCTGATTGGCTTTATCAGCATCTTCATGGCGATCAACATCGTAATTTGCCACCACCGAACCAATGCCGCGGACGAAGTTAGCAAAGGTGGTTATCGAAGACCACGGAATGATGTGATACGCCCCGGTATCCTGACGCACGCCCACGGAGCGAATCGACATCCGTTCCACTGTGCCGGTCAACGGCCCGATAGTCACCAAATCTCCAGTGTTCATGCCGTTTTCAAACTGAATAAATACGCCGGTGATAATATCTTTCACCAGCGTTTGCGAACCAAAAGAGATAGCCAGCCCCAATGCACCGGCACCTGCCAGCAATGGTGCGATATTGACGCCGATTTCCGACAACACAATCATGATGGTGATGGTACTGATAATCACCGCCAGCGCGTTACGGAACAGCGTCAGCAGGGTACGCGTACGGGCGCTGGGTAGCGGGCGGCCATGAATATCCGAAGCCAGCCGGTTTTCGATCAAACTGGCGAGCACCGTCCAGCCAACCGCCGAGAAGAAAAGAATGAGTGCGATACGGATCAGGATATCTACGGTTTTCTGCCCCGCACCGTTTTGCAGCCAGTTCCAGAAATCGAACAATCCCCATGCGCTCAACAGCAACATTACCGCCACGCAGACGGTCAGAATACGCGCCGTTTTCAGCGCCGCCGACAGCCAGCCATTCAACCGTTTTTGCAGCTCCGGATAGTTACGCTGAGTATGTGGCGAGAGAGTGATGGTTTTCGCCAGCCAGCGGGAAAACATACCGGAAACAAATGCTGCGATACCAATAATCGCCAGGCTGCGCACCGTTGCACCCATCATAAATTTCAGGCTGTTGCCCGGATCGAACAACGAAAAGAAAAACAGCACGATAAAATAGGCGCTTGCCAGCCAGTGCCACACCAGCGCAAAGGCGCGGATAAACAGGCTGAAAAAGGCCAGCGAATGCTCCGCGAAGTTGAGCAAATGCTGGGTAATCTCTTTTTTATTACGAAAGATCAGGTACAACGCCCAGACCGTCATGCACAGCATAATGATGACGTTCGCCAGCGCACCTATCTGTACATTCACCTGATTAGAGATAATCGGCACGGCCACAATCAGGCCATAGCCAATCAGGCTGCTTAACCAGCTCAGGCGACGACTCCAGTAACGGGCGCTCTCGTCCTGAATCGTGAACGGGCGCAGCTCCGCCACGTTTGGGCAAAAAATCAGGCGTAGTACAGCTTTGAAAAATTCAATCAGGGCAAAGGCGTTGAGAAACAAACTTTGTTGGAAAGCGATGGTGCGACTGCCCGCATTCAGGTTGTCGCTTAAAACCTGACCGACAAATAATGTCAGTGCCAGTAACAGCAGGTCGATAATAAACGCCCCGATAATCATCGCCGGAAGCTGCAACCAGTTACTGCGCTCACGATTTTTTTGCCGCGCCCACTGGCCCATTTTGCGATACAGCGGAAGTGCGCACAGGCGAATCAGCCAGTAAAAACCAAACACTAATACCGCTAACATTGAAAAATGGGTCAGCGCATTGCTGAAGGTTTGTGGATTAAACGGCTTATGCGGGGAGCCGGTGATATTGCGATAAAGTTGCCCGAAGCGGGCGGAAAGGGCTTCACCATAATGGCGGCTGACTTCGGTGACCTTTTGCAGCACGGTTTGCTCTTCAACCAGCGTCGGCGGCACGATCTTTGGTACCGGTTCCGCAGGGGGCGTAGCGGCGACGGTGCGCAACTGGTCGATCAATTCTTTACGCGAGGTGTCATTATCCAGCACATCCGCCAGTGCGCCATAGGCCGCTTTTTTTTGTTCGATATCCGGTTCCGGGGCCGGTTCAGTCGTTGAGTCCGTTGTCGTTGTGGTTGTAACGCCGGGTATGGATACCGCGTGGGCAGGTGCGCCCAGCAGGCAGAAGAGGATGAACAGGATCCACCGCATGACTCCTCCAGTGAGAAAACAGAGCAAAAAGATAAGTATAGATGCTGGGGGAGGGGCGATTTTAAATGAGAGGAATCTGGTGTGCCTCCCTTTCGGGGGAAAGGGAGGAAGGGATATTAAGCAGGTTGCTGACAACGTGCGGGCTTTTTTGCCGGATGCGGCGTGAACGCCTTATCCGTCCTACAAGTTCATGCAATTTTAATAAGTTGCCAGATATCCTGTAGGCCTGATAAGCGTAGCGCATCAGGCAATGTGTCTTATTAAGAGACGTGCTGCAAAAATTCCTGCAAGCGCTGGCTCGGCGGGTTCTTGATCAACACCTGCGGATCGCCATCTTCCGCAATCCGGCCTTTGTCGATAAAGATAAGGCGCGAAGCTACTTTCTCGGCAAAACCGATTTCGTGGGTCACGATCACCATCGTCATCCCTTCTTCAGCCAGATCCTGCATAACCTTCAGCACTTCATGGCGCAGTTCCGGGTCAAGAGCGGAAGTCGGTTCATCAAACAGCATCATTTTCGGCTTCACCGCCAGCGCGCGGGCGATGGCCACACGCTGCTGTTGACCACCAGAAAGTTCGGAAGGGTAGTGATGTGCACGTTCTGCCAGACCGACTTTCGCCAGCAGCTCACGCGCCAGTTTTTCCGCCTCTTCTTTGTTCGCGCCACGCACGCGTAGCGGACCAAACATCACGTTTTCCAGCGCCGTCAGATGCGGGAAGAGGTAAAACTGCTGGAACACCATACCCGCTTCCTGGCGAATCAGGCGCTCGTCAACTTTCGGATCGTTAACCTTCAGGCCATCGACAATCAGATCGCCGGAGGTGATTTCTTCCAGTTTGTTGATGCAGCGCAGCAGGGTCGATTTACCGGAACCGGACGGCCCGATAATCACCACGACTTCGCCCTGAGCAATGTTCAAATCGATATTGTGCAGCACCTGGGTTGGACCAAAATGCTTGGAGACGTTTTTAAATTCAATCACAGGATTTTCATCCTTCTTTCCAGACGACGCAGAATAAAGCTCAGCACCAGGGTAATAATCAGATAGAACACCGCCACGGCGCTCCAGATCTCAAGGGCGCGGAAGTTACCGGCAATAATTTCTTGCCCCTGACGGGTCAGTTCCGCCACGCCGATCACAATAAACAGCGAGGTGTCTTTAATGCTGATGATCCACTGGTTACCCAGCGGCGGCAGCATACGACGCAGTGCCAGCGGTAAAATGACGTAGCGAATGGTTTCCCAACGTGAAAGACCGAGCGCCAGTCCTGCTTCACGAAAACCTTTGTGAATAGACAGCACCGCACCACGCGTGATTTCCGCAATGTACGCGCCGGAGTTGATCATGATGGTGACCACCGCCGCAGTAAACGGGTCGATGCGTAAGTCGTTAAACGCCATCGGCAGGGCGAAATAGATAAACATCACCTGGACGACGATAGGTGTGCCGCGGATCACTTCAATAAAGACCAGCGCGACGTGGTTGGCTATCCAACCACCGAAGGTGCGTGCAAAACCTGCCAGCAATCCGATCACCAGGCCGCCAGCCAGACCGAGGACCGAGATCCACAGGGTCATTTTGGCACCTTCAATCAGAAGCGGAATGGCAGGCCAGATGGCACTCCAGTCAAACTGCATATGTTGTTCCTGTTACCGTGGTGTAAATAATCAAATTCAGGGTAATTAATGGCCCCGGAGCGGGTTTGCGCCCCTCACCCTAATCCTCTCCCCAGAGGGGAGAGGGAACTGCCAGTGCGCCTTACAGGCGTAGCGTTATTATTTCGGTTCAGTACCGAACCATTTTTTGTAGATTTCGTTGTAAGTTCCGTTCTCGCGCAGGGTTTTCAACGCGCCGTTGACTTTGTCACGCAGCTCGTCGCTACCTTTCGGGAACGCAATACCGTATTGCTGTGCTTCCAGAGAGTCACCTACCGCTTTGAACTGACCGTTACCGGCGGTTTTGATGAAGTACAGAATGTTTGGCGTATCGTGCAGAACGGCATCTGCGCGGTTGGTGCCCAGTTCCATATAGGCGTTATCAATGTTCGGGAACTGACGCAGATCTTTAGTTTTGATGTTTGCTTTCGCGTAATCAACGGAGCCAGTGCCGCTCTTCACCGCAACCACTTTCCCGTCGAGATCTTTCACGCTTTTCACATCGTTATTGTTAGCTTTCACCATCACTAACAGGCCGCTTTTGTAGTAGCCGTCAGAGAAATCGATCGCTTTTTTACGCTCGTCGGTAATGGTGATGCCCGCCAGCGCCAGATCGACGTTTTTGGTTTGCAGTGCCGGAATGATCCCACTGAAATCCATCGGCTTCAGTTCGTAATCCAGCTTCAGCTCTTTAGCGATGGCAGCCCACAGATCAACGTCAAAGCCCACATATTTATCGCCCTGTTTAAATTCAAACGGAACGAAGGCGGTATCCGTCGCGACAACTAATTTTTTATCCGCGGCATGAGAAGAAACCGCAAAAGCCAGGGTCAGTGCAGCCAGTGAAACTTTTAATACAGACTTCATAGCATTTCCTTTTTTCTATCCACGGGACGATCCCCTGCGTGACATTCACATATATGAAAAAATCGTGCCAGTTTTGCAACTCATTGATTTATCGAGATGCGGTAAAAACGTGATGCACGATTTATAGGGCAATACCCTGAAGATGCACCATTCTGGGGCGCCAAACTGGTGCGCTAAAATTGTGCACTCAACACAGTGATTATTTAGCGTAAAACCTGATGAAAAAACAATCTTTATGTAACGATTGTGTGATGATGTGGATACAAAAAATTTACTTAATCAGCTGGAGATAGCAGATGGATGCACTAAATAAGTGCGTTGAGGCGGGCTGCAAAACAAAACGGCCTCCTGTCAGGAAGCCGCTTTTATCGGGTACTAAAGTTCTGCACCATCAGCGATGGATTTATTCGATGTTAGACTCGATAAACCACAGGAATTTATCCAGGTCGCGAGACGCGGCGGTCAGGATATCTGCGGTGTCGTCATCTTTCGCTTCGCCAATCGCTTTGCGTACGTCATTAGCGACGATTGCGTAACGGTCAGCCAGCTCTTTCAGGTGATCCTGAACGTTGTGGATGTCCAGCGGGTAACTTTTCAGCGGAGTTTTGCTGTTGATAACTTGAGTGGTCCCCAGAGCTACACCGCCCAGCTGCACTGCACGTTCTGCCATGGTATCCAGATGATCGATCAGTGCGGTGCGGAAGCCATCCAGCATTTCATGTACGGCAATGAAGTTAGCGCCGCGCATGTTCCAGTGCGCTTGTTTGGTAATCAAAGAAAGATCAATAAACTGGATAACCTGGCGATTCAGCAACTCTACTGTTGCTTTTTTCTCGCTGTCGGAGACATCGTTGCGGGTATAAAGCAGATTGGTCGCTTTTGATTTAACTAATTTAGCGGTACTCATAATTTCATATCCTCTTGATGTTATGTCCCAGTAATTAACGAGACTAAGTATAGCACCGGCTATGTGTTCCGCTATTCTGGCTGTTCCTATCACACTAATAGTGGTAACAAGCGTGAAAAACAAAACTAATAAAAATTCAATGGGTTAGTTATATTGATAAGAACAATTCTTATTTATTGGCTCGCCAGGAATTTTCGGAATAAATATGCTTTTGCATAATTCGATATATAAAGACGGTGTAGAGGAAAAGTAGCGAGAAATTCTGCATGGTTATGCATAACCATGCAGAAATGTAAATTTAATTAATGTCTAATTCTTTTATTTTGCTCTCTTTGCGTACTGTCAGCGTAGACCCCATTGAAGCGGCGATGATAGCGCCGAGCGCCAGCAGCTGTATGGGTGTCAGTGTTTCTCCGAGGAAAATCATCCCGGAAACGGCAGCCAGCGCCGGTTCCATGCTCATCAGCGTACCAAATGTCCGTGTTGGCAAACGGGTGAGGGCAATCATTTCCAGCGAATAAGGCAGAGCGGTCGAGAGAATAGCGACAGCCAGACCCAATGGAATAACCGACCAGTGCCAGAGTGCTTCACCAGCCTGAAGCGCTCCAATTGGCACGAAAATTAACGCTGCAATCAACGAACCAATTGCCACCGTCGCAGGGCCATGTTCCGCTCCTGCGCGTTGCCCACTTAAAATGTAAATAGCCCAACAAGCCCCGGCCCCCAGAGCCAGCGCACAGCCGGTTAAATCGACATGGGAAACGTCTTGCCCCAGCGGTAGCAGGAACCACAGACCAAGAACCGCCAGAACAACCCAGACGAAATCTACCGGGCGACGAGAAGAGAACAGCGCCACCGCCAGTGGTCCGGTGAACTCCAGCGCCACCGCAATACCCAGCGGTACCGTCTGAATAGAAAGATAAAAAAGATAATTCATCCCCCCCAGCGAAACGCCGTAAAACAACAGCGGTAACCGCTGCTCTTTGGCAAAGCGCAGTCGCCATGGCTTAAAGAACGCGATGAGGAGCAGCGTTCCTAATGCCAGACGCAGCGCAGTGACACCCGGTGCGCCCACCAGAGGAAAAAGTGACTTAGCTAACGAGGCTCCACCCTGAATAGACGCCATGGCAACGAGCAATATGACTATTGGTAACCAGACCGGCATTTTACGTAATGAACCAGGCATCCTTTCTCCCACAAATATCTAGACTTAAGTAAAGCGTGGAGTGTACTGGATATACCCAATGCTGGTTGAGCATTTGTTGAAAAAATTTTCCCCCGTTTTGACTAAAATGCGCCAGGATTGATGGAATCATTAGTCTGGTGATTAGGAATAATCTGGATGAATGACAGGGAAAACATGCGTAATACTTACGCAGTTCTCTGAAAAAGTGATTTAAATTTAGATGGATAGCGGTGTATGGAAACGTTCTGTTACATGAAATGGCCCGTTAGACATCACAAATCGCGAAGAGTTTCCCATTAATTTTTGATATATTTAAAACTTAGGACTTATTTGAATCACATTTGAGGTGGTTATGAAAAAAATTGCATGTCTTTCAGCACTGGCCGCAGTTCTGGCTTTCACCGCAGGTACTTCCGTAGCTGCAACTTCTACCGTAACTGGCGGTTACGCACAGAGCGACGCTCAGGGCCAAATGAACAAAATGGGCGGTTTCAACCTGAAATACCGCTATGAAGAAGACAACAGCCCGCTGGGTGTGATCGGTTCTTTCACTTACACCGAGAAAAGCCGTACTGCAAGCTCTGGTGACTACAACAAAAACCAGTACTACGGCATCACTGCTGGTCCGGCTTACCGCATTAACGACTGGGCAAGCATCTACGGTGTAGTGGGTGTGGGTTATGGTAAATTCCAGACCACTGAATACCCGACTTACAAACACGACACCAGCGACTACGGTTTCTCCTACGGTGCTGGTCTGCAGTTCAACCCGATGGAAAACGTTGCTCTGGACTTCTCTTACGAGCAGAGCCGTATTCGTAGCGTTGACGTAGGCACCTGGATTGCCGGTGTTGGTTACCGCTTCTAATCACTTCGGTGATATAAAAAATCCGCCTCTCGGGGCGGATTTTTGTTTTTAAGGTTTCGGGTCGAAAATATCGGTTCCGAGATGGTTGTAATCCACCTTCTGTAACTGGAAGTTGGTGATGTATATCGGCCCGGCTTTCTTCTCAGATATAAACGGGTATTTGATGTTAATTTCCTTCGCTTTAATTCCCGTCCACTGCGAGAAAAAGCCTAAGAAGTCATTGGCTGAGCGGCGGGCTTTAATCACCCGATGCGCTTTATCGTCGCTGGAAATGACCATAAAAGGCACCTGGAAATTTTGCTGATACTTATCATCATGGGCAAGGTATTGCACGTCTTTGCCGCGCTCTTTAAAAGCCAGACCGTGGTCAGAAAAGTAAACCAGCGAGAAGCTGCTGCCGCTGTTGCGTAACTGATCGTACAGCTTGCGCAGTAAATCGTCTGTTTGCGTCATGGTATAGAGATAGCACGACGTTTCTTTCGATTGCACAAAGGTTTCGTATTTGCCTTGTGTCCGGTCGCAGGCCTGCGGATGTGAGCCCATCAGATGTAAAACAATCAGCTGCGGTTGCGAGTGCTCTTGCGCCAGCACTTGAGCGGTCATATCCAGTAACGCTTCGTCTTTCGTGTTTTTATCTGCTTCAAAATTACCTTCTTTCAGGAAGTACACTTCATCTGCACGTTTGGCGATGCTGGCGATGGCGGTATCGTATTCGCCGATTTGGCCCTGGTTGGAAAACCACCAGGTCTGGAAGCCCGCGCGATTTGCCAGGGTGACAAAGTTATCCTGAAACTGTGGTTTGCCATCGACTACGCGATTGAGCGTTAAGCCAAGCGATTTCTGCGTGGAGCCACTGGCGGCAATGTAGTCAGCAAATATCAAACCGTTAACACTGCTGGCAAACGGGGTATTGTTCCAGTGACCGCCAAAGGCACCGAGGGCATCGCGACGCGCGCTTTCACCGATCACCACCACATAGGTCTGATATTTCGGCTTAACGGCAGTGACCGTCCAGGTATCTTTCATTCCGGAAAGTTTTGCCATCCGTTCTTGCTCTTCAATCACCTCGTTATTATTGACGATGACATCCTTAGCAAAACGAAATACCGGATAGCCAGTATCTTTCAGTTTAAATACGCCGCCCCAGGCCAGGTTTTGCATGGGAGCAACAAAAAATGTCGCCACACTGAATACCAGACACAAGCTGTCGAAGGTATTCCAGCGCGCTTTTTCACTCTCTTTTTTTCGCCTGATTGCTATTACGCCGAGCGCAAAAATAAATAAGCCGACCAGGTAGCTGTACCACGGAAAAATCGTCAGGATTTCGGTCGACTCTTCCATATTGGTGGAGTGCAATGCCAGCAATGTATTGAAATTAGGCGCGCCGTAGGCCTGAGCAAAAGGGAAATAACAAGCCGCCACCAGCGAACTGACACCGACCAGAACTTTTTGTACGCCAGGCAATGTTCGCCATAGCAAAAGCAAAATAGCCGTAAATGCGGCGGTGTAGAGCAAACTGAAGGGGTAACCTAAGCCGAGGTTAATTAATAGCGACTGTAAAAAGTAGAACGCAGTCCACGGGCTAAATACCCGGCTACGGGTAACAAGCGATTCTTTGAGGGTTAAATTCATATGCCACTATCGTAACAAACGCCATGTGCTTACCCTGGCGTCAAGGGTCAATACCTGCAAGAGTGCGTGAAGAGGGGAAAGGGGTCCGCATCCGCGAGCCGCAATATACGCAGGGCTGCAAGAAGATAGAGCGAGCTGCCGTTCAGGTCAACTACTGACGAACAAATCTTTTGCGAAGGGGATTGCAAATCCGACAAAAAGTGGGGTTTTTCAGGGCAAAACGCGTTGTGCCTGCATAAAAGCAGGAGTGAAGCGGCGTACCGCGACGCCGCTATTTATCGGAAGGTTTATCTTGCTGCGGTTTGTTGTTGACCATATCGCACAACATAGAGAGCAGCATTAACCGTACTTTAAAGGGAGAATGACTAAACACGCGCATACACCTCTTGAACTCATTCATAAGACCTCCTGACTTGCTAATCCCGTCGATCCTTGAGGGATGATTGCATTACATACAGATATAGCACAGGCTATATTATATAGCTATTGCTAAAACGTTAATTTTTTGTACCTTCGCAACTCTGGTTTACAATGTGCGCACGAAATGAGAACGCTAGGTATGCGTCACCATAATGAGGAAGCACAATGAGTCGTCGCGCAGGTACGCCAACAGCAAAAAAAGTGACGCAGTTAGTGAACGTGGAAGAGCACGTTGAAGGGTTCCGCCAGGTCAGAGAGGCGCATCGGCGCGAGCTTATTGATGATTACGTTGAGCTGATTTCTGACTTGATCAGGGAAGTGGGGGAAGCTCGTCAGGTAGACATGGCTGCTCGTTTGGGAGTTTCGCAACCGACGGTGGCTAAAATGCTTAAGCGACTGGCAACCATGGGGCTGATTGAAATGATCCCCTGGCGTGGCGTGTTTTTAACGGCAGAAGGAGAGAAGCTGGCGCAGGAAAGCCGCGAGCGACATCAGATAGTCGAAAATTTCTTGTTGGTGTTGGGCGTCAGTCCGGAAATTGCCCGTCGCGACGCGGAAGGCATGGAGCACCATGTTAGTGAAGAGACGCTCGACGCTTTTCGTTTGTTTACCCAGAAACACGGTGCCAAATGAGCCTGCCTTTTTTACGCACGCTGCAAGGCGATCGTTTTTTTCAGTTATTAATTCTTGTTGGCGTCGGATTAAGTTTTTTTGTTCCCTTTGCACCGAAATCCTGGCCTGCTGCTATCGACTGGCACACCATCATCACCTTAAGCGGCCTGATGCTGCTGACTAAAGGTGTGGAGCTAAGCGGTTATTTTGATGTGCTGGGGCGCAAAATGGTGCGCCGCTTTGCTACGGAGCGTCGGCTGGCGATGTTTATGGTGCTGGCGGCGGCGCTGCTTTCTACCTTTCTGACCAACGATGTCGCGCTGTTTATTGTTGTTCCGCTGACTATCACGCTAAAAAGACTGTGTGAGATCCCGGTTAATCGGCTGATTATTTTTGAAGCGCTGGCAGTCAACGCTGGTTCGCTACTGACGCCAATTGGCAACCCGCAAAATATTCTTATCTGGGGACGTTCTGGTCTTTCGTTTGCCGGATTTATTGCCCAAATGGCACCACTGGCTGGCGCAATGATGCTGACGCTCCTGCTCCTGTGCTGGTGTTGTTTCCCTGGAAAGGCACTGCAATACCATACGGGGGTGCAAACTCCGGAGTGGAAACCGCGGCTGGTGTGGAGTTGTCTGGGGCTGTATATCGTCTTTCTGACGGCGCTGGAGTTAAAACAAGAGCTGTGGGGACTGGTGATTGTGGCGGCGGGCTTTGCGCTGCTGGCACGTCGCGTGGTGTTGAGTGTGGACTGGACGCTGCTGCTGGTGTTTATGGCGATGTTTATCGACGTCCATTTACTAACCCAACTGCCAGCTTTGCAGGGGGTGTTAAGTAACGTGAGTCATTTATCCGAACCCGGATTATGGTTAACGGCAATCGGTTTATCGCAGGTGATCAGTAACGTGCCGAGTACCATATTGTTGCTGAACTATGTGCCGCCGTCGTTGCTGCTGGCATGGGCGGTAAACGTGGGGGGCTTTGGTTTATTACCCGGATCGCTGGCAAATTTGATTGCGTTACGGATGGCGAACGATCGCCGTATCTGGTGGCGTTTCCATCTCTATTCAATACCGATGCTGTTGTGGGCGGCGCTGGTGGGATACGTTTTATTCGTTATGCTCCCGGCCTGGTAGGGTCTGGCAAATAAAAAAGGCGGATGATGAGTCCGCCTCTGTTTTACGTTTTGACGATTAATTCAGACGAACCGGCATCCCGGAACGATTTTTGATCGCTTCATCCAGAACAACCTGGTCAACATCTGGCTGACCGGTCACTGTCTGCACGCTCTTCGTCAGGGTAATTGGCACAATTTCCTGACCTTCAAACTGGGCTTCGGTGGTAGACAGCGGGTTATGGACTTCAATATAACGGCTGCCGTCTGGCTCGGTGGTCGCTTTTACCGGCTCATCAATAAACTGTACGCGAGTACCGACCGGCACTTTCTCGAACAGGAATTTGATGTCTTCGTTACGCAGACGCACACAACCATGACTTACGCGCAGGCCGATACCGAAGTTGGCGTTGGTGCCATGGATTGCGTACAGGCGACCGATGTAGAGTGCATACAGACCCATCGGGTTATCCGGACCTGCCGGAACGACAGCCGGAAGCGGTTCGCCCGCAGCGCGGTACTCTGCGTGCATTTTAGCGGTTGGCGTCCAGGTCGGGCCTGCTTTCTTACGCTCAACTTTGGTGGTCCAGTTGATAGGCGTGTCTTTGCCTAACTGACCAATGCCGATCGGCAGCACGATAACGGTGTTGGTCCCTTTCGGATAGTAATACAGACGCATCTCTGCACTGTTAATGACGATGCCTTCATGAACGGTATCCGGCAGGATCAGCTGCTGCGGAATGTTCAGTACAGTACCGCCTTTCGGCAGGAAGGTATCCACACCGGGGTTCGCTTCCATCATATTGGAAAGACCCATCTGGTACTCGGCGGCAAAATACTCCAGAGGCTGAGTGTTACCTTCAGGAATGGTGATCACCTGATTCTGACCAACCAGGCGACTCCCGTCGGTTGGCAGAGGATAAGTTACCGCAGAGGCGGTACTGCAAAAGCCGACAACAGCGAAGGCCGCTGCGAATAATGTTTTCAATTTCATATTCATGTTAAGCGAGATTTTGTGCCTGGCAGGCCATTGGGTTGAGAATATTAGAGTATTGGAAGCGCATTATAAGTTCATTCCTGCTCACAGTGAAATCAGATGTGTACGAAATCACATTTTTTGCCTTTGGCTTGAGTGTAGACCTTAAGCGAGGAGCAGGATCTTCTTTCAGACTTATGGCATAATGCGCGGTTTGTCATATCTCTTTTCAGGATACGCCTGTGTTAGTTTCCAGTAACGTCACCATGCAGTTCGGCAGTAAGCCGTTGTTTGAAAACATTTCCGTCAAATTTGGCGGCGGCAACCGTTACGGCCTGATTGGCGCGAACGGTAGTGGTAAATCCACCTTTATGAAGATCCTCGGCGGCGACTTAGAGCCGACGTTGGGTAACGTTTCCCTCGATCCCAACGAGCGCATTGGTAAGCTGCGTCAGGATCAGTTTGCCTTTGAAGAGTTCACTGTGCTGGATACGGTGATCATGGGGCATAAAGAGTTGTGGGAAGTGAAGCAGGAGCGTGACCGCATCTATGCTTTGCCGGAAATGAGTGAAGAAGACGGCTATAAAGTGGCCGATCTGGAAGTGAAATACGGCGAAATGGACGGTTACTCTGCGGAAGCTCGCGCCGGTGAACTGTTGCTTGGCGTGGGAATTCCAGTGGAACAGCACTACGGCCCGATGAGTGAAGTTGCTCCTGGCTGGAAGCTGCGTGTGCTGCTGGCGCAGGCGCTGTTTGCTGATCCGGACATTCTCCTGCTCGACGAACCGACCAACAACCTCGACATCGACACCATTCGTTGGCTGGAACAGGTGCTGAACGAGCGTGACAGCACCATGATCATCATCTCGCACGACCGTCACTTCCTTAACATGGTTTGTACCCACATGGCTGATCTGGATTACGGCGAGCTGCGCGTTTATCCAGGTAACTACGATGAGTACATGACGGCGGCGACCCAGGCGCGTGAGCGTCTGCTGGCTGATAACGCCAAGAAGAAAGCGCAGATTGCTGAGCTGCAATCTTTCGTTAGCCGCTTTAGTGCCAACGCCTCGAAATCTCGCCAGGCAACTTCGCGCGCGCGCCAGATTGATAAAATCAAACTGGAAGAGGTGAAAGCCTCCAGCCGTCAGAACCCGTTCATCCGTTTTGAACAGGATAAGAAACTGTTCCGTAACGCGCTGGAAGTGGAAGGTCTGACCAAAGGGTTTGATAACGGTCCGCTGTTTAAAAATCTCAACCTGCTGCTGGAGGTCGGTGAAAAACTGGCGGTACTGGGTACCAACGGCGTCGGTAAATCAACGCTGCTGAAAACGCTGGTGGGCGATCTGCAACCGGACAGCGGCACCGTAAAATGGTCTGAAAACGCACGCATTGGTTACTACGCCCAGGACCATGAATATGAGTTCGAAAATGATCTGACCGTGTTCGAATGGATGAGCCAGTGGAAGCAGGAAGGCGATGACGAGCAGGCGGTACGCAGCATTCTCGGTCGTTTGCTGTTTAGCCAGGACGACATCAAAAAGCCAGCGAAAGTGCTTTCCGGTGGAGAAAAAGGGCGGATGCTGTTTGGTAAATTAATGATGCAGAAGCCGAACATTCTGATCATGGACGAACCGACCAACCACCTGGATATGGAATCTATTGAGTCGCTGAACATGGCGCTGGAACTGTATCAGGGCACGCTGATCTTTGTTTCACACGACCGTGAGTTCGTAAGCTCCCTGGCGACCCGTATTCTGGAAATCACCCCGGAACGCGTGATCGACTTTAGCGGTAATTACGAAGATTATCTGCGTAGTAAAGGGATCGACGGTTAATTTCCCGCCGTCTTTCATGCGGCAGATGCATTGGCTTCACCTGTTCACCCCGGTCACTTACTTATTTAAGCTCCCGGGGTTTACAGGTTTGCTGCCTTCCTGCAGCGTGAAATACTGAGGTAAAGGATTCGATGGCTGGACCGGGTAAGGCGCAGTCGCCTCCCGGCCCCGGTAATGATTTAACGCATCCATTCACTCCCTTCAACACCATTGACCAGCAGCGTGCGTTTTTCTTCCACTGGTAATGACACTTTCAGTGCACTCCATGCAGGTCGATAATCCCCGCGCGCGTTGACTTTCAGGTTGATGGTCGCCCCATCGCAAACCATTTCCCATTCCACCCAAAGCGCATTACCAGTTTGGTAGCCCCAGCTTTCGCCATCGTCTTCAAACAGCAGGCCGGACGTTGTGCCCACACCTTTCAGCGGGAACAGTTTCAGTTCGCGGGTATCGTCTTGTTCTGCGCTCACATAGGTGATGCGTTTGCTGAGCGGTAGACCAGCCCCGGCACGCACCATCAGCGGCAGTTTCTCCAGCGGTGCGTCGAGGGTGATCCACTGACCGCCACTGAACCATTCGCCGTTGTAGAAATCGTACCAGCCAGTTTCGTTATCTGGCAGCCATACACGGCGCTGGCGCTCGCCTTGCTCTACGACGCTGGCAACCAAAATATCGCGACCAAGCAGGAAGTCATCACACTCTTCAAAAGTCTGAACGTCGTGCTCGTGGTCAAGGAAAGTCGGACGTAGCATTGGTTCATCATCGGCGTATGCCTGCCACATCAGGGTATAAAAGTAGGGCAGCAGGCGATAGCGCAACTCAATAGCGCTGCGGATCGCCGGAGTGACGCCCGGATACATCCACGGTTCGTTTACGGTATGGTCATCGTTCCATGAGTGAATCGTAAAGCGCGGATGCATCACGCCGTTTTGTACCCAGCGTACAAACAGTTCCGGGTCCGGCTTATCACCGGAGAAACCGCCGACGTCGTGACCGAGGTTATACAGCCCGGAGAGGCTCATCCCCAGACCCATGCGGGTGTTGTAGCGCAGAGTGTCCCAGCTAGTGCGGTTATCGCCACTCCAGGTCTGCACGTAGCGCTGCATTCCCGCGCAGCCGGAGCGGGAGATCAAGTACGGACGTTTTTCCGGAGCGAAACGCTGCTGGGCTTCCATCGAGGCTCGCATCATCAGCAGTGGCATCACTGGGCGAATATGTTTGATCGCGATCGTCTGACCAAAGCCGTGACAGCGTGCTTCACCGTCCCATACTTCGAATTCGTTGTTGTCGTTCCAGGTGGAGTCGATACCCATCTCCAGAAGCTGTGTGGTCACGCCTTCCTGCCACCACTGGATGGTCTGCGGATTAGTAAAGTCGAGGTTAGAACCTTCGTCATCCCAGAAGCTGGAACGTTCTGGTTCATCTGTTTCTGAATCACGGATGAATAGTCCTCTTTCTGCCACTTCGTTATAGCGTGGGTGATCCTGCAACAGGCACGGCTTGATATTGGCGGCCAGGTGCAAACCAGCATTGTGAAATGCCTGGCTCATCACTTTCGGCTGCGGCACTTTTTCGTAGTTCCAGTTGAACACATAGCGTTTGCCGTTAATTGAGGTATAACCGGATGAGAGCTGGAACGAATCGCAGGGAATTGCATGTTCTTCACACAGGCGGATAAAGTTCATCAACTGATTTTGTGCGTCCGGCGCATCGGTGTAGTGCATAGTTGAACCGCTGTAGCCCAGGCTCCATTTCGGTCCGAACAGGGTTTTGCCGGTCAGGCGTACGAAGGCTTTGGTGATATCAAGTACGCGTTCGCCGGTAAACAGGTAGTAGTCGATATCACCCGCTTCCGCCTGCCAGCGGCGATAGGCGGTGTGGTAGTTGTCGATCTCGTTGCCCAGATCCAGCCAGCAGCTGCTGAGGTTGTCATAAAACAGGCCGAAGCTAATGTCATCGCGGCGGGTGATGGTGAATGGAATGTGTTTGTACAACGGGTCAGTACTCACGGCGTTGTAGCCCATCGCGTCGAGGTTACGCATCTCGTAACGTTTACCGTTGCGTTGCAGGTCGCCGGCTTTATCTCCGAGGCCATAAAAGCGTTCATCTTTACGACGGCTCTGATAGTGCGCCACGCCGTCGCCGTGGGCATTCAGCAGATAAGCGCTGGTCGGGCGGTCATTCACCAACGGCAGCCATTCGCCTTCGTTGTTACGATAGTGCCACTCCAGCCACAGCGGCTGGGGGACGGGGGGACGCAGGGACTCGGGGGCGGTAAACGAAAACGCTG